>ENA-OREN01002959-OREN01002959.1-marine-metagenome-genome-assembly--contig:-NODE-2959-length-16371-cov-3.313981_pt1 | contig 16371 bp, 11 predicted proteins | sample MGYA00248624_ERZ508555 | MGnify/ENA primary metagenome ERZ508555 (study PRJEB26222, sample SAMN06267773) | marine metagenome | isolation source: Saanich Inlet, British Columbia, Canada | place...
GGTGGAAGCGGTTGCAGCAGTGGAAGCGGTTGCAGCGGTTGCAGGGGTGGAGGCTGTCACAGCATTACCGCCTCCTTTTGCAACGTTGCGGGTTTATGCCAACGATGGCCCAACCTATAAGCCAGTGCTTTATGAATCAGCCAGTCAACAGTATGAAGTTTATTACAAAACAGGTGCTGAGTTTGGTGATGAGATTGATTTAATTCAGCACAATGTACCAATCAATACGTTGGATGAATTCTCATTTGAAGCCTATGGAGATGCTGTTGAGGCAGTCACAGCAGTTGATGCTGTTGCAGCAACTTATGAAGCTGATGGTACGACCATAAAAACAGCTGCTGTAGCAGCTGTGGCAGCTGTGGCACAAGGAACGGCCACTTTGCGGATTTATGCCAATGATGGTGCTGCATATGCTGGCACTGGTGGTACACTTGCGGCATCACTTGAGCCCAGTACTCTGCTTTACACCAGTGATCCCATTAGTTTGAAGAATGGGTATCAGACTTACACCGTCGCCGATATCAGTGGGGTGACTCTTCCGAGCAAGGTGACTTGGACGGTGGAATTTAGCGCAGGTGCCACTGCTGGTCTCGTGCTAGGGGGTACTGATATTGCTGGGAGCAGTCTCAATGATTTCTGGCAAAAGGATAGTGGTGGATGGACCTTGTACCAACCTGACAATGCATCAGAGAGTGCTGATTTTGCTGCAAAACTAGTTGCACAATCGCCGTATATCGATGCCAAGGTTCCTGGAACTTTGCTCTTCACGAGCGATCCAATCACATTGTCTGAGGGGTATAACACTTACCGTGTTTCCGGGATCAAGGTCGATTTACCGGACACGGTGACTTGGACTGTTGAATTCACCGGGGTGACGGGTAATGAGCTCAACGTTGGTAACAGGGCGGCTCTTATTCTGAGTGGAACCGATGAGGTCGGTAGCAGTTTAAATGATTTCTGGCAAAAGGATGAGGCCGGCTGGACGACTTACAAAACCAGTAGCGTCAATGAGGGCTCAGATTTCACGGCCAAACTGGTTGCTCAGGCATGGAGATCATACAGGGACACCGATTCGGAGTTGCTCGATAATTTTGGTGCCAGAGTGACAGCGGGTGTCAACGTTGATTTCCTCGAGTCAGCGAACCTTCCCCTCGTAGTGGTCAACACTGGTCTCCAGACGGACTGGGGTGTTGCGGATGGTGCCACCTACGAGGAGGGCACGGCTATGATTAGTGGTACGGTAGCTCCCGAGCGGAGAGCGTTTGTATCTTCAGACGCCGATGCTGCAGCAATTGGAAACGCTATCGACTGGGTCACCGAGACAGGATTCACCACAACTCCGAGTGCGGCTGAGCTTGAGGTGGGCGAATCGCTCACTTTAAGTGCGGCTGGCTACGGCCCCGGTGATGTTACTTATCAGTGGAAGAAAGATGGAGCCAACATCGATGGCCAGACCGGTACCAGTTTGGCACTGACCGATGTAACCAAGGCTTCATCGGCTACCTACAGCGTTGCTGTAACCGGTTCTAACGGTGGCACATCGGAGGTCTCAGCTGTGGTCAAGGTGTTCAGTCTGCCAACCTTCGCGCTTAAGGCTCCCGCAGAAGGTTCGACTACGTCTGCGATCACCCACCAAGTCAAAATATGGGCGCTTGGCGGTATTGACAAAATCGACCCGACAACGGTTTCGATCCTCATCAATGGCGTAAACGTAACGGCTAACGCCAAGATAAAGAACAGCGTACGGGGCTTGCAGGCTAGTCTTGATCTGGTTGAAAATAGCGATCAAGACACCATTACTGGCTTGTTCCTCGGATATGAGACCTTGGCTCCCGGATCCGACAATGCGATGAACTTGGCCATTAGTTTTGAGCCTGTGGGCGGCGACCGGGTTATGACCCGCAGTTGGAGCTACACGCTTTATGACGCGAGTGCCGGCGGAGGTTCTGATATTGCCAAGATGGCGGTGAACCAGATTTTCCAGAGGGGTGAAGACCTATATGTGATCTGGCCAGGTTCACCCGGCTTGATGCTAGAGCGTAACAGCGACTGTAAGGGCGGCGGTTGGGAGTCCATTCGCTCTACAGTGGGTAAGGGAATCCACGTGGAGAAGAACTGCGGAACCAAAGCCTTCTTCCGCTTGGTTCGCGTGAAGGAATAAAGTTCCGCTACAAATTAAACGAAGCACCCGGATGTAACATCCGGGTGTTTTTTTTGCCTTGGACTACTTTTTCAAAGGGCAAAGTTTGCTGCTCGAACACTAACAGATCCTATTCCCGTGCAACTTGAGCCATGCTTCGGCTGCATTGAGATTTGGGCAAGCCTTGGCCAAGCACTCCCAAAACCGTATCGAATGGTTCAAATGATCGAGATGAATCAACTCGTGAAGGATGACGTAGTCCCGAACAAAAGCCGGCACTTGGATCAAGCGCCAGTTTAATGAGATGGCACCTGTGCTGGAGCATGATCCCCAGCGGGTTCTCTGGTTTCGGATGGTCACTCTCTCGGGGTTGAATCCGTGAACCTTGGCCAAGCGACCGGTGGCCTCGGGGAGTTCCACCTTGGCCAAGCGATACAGCATTGTCTCCACGGTGTCGCGTAGAGATTTCTCCCCACTCGAGTTCTTGTCACGGTGGCCGGCGAAACAAGCCAAGCTCTCATCGTCACACACCCTCCGCACCGGAACTCGCCTTCCTCTGAAGAGCACCGTTCCCACTGCTAGGCTCGCTTCATTCGGTAACAACGAATCTTGGAGGCGTAGGGACAGAAACTGTTTTTCCACCCACGCAAAGTTTTTCGAAACAAAGCGGAGTGCCTCTCTCCTGGAGCCGCCTCGGGGAATGGTCACTCGGAGCACTCGTTCCGGCAGGAGTCGGATGATGTAGCGCTTGGCTCGTTTATTGCGGACGCATACCAAAGGCAACTTGGATTGGCCGATCATCACGCCTGTTGCAGAGATGGAATGAATCCCGGTATTCGGCTTTAGCAAGGCGTCCAAAAAATCCAATTGCACGTGGACAAACTAGGGATGTCTCTTGGCAACTGCAAGATTACCAATGCGCCGCCGGCAATGTGCGATCCCCATTGTTTAAGCTTACATGAGATCATTTGAAAAGAACCTCAATTGAATCTGCTGGTTGTGGTGCCGGAAAATAAGAGCCACAAGAAGTTGTGCGCCCATAAGCACGTGACTTTCTAATGTTTGCTGGAGCGGATATTTTTAACTTTTTATTCACAAGAAATTCACAGAATTTCCTCCGGAAAGTTCATTTTCGGTCAAATTTCGTGTTTCCGAGCAAAAAAAACTAATAAAACGCTTGCCCTAGCTCTAAAGCGTCACTAATTTCCCCTCCAAGTACGCTCGTTTGAGCGTGCGAGGGGTGACCGGTATTATCCCTCAAAGCATTGGTGAATGCCGATGCGGTTTACGTAAACAAAAACAAACTAGTTCTCAGGAGGAACTGAACAAAATGAAAATGAACAAATGGACTATGGGTCTGGCCGCCGCTGGCGTTGTCAGTCTCGCTTCGGCTGCTCAGGCAGAGGAAAACAGCGTGTTGACGGCATTGTCGTCGACCGTTATCAGTGGATCTGTTGAAGCTTCCTATAATGGAACCTTCAGCCAGGACAACAACCTGTACGGCGATCAAGGATTCGTCGCAAACGGCGCCAGCTTGGCTATCGGTAGCCCACTTGGCGAGGGTGATTACAGCGCAGGCTACAATGTAGAACTGCTTCTGGGTCAGCGTGCATCAAACTTCTCTGGTGATGCAGATGACTTCCATATCAAGAATGCTAACATCGGCTTGAATGTGCCGTTCGGTAACGGGATTGACCTGACGGTAGGCCTGTTCGACACCATCGTTGGTTACGAAGTTGAAGCCAGCGCCTCCAACCCGAACGTGGATCGTTCCTACGGTTTTGACTTGGAGCCGTTCACGCACACGGGTCTGTTGGCGTCCACGTCATTAACTGAGAGCGTCAGCGTTTCTCTTGGCTTGGCCAACTCCTTCGACTCCACCGCCGGATTGCACAACGGCACTATTGCTGGTGACGGCAACTTCGCCTATTTGGCAGGTGTTGAACTCACGGCTCCCGACAGCTTGGGATTCCTCGCTGGCAGCACGGTGTACGTGGGCTATGTGAACGGTGCCGCTTCTGGCGTTGATAACGACTCGGAAGACAAGCTCCTCTACGTGGGTGCTTCCATGGCTAGCCCGATCGAAGGGGTATCCTTGGGCGTTGCTTATGACGATCGCGAATACGGCAACGGCCAGGCCGATGCCGATGCTGTGGCCCTTTATGCTGTTTTAGACGTCAGCGATGGCGTCTCATTGGCGGCTCGTTATGACACCGTGGATGACAGCAGCGACACCAAGTCCATGTGGAGTGCCACGTTGGGCTACTCCATCTGGGACAATGTCCTCACACGCTTGGAGTACAACTATGAAACAGGTGATCGCGCTAACGGCGACAGCAGCGCATTTGCGTTAAACCTGTACTACCAGTTCTAATTTGATCCAACCAAGTTGGATTACAAAGCCCCTCCGTTTTGGAGGGGTTTTTTTTGTGCCCCAGCCGCCTTCGGTCACTTGATACTTGAAACTTGGTCAAGCGCCACCAATCCTCCCGCCGTTGCTGCTGAGTATCGAAAATCTGCGCAAGTGCTACGGGACTCCGGACGGATCCGTCCTGACTGTGATCGATGTGCCGGCTTTCTCGCTTGATGCCGGGCAGCAGGTGGCTCTGTGCGGCACCAGCGGCTCTGGCAAAACCACGTTCCTCAACCTCATCGCCGGTATTTTGCTGCCGGACGAGGGGCGAATTGAGCTGGACGGCTGCTCGGTCTCCGAGACCAGCGAAGCCGGGCGGGATCGACTGCGGGCACGCACGATTGGCTACATTTTCCAGACATTCAACCTGTTGCAGGGCTACACCTGCATCGAGAATGTGCTGCTCGGGATGAGCTTCGGGCCGGGGGCGGATCGCCGCTGGGCCAGCGAACTGCTCGAGCGCGTTGGGCTTGGCCGACGGCTGGATCATTTCCCCCGCCAACTCTCGACTGGCCAACAACAGCGCGTGGCCGTGGCCCGGGCACTGGCCAACCGGCCCAAGCTCGTACTCGCCGACGAGCCGACTGGCAATCTCGACCCCGCCAGTGCCGCCGAGTCGCTTGGCTTGGTTCGCGAGACGTGCCGGGAGAACGGCGCTGCGCTGCTGCTCGTGAGCCACGACCGGAAGGTACTTGGCCAATTCGACAACGTCCGCGACTTGGCGGACATCAACCGGGCGGCCGCTGGGCCAAGCGCGGGGGAGGCTAAGCCGTGAGCCTATTGCAAATCGTCCTGCGCAGTCTGCGGCAGCACTTGTTGTCCACGGTGATCACGGCGTTCTCGATCGCGCTGGCCAGCGGACTGCTGATGAGCGTGTGGGTGGTCAAGGATCAGGCGCGCGCGAGCTTCACCGGCGTGGACTCCGGCTTCGATGGCGTGTTCGGCGCTCGTGGTTCCAAGCTGCAACTGGTGCTCAACTCCATTTTTCATCTCGAGGCGTCGCCGGGAAACTTGTCGTGGGAGCAGTACGAGCGGATCGCCGCCGACCGGCGAGTGGCCACTGCTGTACCGATCGCGGTCGGGGATAATTACCACGGCTACCGGCTCGTCGGCGTGACGACGAACCTTTTCGAGGTCGAGTATCGTGAGGGAAAAAAGTACGCCGTGCGCGACGGGTATCTGTTCAACCCAAAAAAGAAACAGGCGGTGGTGGGCAGCTTCGCGGCGGATCGGCTCAAGCTGAAATTAGGCGACACGTTTCATCCGTATCACGGCCTGATTTTCGATGAGAACAATCAGCACGCCGAGACGTATGTCGTGTCGGGGATCATGGAGCCGAGCAATACGCCGGCGGATCGGGTGATCTGGATCCCGATCGCTGGACTGCAAAACATGGCGGGGCACGACGCCGAGACGGCGTCGGACGTGAGCGCCGTGTTGGTGAAGTTGCGCAGCAAAAGAAGCGGCATGATGATGAACCAGGAGTTCAACCTGCAGGGCGACGTGATGACGTTCGCCTGGCCCATCGCCGACACGATGTCGAAGCTGTTCAACAAGATTGCCCCGGTCGAGATGGTGCTGCGTGCGGTGGCGTTGCTCGTGGCGCTGGTGGCGGCCGGCTCGATCCTCGCGAGCATTTACAACTCGATGAACGAGCGCCGCCGCGAGATCGCGATCATGCGGGCGCTGGGGGCTCGGCGCTCGACGGTTTTTGCCGTGGTGGTGCTTGAGGCCAGCGGCATCGCGGCGCTCGGCGCGTTGGCCGGGTTTGGGGTGTATTTTGTGATCATGAGCGTTGCCGCTTGGTTTATCCGGCAGGAAACCGGCATCGTGCTCAACCCGCTGGAATTTCAGCCGGTGATGGCCTGGGCACCGTTGGCGATGCTGGGTCTGGGCGCGCTGGCCGGACTGGTTCCGGCGGCCAAGGCGTACCGCACCGATGTAGCCGAAAACCTGACCCCCATTTCCTGAACGATGATTAAGTTGATAAGTTGGATGATTCTCGCATCCTTGGTTGTGCTTGGCCAAGCGGGGTGCGGCGGCGGCCACGACCACTCGCACGCCGGGCCGCACCATCACGATCCGCCGCATGGGGGTGCGGGTGTGACGTTGGGTGACGAGGAGGCTCACATCGAGTTTTTGGTGGATGCGGAGACCGGCACGATGACCGCTTGGTTTTTCACGCCGCATATGGAGCGTTATCTGCGGATCGATGCCGAGTCGTTCGTGGTCTTGGCCAAGCTGCCGGATGGCGAGGCTAGGCTGACCTTCGCGGCGGTGGCCAACGCCGGCACCGGCGAGACCGTTGGCGACACGTCGCAGTTCGTTGCCGGGGCCGATTGGCTGGTGGATGTGGAGGCGTTTGATGCGGTCTTGCCAGAGGTGAGCGTTCGGGGCAGTGTCTATCGAAGCGTTGCGTTCAACTATCCGAAGGGCAACTGAAATGAGCACACAGGAAAAACCGGGTTTGTGGAAGTGGTACGTGCTGAAGGCTGTGGTCGCGGCGTTGGTCTTGTTTGTGGGGTACAAGGTTTTTGTCGACAAACCCATCCCGGAGCAACCGGCTCCCACTCAGAACGAACTCGACAGTTTGAGCGAGGAAATCGAGCTGATAGACGAGGAGCCGGAAGCCAAGCCGGAGGAGGCGCCCAAGCCCCCGGCCGAGGAAGCCCCATCCGCCGCCGTGACGGAGCCGCCCCCAAATTTAGTTGAGCTGATCCAGCCGATCGTTGATGCCAAGGACGATTTTTTGCCCGAAGTGATAGAAGGTTACGAGGGGGTTTCCTTCGACAAGCTGGCGTCGTTCCCGTACGAGGTGCCGCTGGATCCGATCACCAACAAAGTAGAGTTGGCCAAGCTCAGCGCCCAGATCCCGGCTCGCATCAAGTCGCTCGACAGGAAGCCGGTGGCCATTCGGGGCTTCATGCTGCCGCTTAAGGTGGAGAACGGACTGGTCACGGAACTGCTGATCATGCGGGACCAGTCGATGTGCTGCTTTGGCACCGTGCCCAAGATTAACGAGTGGATCAATATCCGGATGGCCGGCGATGGCGTCCAGCCGATCATGGATCAGTCGATCACCCTCATGGGCCAGTTGAAGGTGGGCGAAGTGCTCGAAAACGACTATTTGGTGGGCATTTACGAGATGGAAGGGGACAAGATGATCGGCCCGCTGGACCTCTGATTCGCCCAGTTCACGGTTGACAGCTGCTTGGCCAAGTGTAGATTCACGGCCTGCTATTGGCGAAAAGGCTTATTATGAAAAAAAATCGTACTTCCTCCGGATTCACTCTTATTGAGTTGCTTGTGGTAATCGCTATCATTGCCATTTTGGCTGGCCTGTTGTTGCCCGCTTTGGCCAAGGCCAAGAGCAAGGCGCATGGCATCTACTGCATGAACAACACCAACCAGATGATCAAGGGGTTTCACCTGTATGCCTCGGACGAGGAGGACTACATTCCCCCCAATCCTGATGACGGCAATGCTTCTCCATGGAAAAACTGGTGTAGCGGCCAAGCTAGCCAACCGAATAACGCCCGTTTTTACCTGACAGGCCCTACGCCGAGTGATGTTCAACAGTACAACCTGAGAGTGAAGCCTTGGTCGTATAACCGCATCGCCCCCTATCTTGGTGGTAGCATCGCGCCTTGGCGCTGTCCCGCAGACCCCAGCACATACAAAGTGAGGGAAGGGGGAGTCTCCAAGACGGTTCCCCGGTATCGAAGTATCGCCATGAGCCAAGCGGTAGGAACCAACCCTTATCGGAACAAGGGCAAGGTGGCAGTCAATGGCCCCTGGCTGGACGGCAACCACGGTCATACATTGGGCAAGACTTGGTACACTTTTGGCAAAATGAGCAGCTTCAACGCACCGGGTGCCTCCAGCACGTTCATGCTGGTGGACGAAAATCATCAGAGTATCAACGATGCGGGCTTCGCCACTCTGGGTCCCGGGCCGTCCAACTTTCGCATGATCGACTGGCCGGCCACCTACCACAACAGGGCCGCTGGTTTTGCCTTTGCAGACGGTCATTCGGAGATTCGCAAGTGGGTCTGGCCTGAAACTGATCTGGCATTGCGAAAACCTGTTTTTGTCAAAGCAGGCGTTCGCAGCCCGGACATCGTCTGGATGCAGGAGCGAACTTCTGCGTTGATTAAAAAGTAAGGTTTTGCTTGTTTCCAGAAGGTGGCTCAAACGGGCCGATTTTTTGCCAAAGAATTGTCCGATGATCTGATGGTTCAAGCAAATGGATTTGTCAGGTTGCTGTTTTCATCATGAAAATAAAAAATAAAAAAGGAGGATTCACGTTAATTGAGTTGCTGGTGGTGATCGCCATCATCGCCATATTGGCTGGCCTATTGCTTCCAGCGTTGGCCAAGGCCAAGGCCAAGGCTACTGGGATAAGTTGTATGAGTAACAACAAGCAAGTTGTCCTTGCCTGGCTGATGTATGCCGGAGACAACGATGGCTTTTTGGCTGGTAGCCTGGGGGACTCACGTACGGGAAAGGTTTGGGTTCCTGGCAATTTAGACTTTAGTTCCAACAGGAACAATATAGACAAAGGTTTGTTGCTCGATCCCAAGAAGGGTGCCTTGCTCGGTAAATATCTCCAGAACGCTGAAGTATTCAAATGCCCGGCAGACAAAAGCACCGTGAAAGTCGGAAAAGAAACGCTACCTCGTATACGTAGTATCTCAATGAGCCAATCCTTTGGTCGAAACCCTTCCCAAGGGGGAGGAGCTGGTCAATGGTTGCCCTATTCTATATTTCGAACCTACATGAAGGATGGAGATATGGGAGTTCCTGGTCCATCCAATTTGTTTGTATTTTTGGACGAACACCCCAATAGCATTAATGACGCTGCGTTTGCGGTCAAATGCGATGCTCGGGATGGAGGGGCGCGTATGATAGATTGGCCTGCAAGTTTCCACAATGGTGCAGCGGGATTTGCGTTTGGTGACGGTCATGCTGAGATCAAAAAGTGGGTGGACAAGCGCACCATTGTATCACACAAAAATTCTAACGGAATGCCCAACCCTCCAGGAGGGTTAAACAAAGCAGCGCCTAACAGCCCTGATGTCGCTTGGATGCAGGATCGTGCGTCGGCCCGAAAAAGGTAGTTGTCAGGCTACTTGATCTCATTTTTCAAGGCGATCCTCAATGGATCGCCTTTTTGTTTGTTTGACGGCTTAATTAAGCTGGCGTACTTTTCCGTTTCCAGCTCTTAAAATAATCAATGAAAACAAGCCGAAAACAAGCCGGATTCACGTTAATCGAATTGCTGGTGGTGATTGCCATCATCGCGATTTTGGCCGGATTACTTCTGCCCGCCTTGGCTAAGGCCAAGGAAAAAGCCCGGTTGACAAGTTGCACGAACAACCTGAAGCAGTTTGGTCTATCAATGATTTATTATACGGATGACAATGATGACCATTTGCCTCATATGCATAGATGGCTGGTGAGTCCTTGGAATAAGTCGTCGCAACATGTTGTTAACGGCAAGAAGCCCAACGGCCAGCGGTACAACAGAGCTCAGGATATTACTACAGGTACGATTTACCCTTACCTGAAAAACCAGGATATTTATCTTTGTCCGACAGACAAGATAGCGCTCAAGAGGCTGGGTCAATGGTCAACTTGGAGTGACTTCAGTTATGCCATCAGCGGGCCTGCAATGGACGATAGAAACCCGAGAGTATACAATGCAAAATACTCTAGTTGGGTAGAGCCCGACAAGTCGTTCACTTTCATGGAAGAAGCATTGGATGCTCCTCTCAACGACGGCCATATGTGGCCTAATAATTGGGACGTCCTAGCCACTCGTCATAGGGGTTCAGGGGGAGGTTGGGGCGTAAATGGTAAAGGGAATCCTAGAGAAACATCTGGGCTTGGAAATATTCTGATGGGGGATGCGCGTGTTGAGACGTGGAGCAAGCAAAAGTTCAAGACATTTGGCTATCAAAAAGCAAACAGTCGTCTTTGGAAGCCCTACGGCAAGGTGACTCAGCCCAGTCCTTAAAACTTACGCTTGGCGAAGTGCAGTAGTCCCAACTCCTCTCTGAAACAATTGACAGTCGAGGGCGCTTTGTCGTTTAGTCGGCGTGTCATACTTAAACCATGAACAGTACTAAATTCTCGCGCCGCACAGCGCTTAAATCGGTCGCTGGCGGCACCGCCGTCGTGGGCGCGGCCCTGACCCTCCCAGCGCGTGGTCAAGCGGCTGAAGGCAAAGTGAAGGGCAATATCCGTCACTCGGTCTGCAAGTGGTGCTACGGAAGTACTGGCCTGGAGAAACTGGCGGCTAAGGCGGCCAGCCTCGGAATGGAGTCGGTCGAGTTGCTCGATCCGTCCGATTTTCCGACGATGCGCAAGCACGGCCTCATGTGCGCCATGGTCAGTTTCCCAACCGGCACGCTCAAGGACGGCAAAACCAGAGTCGGCGGTATCGGCAAGGCGTTCAATCGCCTCGAACACCACGACACGTTGGTGGAGGTCTACGAGCAGCGCATCAAGGAGACCGCCAAAGCCGGGCTGAAAAACCTCATCTGTTTTTCCGGTAACCGCGGCGGCATGGACGACGAGACCGGCCTGAAAAACTGCGCCATCGGCATTCAGCGTATCCTGCCTATAGCAGAGAGGCACAAGGTCAACATCGTCATGGAGCTTCTAAACAGTCGGGTCGATCATAAGGATTACATGTGCGACCACACACCGTGGGGTGTCGCGCTCTGCCAGGCGATCGGCTCGGAGCGGTTTGGGCTGCTCTACGACATTTACCACATGCAGATCATGGAGGGGGATGTCATCCGCACCATTCGAAACAACCACAAGTACCTCTTTCACTACCACACCGGCGGCAACCCCGGCCGCAACGAGATTGACGAGACGCAGGAACTGAACTACGCGGCGATCATGAGAGCGATCCTCGCCACTGGCTACAAGGGGCACGTCGGGCAGGAGTTCATCCCCAAGCGCAAGGACAAGCTGGCCTCTCTCGAGCAGGGCGTGCGCATCTGCGACGTTTGATTCATGAGCAGCACGATCCCCGAGGCCAAGCGGGAGGCCATCGCCGCCGTAGTTGGTCAGACGGTTCGCGAGATGCGCGTGTACGACATTCACACGCATCTGTACGACCCGGCATTCGGCGAGTTACTGCTGTGGGGCATCGACGACCAGTTGGTGTATCACTACCTCGTCGCCGAGGCGTTCCGGCATTTCGACATCGGCTACGAGACGTTCTGGCGCTTGGCCAAGGAGGAACAGGCGCAGATGATTTGGGACGCTCTGTTTGTCGAAAACTCGCCGCTCTCGGAGGCATGCCGGGGGGTGTTGACAGTGCTCAACCGGCTTGGCCTCGACGCTAACCAGCGTGACCTGCCATCGATCCGCAAGTGGTTCGCCGGGCAGGATTCGGACGACTACATCACGCGCTGCATGGACTTGGCCAAGGTCAAGACGATCTGCATGACCAACTCGCCGTTCGACGAGTTGGAGACGCCGAAGTGGGACGCCGGCTTCGAGCGGGACGAGCGGTTCACCTCGGCGCTGCGGATCGACCCACTACTACTCGAATGGAACACCGCCGCGCCGCGCCTGGCCAAGGCCGGCTACGAGGTGCGCGCGGATTTCTCCGGCAAAACGATGGAGGAGGTGCAGCGTTTCCTGCGCGACTGGGCCGGGCGCATGGACGCGCTGTACGTGATGGTATCGCTGCCGCCGTCGTTCGAGTACCCGGCCGGCACGCCGTGCTCGAGGTTGATCGACGGTGCTATACTGCCGTTCTGCAAGGAGAGCGGACTGCCCTTCGCGTTGATGATCGGCGTGAAGCGCGGCGTGAACGCGGCGTTGCAGTTGGCCGGCGACGGCGTCGGCAAGCCGGGCTTGGCCAGCCTCGAGAACCTCTGCTCGGGCCATCCCGACAACAAGTTTCTCTGTACCGTGCTGTCGCGGGAGAGCCAGCATGAGTTGTGCGTGATCACCCGCAAGTTCCGCAATCTGCACATTTTCGGCTGCTGGTGGTTCACCAACATCCCCAGCGTGATCGAGGAGATGACCCGTATGCGGCTGGACTTGGTCGGCATGAGTTTCACCGCGCAGCATTCCGACGCCCGCGTGCTTGATCAGATTATTTACAAGTGGGATCACTCGCGGGAAATCATAGCCAAGGTGCTGACAGAGAAATACCTGAACCTGGCCGCGACCGGATGGGAGCCAAGCGGGGCGGAGATTCAGCGCGATGTCGAGGGATTGTTCGGCGGGTCGTTCCAGCGTTTTTTGGGCCGATGAATCGTACACGATTGGCCAAGCGCAACTTGACGGAGCGGTTGCCGCTGAATACTTTCACCGCGCCGCCAAGTTCAGGCGCGCCGACTATTTTTTGATGAAATTAAATCCGCTTTGTTGGGTTGCTGCCGGGTTGCTCGCCGGGTCAACGATGCTTTTGGCCAAGCCCCTTATTGTCAACGATGGGAAAAAACTCACCAAGCTGGCCAGTATCGAAAACACGCTCAACGAGGGCGGCGCCGAGATCGACTTGACGGTGGTGATGCGCCGGGGCAACTGGTCGGCCGGCTATCTCGAGTTGGCCCAGGCCGGCAAATACACGAACCCTGCGCTGTGCGCGGCTTGGCACTCGGATCGGTACCATCCCGGCACGGGCGTGTACACGGTCACTGCAGAGGTGCAGTCCATCGGCGCGGAGGATGTCTATGACGGTGTCCCCGGCGTGATCGGCTGGCTGGATTCCGAGTCCGGCGTCGGCATCTCGTTTGCGCTGAACTATTACGACGGCTTTCAAGTGGGCACAGTTTCATTCCAAGCCGATGATCCCGATGCCAACCGGACACTCGACGGGTTGTTCAACTTGGACGGCTCGCCCGCGCGGTCGAATACCGGTTCCGCCTGGTCCGAAAAAGGCTCATACGACGTCTCCAAGTTTATGAGAATGCAGTTGGCGTTTTCCGCCCCGACCGAGGAGGACAAGGCGGCCCTCGAAGGTGTTACGGCGCGACTCACCGCCACCGCATTCAAGAGCAGCACAAAACCGATCGAGGGAACCCGCGAGATCGTCCTGCTGACCAACCTTCCCGTTCCGGAGGGGAGCCGGCATCGGTTCGGCTACTTCGGCTATTGGGACAGCATCTGGGATGAGGGCAGCAAGATTGGGTATTTTAAGAATCTCAAGTTCAATGGGGATCTGTACAACTATCCGCCGACCATTGAGCCGGTCGATGACTTGACCATTAACGAGAATGGAACCGGGGAGGTGCTCGTGATAATCGATGATGTCGAGTCGATTTCCTCCAAGCTCGAGGTGAGCGCTGAGTCATCCAACCCGGTGCTGGTGCCCGTGGAGGGCATTGAAATCGCCCCATCCGGTTCCAAGCGAACCGTGACGATTACACCCAGCGCAAATGCCCACGGCGAGGCCGTCATCACGGTCACTGTCAGCGATGGCGACAAGCAAACCGCGATATCGTTCACGCTGACCGTCAACGAGATGAACGATCCACCAGTGCTTTCCATCGCCCGCAGCGGGGAGGGTAAAGTGGCGGTGGAGTGGACCGGCGGCGGTGTGTTGCAGGCCAGCGATAACCTGACCAACTGGCAATCCGTCGATCCCGCCGCCAGTCCGCTTGCGGTCGAGCCCGCCGAGGCGCGGAAATATTACCGGGTAATTTCGGAGTAGCACCTGGCTACTCCGCCGCCGCGTAGGCGTCCATCCCCTCGCAAGTGCAGACCGGGTTTCGGTCGCCGTGCACGTTGTCGATGCGGTTGACCGGCGGCCAGTATTTCTGCTCCCGCAATCCCGCCACCGGAAACACCGCCTGCTCGCGGCTGTACGGCCGGTTCCATTCGCCCGCCACATCGCCGGCCGTGTGCGGCGCGTTCTTCAGCAAATTATTTTCCGCGTCCGACTCACCGCTCTCGATCGCGGCGATCTCACCGTGGATGCAGATCATCGCGTCGCAGAAACGGTCCAATTCCGCCTTGGGCTCGCTCTCGGTCGGCTCGACCATCATCGTCCCGGCCACCGGCCACGAGATCGTTGGCGCGTGAAAACCGTAATCCATCAGCCGCTTGGCCACGTCCTCGACGGTGACCTTCGCAAACTGCTGCAGATCGACAATGCACTCGTGGGCCACGAGGTCGTTCTTGCCCCGGTACAAAATTGGGAACGTGCCGGCGAGCCGATGGGCGATGTAGTTGGCGTTGAGAATGGCGACGCGCGTGGCTTCGGTCAGCCCGTCGGCGCCCATCATCGCGATGTACATCCACGAGATCGGCAGGATGCCCGCGCTGCCCCAGGCCGTCGCCGCAACCGCGCCGCCGCCGTTTTCCCCGAGCGGATCGCCCGGCAAAAAGGGCGTGAGATGCTCTGCCACACCGATCGGCCCGACGCCCGGGCCGCCGCCGCCGTGCGGGATGCAAAACGTCTTGTGCAGATTCAAGTGGCAGACATCCGCGCCGATGCCGCCCGGACTGCAGAGGCCGATCTGCGCGTTGAGATTCGCGCCGTCCATGTAAACCTGCCCGCCGTGTTCGTGGACGATGGCGCAGATTTCACGGATGCCCCGCTCGAAAATCCCGTTGGTGGACGGGTAGGTCACCATGATGGCCGCCAGATTTTCGCTGTGTTCCTCGGCGCGGGCGCGCAGGTCGTCGAGGTCGATGTCGCCGTTGTAGGAGGATTGGCCGCACGTCACCGGCACCACTTTCATCCCGGCCATCACGGCACTCGCCGGGTTGGTGCCGTGCGCCGACATCGGGATCAGGCAGACGTTACGTTGTGCGTCGCCGCGGCTTTCGTGGTAACGGCGGATCGCCAGCAACCCGGCGAACTCCCCCTGCGACCCGGCGTTGGGCTGGAGCGACACGGCGGCAAAACCGGTAATCGCCGCCAGCCAGTTTTCCAATTGCTCAAAAAGTTTTTGATAACCTTGTGCCTGGCCAAGCGGCGCGAACGGGTGCAGCGCAGCGAAGCTGGGCCAACTGACCGGGAACATCTCGGCGGCGGCGTTGAGCTTCATCGTGCACGAGCCAAGCGGGATCATCGACGTCGTGAGCGATAAGTCGCGCGTCTCGAGTTTTTTGAGGTAGCGCAGCATCTCCGTCTCCGAATGGTGCCGGTTGAAAATCGGGTGCGTGAGAAAATTGGAAGTGCGCCGCAGCGCCTCGGGAATGGCAATCGCCTCACCGACGGCCAACTCAAAGCCCACCGCTTGGCCTCCGTTGAAGATCGCCAGCACGTCGGCCAAGTCGGCCGGTGTCACTGTTTCGTCGAGCGCGATGCCGACACGCCCGGCGCCGAGTTGCCGAAGGTTGATCCGCCGTTTCTCTGCCTCGGCAATCACGCTGTCTGCCGCCTGGCCAAGCGCGACAGTGATCGTGTCGAAAAAATGCTCCGACTCCACCGCCTGGCCAAGCTGCCGCAAGCCGTTGGCCAGCGCCTTGGCTTGGGCGTGGACGCGTCCGCCGATTTGCCGCAGCCCGCCGGGGCCGTGGTACACGGCGTACATCGAGGCGATGTTGGCCAGCAACGCCTGCGCGGTGCAGATGTTGCTCGTGGCCTTGTCGCGGCGGATGTGCTGCTCGCGTGTCTGCAGTGCCAGCCGCAGGGCAGGGCGGCCGTTCGCGTCCTTTGACACGCCGACGATCCGACCCGGCAGTCGCCGCTTGTGTTTGTCCCGTGTGGCGATGAACGCCGCGTGCGGGCCGCCAAAGCCCATCGGCACGCCGAAACGCTGCGCGCTGCCGATGGCGACATCCGCGCCGAGTTCGCCAGGCGGCTTGATCTGCGTGAGCGCCAGCAGGTCGG
>ENA-OREN01002965-OREN01002965.1-marine-metagenome-genome-assembly--contig:-NODE-2965-length-16352-cov-4.568356_pt1 | contig 16352 bp, 12 predicted proteins | sample MGYA00248624_ERZ508555 | MGnify/ENA primary metagenome ERZ508555 (study PRJEB26222, sample SAMN06267773) | marine metagenome | isolation source: Saanich Inlet, British Columbia, Canada | place...
TCCAGAATAACTAATCTGTTTGCTCCTGTTAACCCATCTATTATTACATCGCCCATTTATTATTCCTTTTTTCCTTAATATTGATTACCAGTACCATAAGCAAGTGTACCTGTTGTTAAATCACCCACAGACGTAGCAGTTGAAGAAGCAGCATATGCCCACTTTTGAATCCCGCCGTCGGAACTTCCCTCAAAAGAATAACCATGAGTTGTAGATGATGAACCACCCGCATTACCTGTAGCTGTTACTAAATCTCCTACATCTGTAGCGTTTCCATCTGTTGAGAAACTCCATCTATCAATTACATTAACATCAGGCGCGCCACCTTGATTTCCTCCAGCCATATATCCATGCGTTGAAGAAGATGCTCCTGCTGCATAGGCGGCCATAACCCTAGCAGTCAAATCTCCGACATCTGTACTATTAGCGTCAACCGAAAAGGTCCATTTCTCAATAATAAAAGTAGAACCACCACCAGTATAAGGTCCTGCAGCATAACCATGTGTTTGTGATGCTGCACCTATCCCGGGAGTAATAGTTGCACTAGGTCCCAAAGCTCCTACCGCAGTAGCATTACCATCTGAAGCAAATGCCCATTTCTCAGTTCCAGTTGTATATGGTACACCCGAACCACCACCAACATATCCATAAGTCTGAGAATTACATTGTATAGGAGATTGTCTGGCAACAATTAAATCACCTACATCTGTAGCATTATTTGATGTATTAAATTGAAATTTATCAATTACATTAATATTACCACCATTATAACCACCAGCATTATATCCATGGGTAGCTGAAGATGAGCCAGTACTTGAACCATAAATAACTCCGCGGGTTAAATTTTGTGTTGTATCTACAGAATTTCCATCACTAGTGAACGAAAATCTTTGAATCAAATTTTCATATGTGGGTGACCATCCACCTGAAACATAACCATATTGACTTCCTGCATATTGCCAAGGTGCCACATTACCACTAGTCCCACCTGAACTTATCCATACGTTAGCACCAGCAGTTGCATCTGTTAAAATAAAAATTTCACCTGAAGTTGTGTTAATCCATTTCGTTCCAAGACCCGTTGAAGGATTTGTTGAAACCGTTGGGTCACTTGCACTCTTTGTGGCACTTGAAACTCCTGTCATAGCACCAGCTGCAATCGCAGGCATATTACCAGAACCATCCAGTACTAAAACTTTACCAGTTGTTGTACCAGTATCTATGTTAGCTGTTGCTATTGATCCAGTAGTTACTTGAGTTGCATTAAGTGTAGTTACTAAACTTCCATCTATTGCAGGTAACTTACCATTAGTATCTAGTACGACTGCTTTGTTTGCACCAACTGTTCCGTCTATTGTTATTGTCATTTAATTTCCTATACTAGTAAATGCCAGGTACTTCCAGTAGTAACAACAACTGCCCCAGCACCACTAAAAGTAACGGGACCTGCTGTGATACCATTTTCAGTTCCAGCAAAAGTTATTACTGATGTAATTGTTTTTGCATTGGTACGAATCATATTTGGTATCGTTCCAATGGAGGGACCTCCAAGAACAACACTTGAATGAATCTTTGCTTGAGTTACTGCATTAGCTGCTATCTTCGGTTCTGTTATTGCATTGTCTGCTATCTTCGGTTCTGTTATTGCATTGTCTGCTAACTTACCTGTTGTAACATTTAAGTTTGCAATTTTTGGTTCTGTTACTGCATTGTCTGCTAATTTCTGTGTCGTAACAATTCCATCATTAACTGTAACAGTCATTGGTTTATAACCATGATGGGCAATACGAATTTCATCCCCAACAACCATACCAGAAGTAAATGTAAGAGTACGATTTCCAATTCCACCTAATGAAAAAGCTGCATTAGATTGTGTGACACCATTTATTGTAACAATGATATCTGATTCGTAATCTACATTTTCTGACAAAGTAAAAACAGTTTGACCTGCTGTTGTTACAGTAGAAATATTTTCTGATGATCTTTGGCCAACATTAGCTGGTTCTTTTCCTATGTATGCCATTTATATCTCCTTAAGCCCACGCCAGTGAAGTAGCGTGTATTTTTGTTTCTTTACTAGATGTCTGGTTAAAAGTTTCGATTTTATATTTCATAGATGTACCTGTAGTAATTCCAGTAAGGTCTATATCTCTTTTAACTAAGATTCTTTTGTTTGATCCCCAAGTACCTATACTTGTAAATATTTGATAATCAGAAAAAACAGAACCATTTCGACTAACCTTAACTTTTATATCTTGTGCTAAATCAGCTACTGTTCCTACATCTTCTATAAGCAATACTACATCTGCGGTTGTAGGGGCTCCTGCACTTGCGGTTGTTACTTTAGATTGTAATGTAAGATCATTTATAGTGTTTGGATCAACTGCTGAAATTTCTGTCATCCCTGCTCCACCTCTTCCACCATGAAGGCTACTACCAAAAGTATCAGGCACACCACCAAGAACTGTAACTGTTCCATTGTTTGTATATGTTCCACCATGACCAATTAATATTACTCCACCACCAGATGTTCCACCTGCTGATTCTACAGCTACACCACCACCAGAACCTGCCGCCGTGATTGTTCCACCAGCATTAATAGTAAGAGTACCACCTACAAATAACATCAATAACCCACCAGTACCTGGGTCATGTGGATTAGATGAGCCTGATGCACCATTTGGATTACCCGGTCCACCAGTACCTCTATTACCAGCAGGTCCGGGACCTGCTCCACCAGCACCAGCCCATGCAACTGCACTTCCACCTGTTCCACCTCCTCCAGCACCACCAGCCGAACCTCCAGCAAAACACGAACCATAAGAACCTGAACCACCAGCACCGTTATCAAAAGCACCACCGCCACCGCCCCCACCAGTTTTATTTCCTCCAGTTGCACCTACCGCACCAGCACTATATCCACTACCACCTGAACCACCAGTATTTCCCTGTCTATCTACATTGAAGATAATTCCATTACTACTTATGGTAGGATGATTAGCAATAGCTGCTCTTGCAGCTGTGCCACAACCATTAAATAAAGTATTAGCAGAAGTTAATGATTCAGAAGCTCCACTTTTCTCAAAAGGAATTTGTAAACCCGAAGCAGAAACAGCATTACTATCTGACCCTCCAGAAGCAGTAGGATTAACAAAACCACCTCTACCTGCCATACTAAGTGTCCCACTAATAGTACAATTTCCACTTACATAAATTAACAGTCCTCTACCGGGTTGAGTAGTGGTCAAAGTATGTCCTGCGTTAATAGTCAATGAACTATATTGTTTAACCATCATATCAGCATCATATGAACCATTTATATTTGCAACAGCAAGATTCACATTTCCTGATGTTGATAATGCTCCGTCAGAAGCATCACCAAAATAATTATTACCTGTTTTTCCGCTATAAGCCCCACTAGCTAGTGCTTCTCCTTGAGAAGCAGTAGTATCAACTCCACTATTATCAATATATTCATCAATCATTTGATCTACCATATTAAACTTGACAAGTGAATCTCCTGCAGCTAATTTAAAAGCAAGCAACGCAATATTATTTTCTATTACTGATGTATCAGTAGCTACAACATGCTGAGTCACAGCACTCGCTGGAATGCGTGCATCTGGTATCGTACCTGTCGTTAGATTAGACGCAGATAATGTGGTTAAATCTACGTTAGATAATCTAGCTGTTGCTATTGTACCAGTAAGTTTTGTTGAATCTAAATCTGCGATGTCAACATTAGCAACCGTACCATCTTCTATATTACTTGATTTTATTCGTGTGATTGCCATTAGCTATTTACATCCTCTAATATGGCTGCAACAACATCAATAACATTTGCAGCACTTGCAGTTACTCTTACAGCATCTCCTGCTTCTAATACAATTTTCTGTCCTGCTATAACCATCAAAGAACCACCAGAAGGAACAGGTGCATTTTTAACCAGATATCTCCAAGCTGATGCAGATACACTTGAATCTAATATTTCAACAGAAGCCTCAACAACATTTGTAGTCGTATTAGCAATATCCAATTCCAAAAGAATAGAAGTCAATGTTGCCGGAACTATGTAGATAGTACTACCACCAGCAGTACTTAATACATTTTGTGCCATTGCGTTTTTAAAATCATTTGCCATTATTTGTTCCTCTTCATTGTTTTATATATTTATAATATTTCTATCCAAGTGCGACTGCCATGGCAACTGTAAATCCTTTTGTTGGAATCCCTGCAGCTGATATTGTTTTATTTTCCCAACTAGAACCTGTATATTGAAGTACATCAAGATTTGCCAAACCCGACATAGTAGTATCGTTCATTTCTTCCAGAGTATCTTCACTTTGAACTGCCGCGTTAACAAATGCTGTCGTAGCAACTGCTGTAGTATCATTACCAGATGTTTGCGTTATAGCTGTAGTAGCAGTATTAAGTTCACCAGTAAAATCACCTTTTGTAATAATTGCTTTTCCTGTACCATCAGGTGTAATAGTAATATTTTTATTTGTTCCTACGGCTGAAACAATAGCTTTATCATTAACATCCAAAGGACCTCCGAGTTGCGGTGTGAGATCATCAATGACATTTTCCATCATCCCGTTTAAAGCACCAACAATACTTGCCGAATTTGCTGTAGCAAGTGCTGATAAATCACCAATTTGTGCAATTGATGAATTTGTCTTTTCTCGCCAATCGTTGAAAGTATCTGTTAAATTAACTACTATTAATGCCATTGACTATTCTCCATTATTTCTAATATTTATACTTACCATTTTTGTTCAAGATCATCAAACGGATAATTAGGATCTTCATACTGTATAACTGTTGGATCATAATATTTTGAATCAGGATTATAGTTTGCTAGAGAATATGCTGTACCCCACTTATCTAACCATTCTCCATGTTCTTGATAATAATCTTCATCCCAAGCAAATCTTCTAGGTCCACCTTTAAATCCTGTTGGATATGGAATCGGAGGTTCATATCTCATAGTTGTTTCATTCAGTACAAAACTTGGAAATGGTTTCGGAGGAATGAACGCATCTTTTACAGAATCATATGTAAAATTATAACCTGCATAATTATATCTTAATGGTGGCTTATCATCTTCCAAACCAGTTTCAGAAGAATAATGTTTTCCACCATGTGTATTATATGAAGTTTGAATCCATTCACCTTCACCAGTACCATCATCATAAGAATCTATAAAATCTTGTTCCGCTTTTATTACATTAACAACTTTATTATCTACAACTTTTGCAAAATATGACATTATTTATTTCTCCTATGGTATTAATGGAAAGGGAACTCTTATAACAACAATTCCACTTCCACCTATTCCGACTGTTGAACCACTTCCTGGGCCATGTCCACCTCCACCTGTATTATCAGTGCCATGACGAGTTGATGAAGAGCCTCTATCACCACCTCCACCATTCCCATTATGAGCAGCACGACCATCACTTTCACCAGAATTACCACTTGTGTTACCTCCTCCACCTCCACCGCCACCTGCATACCATTGTGCAGTATTATCGCGATAAGAATTTGTTGCCGGAGCTCCACCATGACCACTTCCACCACCATTACAACCTCCACAACCTCCACAACCACTAAAACCATTTGCCGCAGAACCAGCAGCACCTGCGCCACCACCGCCACCGCCACCAGTAGCACCATTACAACTTGATCCACTACCACCATTATTTCCTTGACCAGCAGTTCCAGCTCCAGTTTGTCCGTTTCTTCCTCCGCCAGCACCACTTCCACCCAATCCACCATTTATACCCCACATTCCTCCACCCAAAGCAACAGTTTCACCAGTCATATTAGTTTTACTATCAAATCCTATACCATCAATCGGACCACCACCTCCAACAATAATATTATATACACCAGGTGCAATAGATAATTGTTGTGTTACCATACCTCCGGCTCCTCCGCCACCTTGGCCGCCGCCACCTCCAGCACCACCAGCTACTGATAAAATATCTCCAGTTATGTTTACATTAGCACCAGAAAATGTAAATGTACCCGAATTTAAAAATGTATGAACTGTATAAGCACCATAAGAAGTTATTATTCCACCTTCAGTTGCAGGTTCAGCCAACCCAACAGTACCAATATGTCTACCTTGATTTATAAATGCCATATTAAACCTTACATTTTAATGAGAATCGTACACCCTTACCTGCAATCGTAGAACCAATTTGTGTAACTTTAAAAGTTATTCTATCATTAGCTACAAAAGTAGTTGTTGATAGTACACCTACAGTTATTAGATTATTAGCTACTCCATCAGCAAACTGTGGTTTCGTAGAATAAATACTTGTTCCATTTTTTTCAACATCACATATAAGAGCCAATCCAGTACAAACAGTATCTATATAACCTACTTCACCAACAAAAGTTCCCGGTCGTGCCATAACCATTTCACCATATGTCCTTGCTTCAACATCAGATTTAACAGTTTCTCCATCATAACCAGCAAGAAAAGATATATCATATGGTAAATTTAATAATGCCGCACCAGAAGTACGAGTTAAAATATCTTTTGTAATTGTTTGTAATGCCATTTTTTATTCCTTATGTCTTGATAATGTAATTCAAAATAATTGTTGGTTGTATACTGCTTTCCATTGTCATCGCCTGCCGATCATTCCCTGACGTAGCGCCGTCATACTCACCTATCGGGTTCCCTGCGACACCATCAGGACTATGCTTATGTGTTTCAGTACCAAGCGTGCCACCAAGTGTATCGGCAGCTGCAGCTGTTAAAATATTTGCTGAAGTTCCACCCATATCATCTTGACCAGCAACTGCTCGTCCTCTCATATCTGGGAGAAGGAAAGTCGTACTTCCATCACCCACTCCGTAAGTAGTACCAATTGCTGTAAACAATGTTGAGTAAACTGTTCGTGAAATTGCTTGACCAAAACATAACAACCAACCTGCAGGTGCTGTTGCTCCTGCATATGGATTAAGTACACCAGTTGGGACAAGTGAACCACCAGATACTAATGAAGCATCTGAGTATTCTTCAACTAATATAGCAGCCGATCCACCTGAGCCCTGCCAACCGCTCTGTGGTTGTTCAGAAAGTTTCCCTCTACCAATATTGCCACCTAGAGGTCCTGCTCCGGATCCATCACTACTTTCACCAGATGCTCCAGTAAAATTGAGTTGACCACCTGTTGCATTACCACCAGAACCACCAGCAGTACCACCACCTGCAGATGAACCTCCAGCTCCTCCAACAATCGTTGTATTGAAAGATGAATCAACTGAGGTAACTGTAAGATTACCAGATATAGAAGTTCCGCCAATAACATATGGATAAGATGTAACATTTGTTACATCTAAAACTGACAACGCACAACCACCACCTCCACCCATACCTGAGTGGCTGGTGCCTACGGTATGGCCTGATGCTCCACCAGGTCCAACTACATAAACTTTAATTTTTGTAATATTAGCAGGTTTTGTCCAAGTACCAGTCGCGGTCGAACTACTCGTAAATAATTGATGTGATACTAATTTCTCTCCAACTAGGGAGGCACTTGCATCTGAGTATTCATATATCTTACAATATCCGGGTTGTCCTTGACCTGTTTCAGGACAACCATTTCTTCCTCTCCCAATCCTGGCACCAAAAGGTCCACCCGCAAGACCACCGTCGGCTGGGTTTCCAACATTCGATATACCAGCAGTGTTGTGTTTTCCGATACCACCTGGAATATTTAATTGTCCACCAGTTGCGGTACCACCACTACCTCCTGCGACATTTGGATTTTGTTGTGGTTGTCCACCACCAGCAGTCATAGTAGTAAGACCTGTTGCAGTAAATGTACTAGGAGTAGCTAATGAACCTGGGTTACCAGCACTTAGACCACCTGCTCCAACCAATATAGTTGCAGTTGAAACATTAGTAACATCAAAAATACTTTCACAATAACCTGCTCCTCCAGCACCACCTGAAGTTCCTTGATTTGCTCCTCCAGAAGACCATGAACCACCCCCACCTCCTACTATACATACTCTTATTCTTGTAACTCCAGAAGGTCTTGTCCAAGTATGTGAAAGACCTGGATGATTTGCATTAGTAGCAGTAAAACTTTGTATTGATACCAACTCACCACCAACTCCACCGAGAGGAGGTTGACTACTCCAATCAGACCCATCAGAGGTTAATACATTTCCATCTGCACCAACAGCAGGTAACGCTGCTGTAGTTGCATTTAACCAATAAGGTGCAGTAGCACCAGCATTAGTTGCAAGAAGTTGTCCAGCTATTCCAATACCTAATTTTTCATAATTAGTTCCATTATAAAAAAGAATATCACCAGCAGTATCTCCAAGAATCCATTCGGGTGCAGTAGCAGCACCATTAGTTGCAAAAAGTTGTCCAGCTGTTCCTATTGGAAATCTATCATATTGTGTTCCATTATGATATAATAAATCACCACCAGCTGCTGGTGGGAAACTAAGCTTGGCACCAGTAATACTTCCATCTGCAATTGCTGTATTAATACCAAGATGACATACTCTAAGTTGCTGTCCAGTAGCCAATGCAGGAGAAACATTAATTTCATCCAATTGACTATTAGCACCAATACCAACTCCTGAACTTGTTAAAGTAAATGCAGATGTCGGTTGTGCTACACCATCAACAAAAACAAGTATTGATTCTTCAAGAGCTGCAGTTGCCGTCATTTGAAATTTTGTTTTACTATCATCACCAGCAAAAATATTTTCTACATATGTAGAAGAACCAACACTACCACCAATACCAACTGTTGCCCATCTTATTGAACCTGCACCATCTGTAACTAATGCCTGATTATCTGTACCATAATCAGAAACAGCGAGCTGGTCAGCACCAATTGTCTTATTGGTCATCATTCTTCCATGTGTTTTAATAGTCATTTATTTTTCCTTATGTCTTGATAATGTAATTTAAAATAATTGTTGGTTGTACAATAGATGTTGAGGCCGCCTGAATAGTTTCATTTCCAACTCCTTGTGCTCCACTTCCACTTGTAACGAATCCATGAGTATGTGAACTGGTTTCGTTTCCGGCAGCTGCACCAAGTGTATCACCATTTATAGGAGTAGTTAAACGATCTGCTGAAGTTCCACCCATATCATCTTGACCAGCTGCAACTCGACCTCTCATATCTGGAAGATTGAAAGTCGTTCCTGAGGCTGTTCCGTAAGTAGTACCGATTGCTGTAAATAATGTTGCATAAGTTGCTCGTAAAATAGATTGACCATAACATAACAACCAACCTGCAGGTGCTGTTGCTCCTGCATATGGATTAAGTACACCAGCTGGTACATTTCCAATTGTTGGAAGAGCTTCACTTGCCCAATTTGTTCCATCAGATGTTAATACATTTCCATCTGAACCAACAGCAGGCAAAGCAGTACCTGACGAACCAGCTGCCCAATAAGGATTTGCACCTGCACCAGTAGTTGTTAAAACATGAGTAGCTGTACCAGCCGGCAATCGTACCCAACTTGTTCCATTATAATATAAGAGGTCACCTTGTACATTACCAGCAATATTTCTTACCCAATTAGTTCCATCATAAGACATGATATCGCCTTGTTGATTACCAGCAATACTAATCTTTTCTCCATTAATTGCATTATCAGCTATTTGTGTACCGGTAACTGTTGCGTTTGCAATTGAAATATTTGTAATTGTATTTGGTAGTATAGATGCTTCAGTAATAGTCTGTGCATCTATCTTTGCTTCTGTAATTAAATCATCAGCAAGATCACCTGTTGTAATTGTTAAAGGTAAAATTTTATCTGTCGTAACTGCGTTCGCTGCAAGTTTTTGAGTTGTAATTGTTCCATCTGAAGGAGTACCAACTGTTGATTGAAATCCAAGATGCACAATACGAATTATTGAATCAACTGGAGGATCTACTGTAAATACAATCTGATTTGGATTTGACGATAATGAATAAGCAGTCGGTGGTTGAACAATACCATCAATATAAACTATTATAGCATTAACAGAACCTGGTGCTGCCGATAAAGCAAATGTATTAACACCCAAAGAACCTACTCCATCATCAACAGTAAAATCTTTCAATGGTGTTGAAAGATGAACTGGATTTATTTTACCAGCACCGATTGTATTAGCGGATGTTATACCACCAACATCACCAGCCATACTAGGATCAGTAACAACTTCAGCAAAACTTAATCCACCAACTCCATCAGTTTTAAGAAAATAACCAGCCGTTCCCTCTGTAACATTTAATTCAGTAACACCTACTGCATTTTCATCTATCGTAGCATTAGCAATAGTACCACCAAGAACACCACCTAAAGATGTTCCACCCACATCTACTTCAGCAAAACTTAATGTACCTGCCCCATCAGTTTTAAGAAACCAACCGGCCTGGCCATCTGCTACATTTAATTGAACAATACCAATTGAATTATTAGCAAAATTACTTCCATCAGCTTTTGCTACAGGATGACCACCGGGAGTTGAACCGTCGTGTACTACAAGAGTATCTATTGTAGTATCAACAGTTACCTCACCCTCAGCACCTGTAAAGCCAGAATGTTCTGCTGTTGTTCCTCTTCGTCTTTGTACTCTTTTTGCCATATCAGTTCTCGCTCATCTTTAGTAAAAGATTTTTTATTTCTTGCATATCACCTTTCAAAGTATTTATATCGGCTACACAATTATGTAAAATGTCTTGTTCTTGTAATCGTTGATTTTTTGAAATCTTATATCGTTCTAATGCACCTATATTAGTATTTAAAATTGCATTAGAATTATTATCTCTAACAAATTTATGTTCACTCATATTATGCCAATGCTATTACACGCAAATCTTTTACTCTTGGAATAACAGTAGTATTACTACTTGTCATTACTATCTTAACAGCAAAAGTTTTATATGAAGTAAAATTAGCACCACCACCAGAATAATATACATTTGCACCAATTGGATCAAATTGATACTCAACAAATTCTTCTGGGTCTGTTGAAATAGTATTTAAATTACTTGTCTGTTGCATTACTTTCCATAATTTATCTTCAAATGAATCAACATCATATTGTGATAAAACTTTATAATAACAAGTTACATTTGTTCCTGCTCTTCTGTTCATACTTAAATAAACAGTTAGGTCTTGTGCATCAAAACCATCTGCTAATGTAACTGTTCTTGTAATATATCTGGCATCAGCATCTCCACCAGCTGGTAATTCTGTTTCAAGAGTAGTAAGATTATTAATAACATTCTCAACAGCTATTACACTATTACGCTTCGTATCTATTATTGGTGATACAAAAGAAGAAGATGACCCCAATACTGCTTTATTAAAAAAACTACCAGAGGTTGTTGTAATTATCATTTGATTATCAAATTCATGATTTAAATCTGCTGTAATATTTTCATACCCCGAATTTAATAAACCACTTGATTGTAATGTTGTTCTTGCACTCCAATCAATAGATGTTGAACTAATATCAACTGTTTGTGGTATTGCATCTATAACATCCATTTTATAATCAGCTACCTGTCCCGAAGCATTTTGAAATACAGCTTCGTGTGTTCCTGCTGTTGTAAATTCACAACGATTTAATACAAATGTTAAATCTGTATTTTGATCTTGTTGCCATGTACTTGCATTTTGTGATTTAAACAAAACACCCAAGTATGCTTGGTCAGAAATTTTTCTTGTTGTATTAACAATATTCTGACCCAGTTCAGCAACCCAACATTGATAACCAATACAATTAGCTCTTATTCTAATTGCATATTCACCCGGCAATAAATAAACCGGAGAAGGAAATGTAAATGTAGTAGCAGTTGTTGCATCTGAACTAATAGATACATCTGCTGGATTTTTTATAACTTCAGAAAATGGTACAACTATTGCAGTTGGAAATCCATTTGCAGTTGTTAAAATATCAACCATTACAGGCATATTTTCATCTTTAGTCTTAAAATATAAATCCATACTAGATAAACAAAGACCATCAGGATATTGACTAGAATCAACATAAAATGTTTGTGCTAACGGGTCACCTCGTGGAGGAGGTGGAGGAGGTACGAAAGTACGAGTTTGAGTTGCAGCTGTAAATGATATAGTTTGTGCGCCTGTCAAATTAGTATTAGATATTCTTGGGACGCGTGATGATAAAATAACATTCTCTTTAGTTTGCAATAATCCCTGTGATTGAAACATAGCCTCTGCAAAAGTAGTAGCTGTGTTTACATCACCATTAGTAACATCAGTTACTAAAAATTGTCGTTCACCACCTCTAAATACTAGAAGTGGAGGAGTTTGACTTAATGCGTGGTCAGGACATGGAAGTGAAAATAATAAATTAGAAACGGCACCAAATTCATCTGTATAGATATTACCACCAAGGACACCACCACTAGGTGTACAAAACTCTGCGATAGCCTCTCCATCAAAAAATGGATACACTCTCGTATTTGGTTTCATTCCTTTTATTGTAACAGTAATCTCTTGCGCACGAATATATGGTAAAATAGAAACATTTCTAACACGATCACCGATAGAAGTTTGAATTGAATCCATTCCTTCAAAATTCATTTGGATACCACTTCGTGTTTGATTAGCTGTAACAAGATTTGTAGTAGTATCAATTCTTATTCTTCCGGGGGCCATTCGTGAATCAGTCCGAATAAGTTCGGCTGCACTACTCTGTGTTTCCCAGTCATTCCATTGAGTACCAAACCCTTGAACCAAATTTCTTCCAAAAGCTTCCCAGTTATCATTCTCTCCTTTATTAACTAAAACATCTGGAGCATTATTTGTAGATACCCAATTATCACTTGGAGGACTTAAATCACAAACCCCAATCCATTGAAGAACATTAAATGGATTAACATTAACCGCATTAGATGCCTGCTTTTGAGTAAGAAATGCTGATGAAGTATATGGTAATGTAATTAAATCACCAGTTAATTGAACACCCGTAGATGAACCAGATGCATATGTAACATCAACTATATTAGAATTGAATGAAGGTCGTAATTCTTGATTTTCAAAATCAATAGAACATTTATAATCAGGATCCAAAACATTACCAACTTTATGTCCTTTAAATGGGTCAACAAGAATACCATTTTTAAATCTATCTAAACCAGCATTATCTGGAATAACCAATGCCTCTGCATCTTTCTCAAGTAAAGAAAGAGATGTATAATATTCAATTCGTTTTACTCGTTTTTCAATGCCAGCAATATCTCTCATAGTATATCTCTTATTTTCGATATATACCATTTCGATATCTTTAGTATCAAATGTATAAGCTGGTATTTTTAATAACCACAAATGCATTGCTCCATCTTTTTGAACAGGAGCCATAGGCAATTCTCTGGACACACCGGTATCAATAGCAAATGAATTATCTTTACTCAAATAAACTGCATCTGTTCTTGGTAAATAATACTCATAATCTGCTTGCCAATTTGAATTGGGATAAATAGCTTCACCATTTTGCAGAGCCGTATTACCAGAACCATCTTGCCTTCGTGGTCTAAAGTCAACACAATCTCTTAATTCAACTGTTTCGTTAGTTGTTGTACTTGTATAAGATGGAATATCTACATATGAATCAGTTAATCCACTTGATGTATATGAATCAACAGAAAAATATCCATTACCACTATGAGTAAAATAATCCACAACAACCAAAATACGACCTGTAGCTGCAGTACCCGTTAATTTAATTCTACCGTGATCGTAAAAATTATCTCGTTGTCCATTATCTAAAGTATAACGAGATGTAATATCTGTATCACCAACAGTATAGGTAGCTACAGTTGCTGTATAAGAATTAGCACTTCCAGTAATTATATCAGTAGCAGCAAATGTTCCAGAAGTTGCAACATAAGAAATATTTGTTAAAGGACTATGTGAAATAATAGTTCCTGTTGCAGTACCACCAGCATTTGTAATAGTTTCTCCAGCAATATAAGTTCCTGTAGCACCCGTTAAAATTAATTTAGGTGGAATGGCATCATTACTAGTATTACCAGAATCATAAATAGCACGAACAGCATATACATCAGAAACATTTAAAGAAGTATATGTTTGAGCTCCACCACTAGGTGCAACAATTGCTGTTACTGCATTCTTAACAAGAGTTTTTGTTTTCTCTTGTTTTGTATCCATATTAATTGTTGCAATAACATCAGCGGTATAATTATGACTTGCTTGACCAGTATCTAATGTAACCGATTGACCATTAGCTGCTACAGTACCAATTCCACTAGCTGCCGTTTCAAAATTAATAATATCACCAACAACAAGACCAGAATTACCAACTGTTTTTATAACAGCATGATAATGAGCTGTTTTAACACTATCACTTAATACACCAGTTCCTTGAAACTTTTCTGTGCTACCACCAGATGCTAAAGATATTATACCAGAATTAACTTGTGCATTTAAAAATGTTCTTTGGATTTGATAACTGGTATCAATTGCACCAGCCGAATCACGAATTGTTTTAATAACATTTTGTGATAATTTAAATACATGAGAATTAAAATTTGTTTCAAATAATTTTGCATCCCCCGCTATGTTTGGTTGTCCTGCAACCAAAGCCTTACCTGAAACATCAATATTACATTTTGAATTTAATACAATTGTACCAGATAAAGGAGATTCAGGAATAATAATACTTTCAACTTGTCCAAAATCAGTTGATGTCATTTGAACATCATAAAGATACATTTTAAATAAATAATTTATAGTTCCACCTGGTGTAGAACCAGCCGTACCAGATGAGTAATTTAATTGTCTTACTTTTGCTGTACCTATTTTAGTACTAGCATAAGTAGTGGGGTCTGTTAAAGTAATAGAAGGATGAGCTACATTATGCAAATCAACAATAGCATTAGCCGTTGAATCAAAATTACCTATCAACTCTTTAACAATTGTATAATTACCATATTGTAATGTACGATCAAAATTATTTACTGCTCTTGTATCAGTTCTTGCACGATTTACAGAAACATCAGTTGATGTTAAAGTTTCAAATTCGTGTCCAAAATTATAAGCTTTTCCTGGGTCAACCTTTACTGTAAATTTAGCTGCGTCGCTTGCATGATTTTTTAATTGAATAGGAAAATGTCTTACAGTATAACTTCCAGATTCATCATATGTTCTACGGGCAAAAGTATCTTCTAAAACAGAATAAACCGGATACTTAATCTCTTGGTCTTTAAACCCCCCATTAACTTTTAATAACTCAATAAAATCTGTATCATCTGTAGATGTTGTGGTTTTCTTGGTAAGTGTAAGTGCATACTTCAAACGGTCTGCACCCGGTGCGGCATAGTTATATGCACCTTGAGCATTATCTAACAATGATGTATCATCAGCATTTGATACAAGAGATGCCGTAACTTGGAATCCTATCCTATAAGTTGGAACATAAGTATATTTGTCTAATATTAATGTGCCTTCACCAGCTCGAATAAAGTTACCATTAAAATAATAATAACCATCAGCATTATGTACAGCTGAACCTCTTCCAGTTGCAGATGAAGCAACTGCTAATACAGAAGTATATGTACTATCAGTTGAATTAATTCTTTCTCCATCAACAAACTCTGCAGCTGTACCAAGAGTAGATGTTGCGGTTGCTAATGTACTATATCCACCACCAGCAATAGTAACAACAGGGGCTGAAGTATATCCAGAACCAGAGTCAGTTACATTAATTCCAATAATTGTTCCTGATGCACCAACAACTGCAATTCCTGTTGCTTTGTAAGCACTGCCAGTAGGAGGGTCAGCAAAATCAACAGTAGGGGTTGATGTATAACCAAAACCACCAGTATAACTATTAGAAAGGGTAAGTTGAACACCCTGAACACCATCTGTTGTAGAGTCACCACTAATCTTCCTAATCCATAAAGTATCAGGATCTCCTGTTACACTATCAACCACAGCAGTATTTACAACAACTGCTCTTGCACCAGATGTATTACCAACAATTGTTTTTCCCAACAACAAAGAAGGATCAATAGTTGTTCCATTATAAGTTGCCTGCAATTTTACATAAAAATACTGTACATCAAGATGTAAGTCACCTCCAAGAACTTTACTACCATTTGCAAATATATGATCGCCAAATCGTTTGAGTTGGTTTCTTAATATTGTTTGTTCTTGAGTAAGCTCTCTTGCTTGGACAGCTACAGCAGGTTTATAGAGGACTTGATGAAAATCTTTAGTTTCATCGTAATCTTCAAAATAAGGCTTTTGATTTAAATTTAAATTAATATTGGTTGTCATGTATTATAACCCTTCTTAAAATTCAACGACTAATT
>ENA-OREN01002966-OREN01002966.1-marine-metagenome-genome-assembly--contig:-NODE-2966-length-16351-cov-3.277191_pt1 | contig 16351 bp, 13 predicted proteins | sample MGYA00248624_ERZ508555 | MGnify/ENA primary metagenome ERZ508555 (study PRJEB26222, sample SAMN06267773) | marine metagenome | isolation source: Saanich Inlet, British Columbia, Canada | place...
ACCGTTATGCCCAGAGTCTGGCAAAGGGGGGGGAGTATCAACGTGCGCTCACTGCGTATGCAAATTTTGGTAAACAGTATCCACAAAGCAAGAAAATTGCTCAACTGATGTTTGAGATGGGTGAAATTCATGAGGCACAAAAAGCGCCTCAGGCAGCCCGGTTCCGCTATGGACAGCTCAAAAATTATGCGCCAGAGAGTGAATGGAAGGACAGGGCCTCGTTACGACAGGCTTGGCAGCACCTTCAGTTGGGAGAGGATACAAAGGCGCTTAAGCGCCTCAACGAGATTGAAGACCCGCACTACAAGGCGAACGTTGAAAAGGTGTTACTGGCACTGCCTGAGTTAGAACGGTTGCCACAAAAAGATCCGAAAACCGCCGCACTGTTGAGTGCGCTGCTGCCTGGGGCCGGACATGCTTACCTAGACCGTCCAAAAGATGCCCAGTTTGCATTTCTCTCCAATGGGTTGATGATTGGCGCAACTGTAGAGGCTTTTGAGCAGGATATGCCAGCTCTGGGGGTTGTGTTGGGGGTTCTGGAGCTGGGTTGGTATACCGGCACCATGTTCAGCGCCTCAAGTCTGGCGCATAAGCAGAACAACGAACAGAGGCAGAATTATCTGGAAAAGATCCGACCCTATTTTGCTTCAGAGAGTATTGGCTTAAAGATTGATTTTTAATGAGAATGGATAGGGCACTATTTTTGTGGGTGATGGGAGTGATGACTCCATTGGCACCACTGCAGGCCGCTGAGAACCCGCTGGCGCTCTCACAGATTGAGCAGCATGAGATCGTTCATCAACATGAGGGCGAGCGGGAGCAGTCTGCGACAAAACGGCTCTTGCTTGCACCGTTGCGTTTTTATGCCACGGTACTGAGTCGTATCGATGGAGATCGCTGCCCCTCATATCCGAACTGTTCACTCTATTCAAGGCAGGCCATTCATAAGCATGGGGCCTTAACCGGGTGGTGGATGACGGTAGATCGTCTGATTCATGAGCGTACAGAAATAGAGCAGGCTTCCCGTATACAGCTATCCGATGGTCGTCCTCGCGTGTATGATCCGCTTGAAATAAATGACTTTTGGGTCAGAGAGAAAGAGAGATAGAGGTAGAAATGAAGAAACTACAGTGTAGTACGAAGCAGCGTTCTGCTCAGACAGGCTTTACCCTGATGGAAGTGATGGTAGTGATTGTGATTTTGGGTATATTGGCGACTCTGGTGGTGCCTAGAGTGATGGAGCGTCCAGAGGAGGCGCGAATGACCAAGGCAAGACTCGATATTCAATCTATCGGGCAGGCGCTTGATCTCTATCGACTCGACACCCATGACTACCCCACCACCGCACAAGGGTTGCGGGCACTCAAAGAGCAGCCCGATGGGGTGACGCGCTGGAGAAAGGGAGGCTACCTCTCTAAAGTACCGTCAGACCCTTGGAGTAACGACTACATCTACCTCTCACCGGGGCTGCATGGGGATTATGATCTGCTCTCGTACGGTGCAGACGGACAGCCTGGGGGGGAAGATTCAAAAGCAGATATCGGTTCATGGAATCTGGATGGGTAGAGAACGGGGCTTTACCCTGATAGAGCTGCTGGTAGTGCTGATGTTGGTGGGGCTGCTGGTGGGGTTGGCAGTTCCCAAGCTGTTTAATGGTCAGCAGGAGCAGCTTAGAAAAGAGGCTCTGCACTTCTCTCGCGTGCTTCAGTGGGCGCTGGACCAGAGTCTTTATAGTGGATCGCTCTATCGTCTGCAAATTGATTATGCCGAACAGCACTATCAGATTGAGCAAGAGAACGAAGGTGAGGGTGGGCAAGAGGGGGAACAAGAGAGCAAACAAGAGAGCAAGCAAGAGACCTTCTCAGTGGTCAGTGAAACACTGGTCAAACCGCACACTATGGAGAAAACCGGTGTTCGCTTTGAGGCCGATACCGATCAAATGGGGTGGCTGGATGAGTCTGTGCAGAGAGTGAGTTTTACCCCGTTTGGAGCCTCTGGCCCCCTCTCAATCCATTTTCTTCTTCAGGGTGAGGAGCAGCGGGAAGGGTTCAGGGTCTGGCTCAACCGCTCCGAAGGGCGGGTTGAGCTGGAGCCGTTTTAATCCAGAGTAGCTGTTAGAAGTAAAGAGTGAGAGAAATTGTTAAAGATGAATAATCTACGGATGGTTGTGTTGCTGCTGCCAGAAGCCGCAGTGATAAGATTCAGGCTGGACTGAGGGAAGACAGCGATGTTATTTGCACCGGCTCCGGGTCATCGGGGTTTTACCCTGTTAGAGGTTTTGGTGGCCTTGGCGATTGCCGGGCTGCTCTTTGTGGGGCTTGGGGGAATCTTACAACAGCAAATCAAAACAGAGTCGCATCTGGAGCGTAAGGCTGCAGCAGCACAGGTGGTTCGAAACCTGCTGGCAGAGGCGGAAATTCATCATGATCAGGTCGAAGAGGGCACTACAAATGGAGAGATGGAGATGGGAGGGTGGAAATTCCCATGGAGTCAGACCGTTTCGATCTATACGGTAGAAGATGAAGAGGGGACACAACAGGCTGTTGCACTGCAGATGCAGATTGATGTGGGAGATCAGGAAGAGACTATTGAACAGGCCGCACTCTATCTACCCTTGAAAACGGCTGAGGTACCGTAGTGGGTAAAAGCACAGGTTTCACCTTGATTGAGCTGCTGGTTGCACTGTCGATATCAACCGTTCTGATTACCGGTGTCTACAGTGTGGTACGGGAGGGGGGCGCACAGATGGCAGTGGTCGAGGCACACGAAGGTGACCTCTACTCTTTTTTTCTGTTGCGACGGATGTTGGAACGGGACCTTTCAGCATTAATTGAGTTAGAAGATGAGGAGAGTAAAAAGAATTTTCGATTTCAAGTCACCACAGAGGGTGTGGTGTTGAACTGTCGGGGAGAGGTCGTTGCAGAGAGTCGCTTGGGGGGGATCGTACAGGTCCATTATCGATGGCAGACGGATGGGCAGGGCGCACTGTTGGAACGTGTTGTAGTCCCTCTGGGGGGTGACATTGAATCTTCAGATGAGGTGTTGCGATTGGGCAGAGGGTTAGAGGGTGGGTCCGTCGAACTTTATCAGGACCAGGAGTGGGGGCCGGCAGATCAACTGGATGAAGAGAAATTACGGGGGCTTCGAATTTATCTCGACTTTGAGCAGATTGGCCGTTGGAGTCTGGTCTACCCTGTTTTACCAATGAGTAGTATGAGCGGTACAGGTACAGCAGGATGAGCTGGGGAGGTCGTAGTCAGGTCGGTAACCAGCAGGGCATGGTGCTGCTGATTGTATTGGTCTCCATTGCGCTGATCTCATCCCTGATCTACTCCAGAGTGGAGGGGCAGCGTTTTCAGATCTACCGGGTAGAGAATGAACTGAATTTGCAACAGGCACAAATTATGGCCCGTTCAGCCATACCTGAAGTGCTGCGGGTGCTCAATCAGCCGCAAGAGGGGGGGGGCAGCAGAGTGGATTCCCTGGAGGCAGCTTGGGCGCAGCCGCTAGAAATCCCCTGGGACCGGGAACAGGTCGTTGAGGTATCAATCATCGATGTCTCACGCTGGATTAACCTGAATAGTTTGATGGATAGTAGCGGTACACTCTCGACGGTCACTGAACAGCGCCTACAGCGCCTGTTAGAGCAACAGGAGTTGTCGATAGAAGCTGTTGAAGCCGTGGCTGACTGGATCGATGCAGATTCGGAGCGAAGGGGGATTCACGGGGCCGAGAAGTTGGAGTATCAGGCGTTGGGGGCGGCCTATGTCCCGACGAATGGACCGCTCCATACGCTGCATGAACTGGCCTTGATCAAGGGGTGGGATGAAGAGATGGTCAGTTTGATTAGACCGGCCATTACTGCCAATGCTCACTGCACTCAAGCTGAAATCAATATCAATACAGCCCCGCCAGAGGCGCTGTTGGCGTTGAGTGATGAGATGAATCCAGTGGTAGTGGAGAGTATTCTCGAGTTACGTGAGTCGTCACCCTTTCAGAGTGTGGATGAGATGCGGAGTGAATTTGCTGAACTGAGTGCTCAATCAATACCACTGACGACTGAATCAGACTGTTATAATGTAAAGATCAGCGCCACCGCAGGTAAAGTCCGAGGGGTGGTCAAACTAGCGATCAAGAAAAATGGTAATAACCGGTTTGTTATTGTGGAGTAGAACATAGTGGAGTATTCATGGGGGGTGGCGGGGCCACCAGACCATCTGCTATGGGTCCGATACCAGCCAGAGGGCAGTCAGCACTTTGAATGCGGGCGCATAGATTCGTCTGAAAACGGGGTTGTTCTGCATACCGTACCACGCCACACCGCTCTCGGACTCTCTGCAGAAAAAGTGGCCTTTCGTAGTGCTCAACTCCCTTTTCGCAAAAGTGAGCAAATTCTTCAGGTACTGCCGCAAGAGGCCGAAGAGAGCCTGATTGAAAAGAGAGAAAAGCCACAGTTTGCTTTCACTCAATCACACCACTCGAACGGTGAGGGCGATCCACTCACGGCTATTTTTTATGCAGTAGCTGAGCAAGAACAGCTCCAGCAACAAGTGGATGAAATTGAAAAGAGAGGGGTTCGCGGGCACGCTTATCTGATTGCTGAAGCAGGGTGTTGGCCCCTGTTGCAACAGAGCGGCCTGATCTCTGAGCATGAAAATATACTCATTGTGGACGGATCGGCAACCCCGCCAACGCTGTTATCGGTAGAGCAGGGTAGTTTATGTGGGGTACGTGCAGTCGCCCCAGCCTCGTGCAGTCGTGGTGCAGCATCGGTGCGTGAGGAGTTGCAGTGGCTGATTCGAAGCCAATTTCGTCACGGCGGTCCTGTAGATTGTCTGGTGGTATTGAATGGAGATGAGCAGCTGGTTTGGCCCACAGAGATCTCTTCGGTTGGAAAGCGGCTTGAACCACAACTAGATGAGTTGGCGGATGATCTGGACTCTTGGGAGTATCTACGTCCTGCCGGATTGGCCATTGTGATGCAGGCCTCTGCTAAAGAGCAGCGTAAACAGTTGCTCGATTTTCGTAGTGGGGCATTGGCAGGAGAGATCAACTGGAAAGAGTGGTTGCGTCCGTGGAAGGCCGCGGCGGTGGTCTTATTGATGGTCGCGGTTGTGGCTGTAGTGCAGGAGGGGGCACGCTACTCCGTACTTCAAGAGCGGACTCAGACAGTTTCCAATACGATTAAAACACTGTTTCAAACAACCTTGCCAAATGTGCCGATGGTCGATCCACTGGCACAGATTCGTCAGGCCTATCAGAGAATTTCGGGAAGTGGTGAAGAGAAACCCAGTCGTCGCTTGGGACAGTGGATCGCACTGATCCAGACCACAATTCCCAGTGAAACAAAGGTACAGTGGAAACAGCTGCAATTTGAACAGGGACAGTTACAGTTGGTTGGAGAAGTCCCCTCTTATGATCACCTGGATAAGGTGCAAGCGGCACTGAAAGAGGCCGAAGGGGTGGTTGAGGTGGTGATGGAGAAGGCACAAATTCTCACCAAGAGCCGACATGTACAGTTCAATCTGAAGGTTCTATAACCGGTGAATCTTGAACCATGATAAGTCTTGATCTGAATAACCCGAAGATACTCTACAGTCTGGTTGCGCTGTTGCTCTCTCTGTTTTTGATACAGTTTATTCTATTACCCTTTTTTGACTCGGTTGAGCGCTTAGAGGTCGAGGTGAAGAAAAAACGGCAAGTACACTCTGAAATGGTTGTCGTAGCCAATCAGCTGGAGGCATTGCGTAGTCAGGGGCAGCAGAGCAAGGGGAAACAGCAGCAGACGATCCGTTCACTACTGCCATGGTTGGAGCGGACCACCGCAGCCGATGGTTTGAAACAGAATGTAAAACAGATCTCATCGGTTAACCTGCAGAAAGGGGATCTTTACAGAGAGCGGGCCACATTGAGAATGGAGCGATTGGATATGCAGCCGCTGCTCCATTTTGTGGAGAAACTGGAGCTTGCACCCGGCATCAAGGTGATCCGAAGTGATATTCGCAGAGGCAGTGAAAAAAAACCGGGTTTAACGCTATTTATAGAGTTGGGTAGATTTTGATGAAGAGAGTTTTGCCCTATCTTCTGCTGTTCCTGATCGCCTATGTGGGGGCTCTCTTCTATACCTTGCCGGTGGCCTCTGTAGAGAGCTGGCTGAAGCAGAAAGCAAAAGGAAAACTGCGATGGGAGGAGATGGCCCTCCAGTGGGATGGCGTACAACTTAAGCAGGTTGAATTGGTGGCGCTGGAGAGTGAAGCACCGGTAAAGTTTGAACAGATAACGGTTGCACCACAGTTGTCAGCCCTGCTGAAGGGGACACTTGCTGCAGATTTGAACGGGCAACTGGAGCATCTTCACTTTAATGCAGTGGTCACACGGGAAGACCCAGGGGTTTTGATCGCGTGGGATGCAGATATCCATAGCCTGAAACCGTTGCTCAACCAGTTGGTGGGTACTGCACTGCCGGCTATTGAAGGGGAGGGGAGCGCCACCGGGACGATGCAAGTGGCGATCAACCCGCTCGTGATACAGCAAGGTCAATGGGAATCAACATGGGGACAAATGAAGGCCTATGGGGTCGAGATCGACCAAGGCTCTATTCAGGGAACGATTGAAAATAACCGGATCGACATGGATCTTTCGGCTCGGGGGGATGTGGCTCTCTCCGGAAAAATGACTATTCGCACTAAACTTCAGGCGTGGAAGCAGTCCCCACTGGGCGGCAAGCTGGAGATTCGCCCTGAAAACCCCTCTGTGGCACAAATTTTCCCCAAGGGGCGGCCTATCGCGGTGCAGATGATGGGCACCTTGGGTGAGCCACGTTGGAAACAATAAAATCAACTTCTCTGTAATTAGAGGGGACTGCTGTAAGGATTCACCAAATCTTCTTGTAACTATCCTCTCTGGAGAGGTAGAATCAGAGTAATAATGCGTTAATTTGATCCATCTGATCTGGAATTACTACCATGAATACGTCGACCATCGGTTTTACAAGTGTGCGTTCTATACTTGCCTTTTTAGCCCTGTTTTTGGTAGGAGCACATTCTGTGTTTGCAGCACCTCCGACAACACAGGAAGAGTGCCAGACTCTAGCTGATCAAATGAATTCTGATCGCCCGACTGTTTTTGCTAGCTCATTCTCGATGCAAGCAATCTGGCAAATGGGATCATGTGGAGTGCCTGTAAGCAACAGCAGTGCAAGTAATTTGGAGAGCATTTGTGCGAGCTATGAAAGTGGTGTGATTCAGAGTCAGCAAATGGGGTCAGCCTGTGTGATTGGTGGGGGCCAAGGTGATCAAGGGTTTATGGGGCAACATCAGGGAATGTTGGATGACTTCCGCAATGGTGATGGGTTCGCCACTATGGGCTTTGGTCTCGATACCGCGGATATGGCGAATGATTCTTTTGGTCAGGCAATGATGCAGTTTGGTGGTGATTTTGACGTTGATCCTCGTGCGATGAGTGAGCAAGCAATGGGTGCTATGCGCGGCATGATGGAAGGTGTCGTTGGAAGTCTGATGGGTCCCAATCAACGTGATGTAAATGGAAGCCTCAGCTTGACCCAGCAAGATATCGAGACCGAGATGTCCTCCTTTATGGGGCAGATTGGTGCAACGATGATGAAATCTTTCCCCAAGTCTGGGCCCATGGCGATGGATAGCTCTGATAATTTCGTTCTGGGCCAATTTGAACCCATGATCAGTGCTATGTTCGATGCCTCTGGCACTATGTTGAGTGCACCTTTTACCTATCAGGATCTGGACAGCAGTGGAACGCGTAGCTGGATGGCAGATCCGATCTCTCAACCGATTGCCTGGGATGCCTCTGATAATTCCGGTATTGCATTTGACTTCTCGGATGCCTCGGATGCAATGAACTCCTTCTTCGGTAGTAACGCAATCAAAATGATGATTGATGCCTCAGACAGCTTTAAGAGTGGTGTCGATGTGCATAACATCTTTATGAGTGCCCGTGCCGCGGCACTGGATGCATCCAGTACCTATAGAGGCAAAAGCCTGAGTGGTGGTGAAGCCATTGAAATTGACCTCGCAGTCTTTGATGCCAGTGATAACCTGCTTGATATGGGTGAAGGTTCCGGTAATGATCTTAATGGCGTGCAGATCTCGATTCCTGTAGATGAAACTACGCTGCAGACAGCCTTGAATATGTCGGGTAATGTCGATGATGCAGCAGTTCAGGCAGCGATTGATAATGGCACATTGGTAGTCTATACCGCACCTACCTTTCAGGATTTAGAGCTGGATCAATCTGTTATGGCGCTTGATGCCTCAGATGTTACCTTTATGCGAGATAGCAGTGATAACCTCTTTTTTGAAACCCTTGTAAGCCACTTCTCTGTATTTGTACCTGCTATTGCGGGTGATGCAACGGACAGTACAGGTTTTGTTATCGATGCTACGGACGACTTGATCGGTGGGTGGCAGTTAACGACAGATGCCAGTACAACGGTTGCTTTCGGGCCATTTAACGGCTTGTCTACTACACAATTCCAATGGGTAGAGGGCTCAGATGCCCCCTTGGTGGGCAATTTTGAACTGCTGATGGCAGATCTTACAGGGAATGAAAACCGTGGACTCAATTCAATCAAACGAATTGAACTCTCCTATACTGAAAATGGTCAAGCGGAAACGGAGTACTTCTATTTCAGTGATCCAGGCCTGACGGGCTATCTGTCTGAGAGTTATACCAATAGCTCGGATACCTTTACGGTGTGGGTGATGGATGACGCCTCAGATAGTCAGAGTGACTCCAGTGACACTGCTACAGTGCCTGAAATCACCAGTGTGAGTTTGGGGAACAGTGTAACGGTTACAACAGATGGAGTTTCAAGCAATAACCCTACCATCTTGACCGTTGCCAGTAGTGATTTTGATTTTAGCAATGGATCAAGCAATATCTTTATTATGCCAGGGCAGTCTGCAGGTGATGCGACAAATACATCTAACTCCGCACCGGACTTGAGTGGTGGAACGACAGCTTCAGATAGCAACCCAATCTACAATTCGGGTCCGATTAAAATGACAGGGCTTGATGGTTTTGGCTATGGAGCATTCTTGATTGATTTTACTCCTACGGAGCTGGCGGCAACACAAAGTTCATCGACGGGCTTGTTCGCAGATCCGGTTAAAAATCACAATTCAAAAATCTTTGGTATGTCAGCGGGGCCGCTTGGTTTGGGGGCAACGTCGCTTTCAAGTGCGGGAATTCCTGTAGATACCCCTGTGACATTTACCGTAGACCTGAATGGGCAAACTCCACAAGCCGTGATGATTATGGGGATGGGAACACCGCAGGTGACGTATGAGCCGAACTGTACGGGAACAGACTGTATGTTGACGGTAACGGCCAATACATTTAGTAACCGCAATTATGGGGATACGGATGATGCTTCAGATAGTCAGCTGCTTGATTCAACGATAGGCTTCTCGATTATTACAGACTCTAGTCTCAGTACCATCAATGATGGTGCCCCATTAGGGCTGGTTGCACAGGTTGACCACTGGGTAGGGGATATCTACCCCTTGATTCCGGGCACTGCGGGTACTCCCTATGCCAACAATGCTTCGTCTGCAATGACTGGTGATAAAGGAGCAGCAACAGCACGTTGTGGCACTACAATTTACGGTCCAACAGGTGAGGACAGGGATATCACCCTCTTTATGCCCGCGCAGTCGGTTGGAACGATGTTGGGGCTGGATGCGTCTATAACCAATGCAATTAACAGTGGGGCTACTGGTACAGTAATCGATGACATCGGTGCCTATGTGAGTAATGTGGAAGACAATGCGGTAGATGTTGTTATTGCCGAGAACTTCGGGCGCAAGGGGGTGGCGATTTCGATTAATAATTTCCAGTTCGCCTCGCCTAAAGATATTGCTTTTGGTAAGCGCTCTACTTCATCTCCTTCGGGCTCATACACAACCGTTACCTTTGATAGTTCCGATGCGGTCAATCAGATGGATGGTGCCTGGATTGAAGATGATAGTGATCAGGAGCGGCTGGTCTTTGATAGCAGTGCGCAGACTCTGACTGTCTATGATGCAACAGGCACACTACTAGAAAGCGGAACCTACCGTTTTGTCTCAGCGGGTGATTCTATTGCAGGAGGTGTTGTCAGTGAAGACCGCATTGTGGTTACAAAGACGGATGCGACTGGAACAGTGGACTTCTATCTCTATGACTCTACGGATAGCCTGGATCTGGTAGATTATGAGATGGTCTCCTTTACCGATGCCTCGGATTCCAGTAAGAAACTGATCTGGTGGGAGTTATTGGAAGAAGATAGCAGTGATACAGGTGGTACTATGCCATCAAGCAGTCCAACCATCACAATTACAACGCCTTCGGTCGGAAATCTTACCGATTTGTCACCCAATAGTGTTGTGTTGTCAGTCGCAGTTACAAATTTCCAGGTTGGTTCATTGAGTGATACCACAGCAGATGGCCATTGGCACTATACGCTTGATGGTGGATCTGAGGATATGGTATTTGATATGAGCCCGGTTACATTGTCCGAAAGCACACTGACAGCAGGCAGCCATACACTTCATGTATTCCTGGTTGACCCGAGTCATAATGCACACTCCTCAAATGCCTCGGATACGGTGACCTTTACCATTGTAGACAATACACCGACGGGTGGTAACGGAAATAGTGGAACAGCGGGTGTGACCTGGAATCTTGACTCAGGTTGGAATCTGGTCGGGCTCTCTGCAGATGCCACCGATGGCTTTACTACATTGATGGACGCACAAGAGGCAGATGGAGATGTGGTTTCAGTCTGGCACTACAATAATGCCAGTGATAGCTGGCTGTTCTACCTGAATGGTGATGCCTCTGGTACCTCGACATTGACAACTATGGAGGCAGGTAACGCCTACTGGATCCATGTTGCAGAGAACGAGACAATGACTGTGAACTTTACCGAAGCTGCACCGGGCCAGATTCCGGCGATTAGCGCAGGGTGGAATATGCGTGCAGCAATCAACTATACCAGTGATCTTTCCACCTATGTGTCGAGTGAGGGTGTAGATGCGGTCTGGGGTTGGCAAGATGACTTCTGGCAGAGCTATATTGCGGGTACTCCGCAGTTCCTCAACTTCCTTCAGCAGATGGAGATGGGTAAGGGGTACTATCTCTATAAGCAGTGATTTTTTTAGAGAGTATCTGTAAATTGGTAACGGCGCACTCCATTTTGGGGTGTGCCGTTTTTCTATTCTGGCAGAGTAACCTCCGGTGAGAATATTTGTCCGATTCTTGCTGTTGATGTGTAGTCTACTGATGGCACTTCCTGCTCAAGCCGCAGAATCTACCCAGTCTGTGGTGGACCGCCCCTTGATGAGCCGGATCATTGGTGGCACGGTGTCGGATGAAGGGGCCTGGCCCTGGATGGTGGCATTGACCTTTAATGAGTGGACCGGTAGTTGGACCGATACTCAATTCTGTGGCGGAAGCTTGATCCATTCACAGTATGTGCTGACAGCAGCTCACTGTGTTGATGGCCTGATACCCACCGACCTCAGTGTGGTCTATGGCTCCAATAACCTCGCCTCCAGTGGCGGTACAGAGGTACAGGTCGAGTCAATCATCATGCATGAGTCATATGATCGAGTGACTTTGAAACACGATATCGCCCTGCTGAAGCTGGTGCAACCACTGCAGCTTGAGGTGATTTCTGTGGCAAATAGTGGTCAGTTGGCTGCACTGCCGGATCGAGAGCTATTGATGACAATGGGTTGGGGGGTGACGAGTACAGCAGCAGGCACTTCTGAAGATCAGTTACGGCAGGTCGAACTACCCTTGGTCTCCAACGCGATGTGTAATCTGGCATACCCAAACCTGATTTCCGATCAGATGATGTGTGCGGGCTACCAGCAGGGCGGCAAAGACTCTTGTTGGGGAGATAGTGGAGGACCACTACTGTTACAGCTTGATCAACAGTGGTATCAAGCAGGGGTCGTCAGTTGGGGCAAGGGGTGTGCTGAGGCCGATGCCTACGGTGTCTACACTCGGATACCCGCCTATTTGAACTGGATAGCCCACTGGGTGCCTGAGGTGGTTGATTCTGATCAAGATGGTATTGCCGACTCTTGGGAGTTGGAGCACTTCTCCGGACTTGAAACGGCAACCGCCACGAGTGATTATGATGGTGATGGGCTGATCGATCTTGTCGAAGTTCAAAATGGAACAGATCCACAGGTGGCTGCGGTTACCTTTGATCAATCGATCCCTGAGACACTCTGGGGGGGTGAGAGTGGGGAGACTGCTGGCTGGTGGGTCGATACAGAGGACCCCTTTCGGGGGGAGGGGAGTTTGCGCTCAGGAGGTGTTGAGAACGGTCAGCAGAGTACAGTCCAGCTAACAGGAACCTTTGTAAATGGGGTTGTCCGTTTCTCCAGAAAGGTCTCCAGTGAACTCCATTTTGACCGTTTGCTGTTTAAGGTGGATGGGGCATTAGTCGCCAGCTGGTCGGGTGAACAGTCTTGGGAACAGTTCGAGTATCCATTGGCAGCAGGTGAGCACCTGCTGAGTTGGAGCTACGAAAAAGATGGTCGAGGCTCTCATGGAGAGGATGCGGCCTGGATTGATGATGTGGAGGTGGTTGTTCAGGAGATGCTGGATACAGATCAGGATGGTTGGAGTGACAGTGTCGAATTGACAGAAGGTAGTGATCCAGATGATGTGTCCTCTACACCGGATGATCAGGATCAGGACGGTACTCCTGATCGTCTGGATGAGGACCGGGATGGGGACGGCATTGCGGACAGTTGGGAGCTGGAATATTTTGATGATCTTACGGTCGCCGATGCGTTGAGTGACAGTGACGGTGATGGAGTAACTGATCAGAGCGAATATCAGCTCGGAAGCAACCCGCTGTTCAATACAGAGTCCTTTGAAGAGGGGGTGACAGAAGGCTGGACCTTGAAAGTTACGGGTGAACAGTTTGGCTGGGAGATTACAGAGACAGAGCAGGACTCAGGTCGTCAGAGTTTACAGTCAGAGCAGATTGGAGGTGATCAGAGGGCGGTGATGCAGTATGTGGGCTATCTGCAGCAGGGGGTGATCCAGTTCAGGACGAAGGTCTCCAGCGAAGAGAACTACGATTTTCTCCGCTTTGAGGTGAACGGTAAAGTGCAGGGGGAGTGGTCGGGCGAGATACCGTGGAGTACGGTTCAGTTTCCGGTGACAGAGGGGCACTACACGTTACAGTGGATCTATGTAAAAGATGACCTCATTTCTGAGGGGAGTGATCGTGTCTGGATTGATGAGGTAGAAATCCCCTCGATGAGCCTGGAAGATAGTGATCTTGACGGTATTGCCGACAGTTGGGAACAGAGTTATTTTCCCGGCTTGACAATAGCAACAGCCGTCTCAGATAGTGATGGAGACCAGCTGACAGATCTGCAGGAATTTCAGATTAACAGCCACCCACAAGTGGCAGCATACTCTTTTGAATCCGGGCAGTTGCCCCAATCGTGGGGGGGTATTTCAACGACTGACCAGGAGTGGAGTGTAGAACAGGGAGCATCATTCAACGGTGTTTATCGCCTGACTTCAGCAGAAACGGGCAGAAACCAGCAGTCCGCGATTGGTTTCAGCGGCTACTTTAACGAAGGGGTGGTCCGTTTTGCCCTCAAGGTCTCCAGTGAGGAGGGGTATGATGAGCTGATCTATCGCGTGGATGGTAGTGTGGTTGATCGTTGGTCGGGTGAGGTGGGATGGCGGCTGGCCTCTTTCCCCGTGGTTGCCGGTGAACACACGCTGAGTTGGAGTTATGAAAAAGACCGCAGTGTCTTTTCTGGTGAAGATCGAGCCTGGATTGACTGGGTTGAGCTGGATCTGGACAGATCAGATGACAGTGATCAGGATGGGGTTCCGGACCAGCAAGACCCCTTCCCGGAGAATAGCCACTTTTCTCAAGACCAGGATGAGGATCAGATTGCAGATCTCTGGGAGCAGACCCATTTTGGATCTTTAGAGCGGGCAGGGTTGGAAACCGATGCTGACCAAGATGGACAGAGTGATCGTGAAGAGTTTGAATCGGGTACGGACCCTCTTTTTGTGACCATTCAGCCGTCGGAAGAGACAAATCAGCTCACCCCCGCAGATTATCAGGATGTAGAGGTCGAGGTCGAGCTGCAGCGAGGGCCGATCAGTAACGGACACCACTACCGCCAGTTAGTTCGCTTAAGGGTCGGATCAGTCGAACAGCGCCGTGTGGATCAGGTACAGCTACAGAGGCCGGATGGTCTGTTGAAGCCATTGCATGAAGTTCTGTATGGTGTCTGGCAGATCGATAGTGGGCGACTGTTTACAGTCGATCAACTGGGGCGTGATCTCCAATCTGGAAGCTATCAACTGCAGGTCGATTTTATCGATGGACATCAGCAACAGATCGATTTTGAACTTTTGGCACTGGAGCAGTTGGAGTTTCCACAAGGAGTGCAGGGGCAGTTTGTTTCAACCGATGAAACCGAAGAGAGTGAGGTGAATCTGCAGTGGAGTAGTGCCCTGGACTGTAATTGTCATTCTCTGCAACTTTTTGATTTAACAGCTTTCATGTCCGTGGGGGAGCGTAGTCTGATATTGAGTCAGCAGAATCTGAGTTCCACTCCAGAAACAGTATACGCGACTTCCTTGGGTAATCTTCCGGCAGGAGAGTATTTGGCTGAGTGGATTACAACGACTTCAACTGATCTGAGCGACAGGGTCTATTTGCAGTTGAGTGCGGTTGAGTTAATCTCCAAAACAGCATCGGATGACAATGGTCGTATCGTTAAGGTGGAGGCGTTGGTTCTCTCCCCTGGATGGAATCTGGTAGGTGGTGTAGAGGCTGTTGACTCTACTGCGATCACTCAATTCCTGGAGGCGCAGGGGGGGCGTTCAGTCTGGGGCTGGGACCAGCAGAGATGGAGTAGTTTTGTGCTCGGGGTGCCTGAACAGCTCAATACGTTGCAGCAGATGGAGCCGGGGAAAGGCTATTTTTTGAAGATTCCATTGAGTCCGTGACGTGACAGTTGGCAGGGAACACGCTAAACTGTTAGATAGTCGTATGTAATATGAATCTTTTTTTTGGAGTATAGCAATGAAGAAAGTGACTCTATTTGTAGTGTCTATGTTGGTGAGCTTGCAGGTTTCAGCCATCCCTCTTCCAGATTTTATCGTCTATGGTGCAGCCTCAGCACAAGATCAGGTTGCAGCCTATTGGCGTGACCAGTCCGTCAGCTCCAGTGATGTCAGCAATGGTCTCTATAAGCTGGCGATCCCGATGGGTACACAGGTACGCCATCGTAAAGGTGATGCGGTAGAGATCTGGATCAATGGCGTGCCAACCGGTCAGCGTGTAACGATCGGTGATTTTGGAACCGCTCAGCGTCTGGATCTTCAGTAATTCACCGTTTGCCTTGTGAACCATTTTGCAGGGCTGGTAATCTCTTTTCTGCTGTTGTCCCTAGTTGAGGCAGCAGCTGAACCTGCGCGTCCAACGATTACTCTGGATCTTTATGGTGTGCCACTGATCGATGTCGCCAGTCAGCTGGAACAGCAGTACGCACTCCATTTTTCCATCCCTAAGCCGTTGCACGCCTATCCGGTGACCACATCGATTCAATCCCAATCTGTAGAGCAGGCGGTTGGGCAGATTCTGCAGGGATTGCAATACGCCGTAGTGGATCAAAAGGAGAGAGGGCTTCAGGTCTTTCTGTTTGGTAAAGGCGAGCAGGGAGAGCTACCCGAGCCAACCCGCTATCTGCCGGTTGAGGTTGAAGAGCGCTCCAGAGAGCTAGTAATCCGTACGGACCGCCAGGGGCGCTATATGGCCGAAGGTACTGTCAATGGAGTGGCCACAGAATTTTTGGTAGATACAGGCGCAAACTGGCTGGTCTTGGGGAAGGCCATTGCAGAACAGGCAGGAGTCACTGCCGAACAACCGGTACAGGTGAAGACGGCAAGTGGCGTGGCCCAGGGCTACTGGACAAAAATCGAAACACTCTCTCTGGGAACCTTGCACTGGACAGATATAGAAGCCATTGTGCTTGCCGATCTGGAGTCACCGCCAGCACTGCTGGGGATGAACCTGTTGAAAACAGTTAATATGGATATGAGTGGGGAACGCCTCCTGCTCAAACAGTCAGGAAATTAATCAGGTAACTAATGATGTTAAGAACACTACTGCTACTACTCACCTATTTGGCCACAATGACATCGGGGTATGCCTTTGTAGGGGGTGAGAGTGAGGAGACAGAGAAACGTTTTCTTGGGATTAGTTCAGATTTTGGACGTTGGGAGTCAGGCCTGATTCGTTGGGGTTATAACCCGACCAATGCACCCG
>ENA-OREN01002967-OREN01002967.1-marine-metagenome-genome-assembly--contig:-NODE-2967-length-16345-cov-3.565958_pt1 | contig 16345 bp, 17 predicted proteins | sample MGYA00248624_ERZ508555 | MGnify/ENA primary metagenome ERZ508555 (study PRJEB26222, sample SAMN06267773) | marine metagenome | isolation source: Saanich Inlet, British Columbia, Canada | place...
AAAAAAATATAAAGGAATGCATGGGTATGACCCGACTAAATATGAGAACCAAGGGACATGTATTGTGTATGGTGAAGAAATAGAAAAAAAAGAGATTAAATCGATATATTTAACAAATATATTTGATATTTTGAAAAAATTATTAATAAATGAGTAAGGATTTACAGTGAAGCTAAATGATAAAACTAGGATTTTAATTACAGGATGTGGTGGTATGTTAGGTGATGCTTTTTATAATTTAATTAAGAACAAATATACTATAAAAGCAACTGATATTGATTTGAATAGAGAATGGATAGAATATTTAGATGTTCGAAATTATGATCAATTCAAAAGGGAAGTTGAAATATTTAAACCCGAAATAATTTTGCACCTGGCTGCTCTCACAGATCTTGAGTATTGTGAGAAAAATATAGAGAATACTTACAGCACAAATACTACTTCTGTTGAAAATGCAGTTATACTTGCCAATAATATTGGTGCAACTCTTGTGTATATTTCTACTGCCGGTATATTTGATGGTGAAAAAAATGAATATGATGATTGGGATTTACCTAATCCTATTAATATATATGGACGATCAAAATATATGGGCGAATTATATGTCGAAAAAAATATGGATAAATATTTTGTATTTCGAGCGGGTTGGATGATGGGTGGTGGCATTGGAAAAGATAAAAAATTTGTCAATAAAATAATAAAGAAAATACAAAATGGAGAGAGAGAACTAAATGTTGTTGATGATAAATTGGGTACACCTACATACACATACGATTTTGCAAAAAATGTGTTTAATATGCTAAAAACAAATTATTATGGCGTATATAACTTAGTTTGTGATGATGATTGTTCGAGGTATGATGTTGCATGTGAAATGCTTAGGATACTTAAATTAGATAAAAAAATAAAAATCAATATAGTATCTTCTGACTATTTTAAAAAAGAATATTTTGCACCTAGGCCAAATTCTGAAAAATTGATTTGTAATAAACTGAGATTAAGAGATGAGTATATAATGCGAGATTGGCGAATCTCACTAAAAGAGTATTTACAAAGCTCATATTCTAACCTATAGAGATGAATAAATTAGATTTTTCAGTAGTGGTATGTTGCTATAGAGGTGAAAGCACAATTAAGATGTGTCTAAATAGTCTGATTCAACAGAATTATTCAAAATCTAAATATGAAATTATTATTGTTAACGATGGCTCGATTGATAATTCACTTAAAATTATAAAATCTGTTATTCGCAATAATAATGATAAAAATCTTAAAATAAAATTAATAGATAAAAACAATGCAGGGCTGAGTTTAGCTAGGAACTCGGGATTAAATATGGCTAGAGGTGATATAATTGTCTATATTGATGAAGATGCTGTAGCTGAAAAAAACTATCTTAAAGAAATAGATAATGCATTTAATAAAAATGAATCTATTAATTGTGTTGGAGGTGCTGTTGAACTTCTCAATAAAGATAATCGATTTGCAAGTTTTTTACATTATAGCATTTTCAATTGGTATATGCGTTCCCCAGAAACTGTTATTGGTACCAATATGGCTTTTAAAAAGGCTTTTTTAGATGCTCTCGGTGGCTTTATCCCCGAGTTTACTAGAAGAGGGGATGAATCAGCATTCTTTGCAAAAGCGGGTAAAATGTTAAAAATATATATAACAGGGAAAGCTGTTGTTTATCATCTTCAACCTTATAAAATGATAAGTTGGCTTAAGACGCGTAGAGAAAATGGTTATTATTCAGCAATCATTTCCAAATTATTAAAAAAAGAGGTATCACCATTAATATTTTATATTCGATCATTTTTTATATTTCTTCATTTAGTTCTAATTCCAATCCTATTATTGATTTCAGTTTGCGCACCAAATATTTTAATATTATTTTTATCAATATATATATTAATGATTGTAAAAAGATACTTCTACTCAAATTCTATCCTAGGTCCAATTTTTTTATTGAAAAATAATAAAGCTAGATCCAATAATAATATAGAATATTTGTATTTGCCATTAATAATAATTTTAGGGTGTTTTTACTCTGATTATGGACATATTCATGCAACAATTAATTTGATAGGTAAAAACTATAATGATTATTTTACTGATAATAAATAGTATAGTATGATCGTTGTAGCAAAAGCGGCTGATGTTCTAATCCAACCAAGAGTTTTGAAAGCTGCTTCAACAATTAAAAGTCTTTGTTTAGATTATAAAATAATTGGGATTGCTAGTGATAGTATAAAAATAAAGGATACAAATAAATTAGTTATTCTAAATATTAGTGTTTCTAGAACCATTATATTTAATCGAAGTCGGTTACTGCGTAGAATAATAAAATTGTTTAAGTATTTTGCAGCATTGTATGTAAGTAGAGGTAATTACTATTTAGTACATGATCCTTTAACCCTAGTCCTAACTTATTTTATTAAAATAATTAGAAATAATATCTCTATAATATATATGGGGGATGAGTTGGAGATAGGTAGAAAATATTCATTGTTTAAACGGTTGTATGTAAATTTTTTAATGAAATCTACACCATACTTTTGCTCCCATATTTTTCAAGCCGATTATTATCGAAAAGAAGCTTTCCAAAATTTTTTAAAATATAATAAGGTTAAAGTTCTCAGAAATGTACCAAATAAAATATTTTCATTTTCTAATATTGATATTAGAAAAAAATATAATATAGATAAAAATAATAAGATTTTTATATATACAGGACTAATAAGTGAAAATCGTGGACTATTAACAACAATAAAAGGTCTCAGTATTTTAAGTAATAATATATCTATTACTTTGATATTGATAGGCTGGGGACCGAAAAATGATCTGAAAAACATAAAAGAATACTCAATTTTAAAAGAATCTAAATATCGACATTTTAAAGTATTATTTATTAATCAGATGCCAATAGATGACCTCTTTAATTGGATTCGTCAAGCTGATGTTGGCATTGGAATTATAGCAAATTATAATCAAAGTTATTACCTCTGTACTCCTTCAAAGGTCTATGAGTATATGATGGCGGGGATACCATTTCTTGCAAGTAATTTTCCTGAAAATCGATTGTTAGTGAAGCAAACAAATTCCGGTATACTTGTGGACCCATCTTCCCCAAAAGATATATGTTTAAAAGCTTATAACTTGTTATCCGATGTTGGAAAACAAAATAGAATGGGAAGATTGGGTCGAATAGCAGCGCTAGATAAATATAATTGGGAATATGAATCAAAAATATTAAAAAAAATTATCCATTGAAAGGAATAAGTGAATTTTTTTTTGGAATCATTCTTTTCTTATTTTTTTTAAATATAAATTTCATAATTCCAATTGTGAATCTTACAATACCTGCCTATGATATAATTGTAATTATTTTATTTAGTTATTTTACTTTATGTAACTCAAGGCAAAAAATGATATATGGTCTTAATGGCAATTATTTAAAATTTGTTTGTTTTAGTTTGATTTGCATAAGTATACTTATATTTCTATCAATAGTGGTAGGGCTTTTCATTTATGGTGATATTATATTGGTAAATGACTTATTTTCTATTATCGCCCCTTTAAGGCTATTATTATATATAATAGTTGGGGCTCACCTAGCTTCAATGGATTATAAAATCTTAATCTGGAGAAGAGGATTTGTGCTTTCTCTATTATTATTTGGTGCAATTTATTCAATAAGTATTTCTCTTATCCAATTTCTTTATATAATAGGGTTCACTATCCCCATTATAAGTGATTTTTCAATGAGCCTTATTCCAGAACGATATTACAATTTGCGAGTTGTAGGGCCTGTGGGAAATCCAAACTGGAATTCATTTGACCTTAATTTAATTGCCGTAATTAGTTTTGCTTTATTAAGAGCAGCAATCAATAAAAAGTCATATAAACTTATGTTTGGACCAATAATGTTAATAACATTTTTATTATTTCTTATTTTTATAACTTTTTCGAGGACTGGTATAATTACACTATTCTCATTAATTTTTTTATTTTTATACACGACACTAAAGAAGGCAGAAATACAACATTTTTTAGCAATTTTTATTTTATTCTTATCCTTATACAAAGTAGGGTCAATTTTGATTGATGAAAATAAGGATAAAGTAAATAAAAGAATTGAAAGTACATTGAAAATTCAAGAAGCAGGACAAAGAGCTCACTTGTGGTCTTCAAGAATTGAAATAACTTCAAAAAGATTCCCATTTGGAGCTGGTCCATCCAGAAATAATTTATTAGATATTGTTGATAGCCAGTTAGTCTTAACCTACGGTGACTCTGGATTTTTTGGCTTATTGATTTATTTGTCAATGGTATTATACCTAATATTTAAACCACTATCTCTATTGAAAAGCGGTACTGACCCATATATTTCTATATTGCTATTTATAGTAATATCTTTAGGCATAATTATGTTTAATTATTCGGTGACTACAGAATTTTTGAGAAATATGAGAGCATCTTCAATTTTATTAATGCTACATTCTTTTTTTTATTATAAAGTTATATTGTTAAGAAACAAAACATATTTTCAAAAGGTTTTTTAATATTATTGACAAACATATTATCAAAGGTTACAAGTTGAAATATAAAAATATTATTATAATAATTCGAAGGATCTTTCTTTTTATAAGAAGACGTGATTTATTTGTAAAGACAAATATTGTTGTTGAATATAATATATTTGGCAGCGAATATGGTGGATGGCCAGTAGTGGCCCAACTATTGAATTGTGATTCAGTTATTTATTCTGCAGGCGTTGGTGAAGATATTTCATTTGATTTAGCATTAATTAACAAATTTAATGTAACTATTCATGCATTTGACCCTACGCCATCATCTATTAAGTATGTTAATAAGAATTTAAATACTAAAAATTTTATTATGCATCCTTATGGACTTTATAATAAAAACTGCGTTGTGAAATTTTATCAACCCGAAAATAAAAATCATATTTCTCATAGTATTTATGATAAAGGTGGTGGGATCTCAATTAATGTTAAGATGAGAAAAATTAAAACAGTTATGGAAGAACTTGGACACAATCATATCGATTTATTAAAAATCGATATTGAGGGAGCTGAATATGATTTTATCAAAAATATGTTAAAGAATAAAATCTATCCCACACAACTCCTTATCGAATTTCACCATAGGTTTAAAAAAATAAAACCGAAGATGACAAAAGAAATTATTTATTTATTAAATAAGTGCGGTTATAAATTATATTTTGTGTCAAAATGGGGCACGGATTATGGTTTTATAATAAAAAACCATAAAGAATAGCACTACCTAATTTACTTATTATCGTTAAAATATTATTGTTTGTACTCCTTTTTATATGAAAGATAAATTAATTTTTATTGGACCAATTTGGACACATTATAGGTCTTCAGTTGTAAATGAATTATTAAAAATAAACCCAAAATCTATATTTTTTGGTGCTTCTAAATATTTATCAAATATTGCAATTAATAATAATAATAATGTATTTAATATTATAAATAAAACTTCATTTACAATTTTCGGACATACTTTCTATTGGTATCATGGTTTGCTTAATAAGATGAAAATTGCCAAAACCGATAAAATAATAATTTCGGGTTTTGATCCTCATATGTTGCATTTAATATTTATTGTATTGTATTTAAAATATATCAAAAAAAATAAATTTTATTGGTGGAGTCATGCAAATTATGGCAACCAAGGTAGATTTGGTATATTTTTCAGGATGATCTTTTATAGGTTGGCTAGTGGTGTATTAGTTTATTCCAAACCTGGTAGGGATATGCTGGTCGAGAATGGGTTAGAAAGTAGAAAAATAAAAGTGATTAATAATTCAATTAATTTTGAAGATTATGGCTGGTTAAATAATAGTCTAAGTACTGATGTAGACAAAGATAAAATATTTAATGTTATTTATATAGGTAAATTAATCCGGGCAAAAAAAATAGAAATCCTTATAAAAGCTACAAGCATATTAATGAAGAAAGAAAAAAAGATATATTGTACTATTATTGGAGATGGTAATGAAGAGAAATTGCTTAAAAAACTATCTCATGATGAAGGATTGGAATGTCATATCAATTTTGTAGGTGGAAAATTTGGTGAAGATATTTATAAATTTTTACTTGCAGCAGATTTATTAGTAATACCAGGTGCTGTTGGATTATCAATCGTTCACGCTTTCTCTTACGGTATTCCAATAATTACATCTGATAACATTAAAATACATGGGCCTGAAATTGATTTATTAAATATAGGGCAAAATGGTGATGTGTTTGAAGGTGAGTGCGCCAATTCATTAGCTCAAAAAATTTTAGAATGGCGAAATCTATTGTGTAATGATTTCAATAATAGATATTCAAAAAATTGTGTTGAAAGTATTATTACTAATGGATATTTACCAAATATAGTTGCGAAAAAAATATTTGAAGGAATAAAAAATTGAGAATATTTAACAATTAACTGATCTAGTTAAATGATAACCAACCAAATAACTTCATTGAATTATTTTGATAAAAACATTTATGGTAATCAATGTATTAGGTACTCATTTATCAATGGTAAGATATATAGACTTTTACAAAGAAAATATCTAGGTTTTAATTTAAGAAACCATTTCTCAAAAATGAAATGGGATGGGCTTGAAAATGGCCATATACAATATTTGCTGAGAATTGATGATTTCCCCCGGTGGGATTTATCTTTAGATAACTATATGTTATTTGATAATATTTTGAAAAAGCATAAAGTTAGTTCGATTCTTGGAGTTACACCTTTTCTTAATTACTATTTAACAAAAAGAGAGTATACACTTTCTAGAAATGAAATTCTTTATTTAAAATCATATATAGAGAGAGGGGGCACTATTGCTTTACATGGATTTACCCATGGATTAAAAAAAAATAAAAAAATAATTGGTACTTTAAATTTATATACTGAAAAAGAGCTTATTGAAACTATTCATAAAACCAATGATTACTTTAATAAAATCGGTTTATCAATGCCGAAAATTTTTATACCACCATTTAATGCAGTAGAACCATTTGTTGCAAATATATTACAAAAATATTTTAAAATACTTATGGGAGGCCCACTTACGATAGATACTTTGGGGCCTTTTGGAGTTGGTGAAAATGTTGGTGAAATGTTATATCTCCCATCATATTTTCCATTTTATGGGCATTGTGTAGAGTTAGAAAAAAATATATTTAAAATTAAAAATGAGCGTAAAGTTATAATGCCAATTACTATACATTGGGCGTGGGAGGTCGGTGACAATTTTAATTCATTAGATAGGTTGTTATTGAAAATAAAAAATAAAATAGTTTCAATTGATGAGATATTAGATAGATGGGATATATAACAAATAATTAATTGGAGTAAAATAATAAAATGTCCTTGTGGATATGGAAATCTGAGTGAAACTACTCATGCAATAAGCTGCTCAGTTTGTAAGGCAATATATATAAAAAAAAATAATAAGATGATAGATTTGCTCCCGAGTAAAGTAAAACCATTAGATAAAAATATTGAAGCTAAAGTCTCAAACTATTATTATAGTCAATACAAGAAACCATTTTTAATGGCGAATGAAAAGGAAGGATGGGGATTTAATCAATCAAATAATCTAGGATCAAGTTTTTTTCTAAATGATTTGGCAAATAATATAATAGAACAATGCAATAATAATGAGAATAATTTATTAATTGATTTAACGGGTGGTTCTGGATTTTTAACATTTAAATTAGCTAAATATTTTAAAAAAATTATATTTTGCGATATTTCTATCGAAGCGTTAAATAGAGCTCATTCTTATAGCAGAATTAACGATATAAATAATATTTACTTTGCAAGATGTGATTACTTGCAGTTGCCATTTAATAAAAATATTGCTAGTACAATTACTATAATTGATTCTTTAGAGTATTATGGTCATTCTTGGGATAAAAAAACAATACAAGATTCATGGATGGTATTAAGAGATCAAGGCAAACTTATATTTGATTTACACTTGACAAGATGGTACAAAAAAAAATCTCCTGTAAGAGAGTATTCAAAAAATGAAATTATTACATTATTAAAAGAATTTAACAGTTCTAAAATAAAAAAAATAGATAGTAGCTTTTTACCTCTTTCATTTATTAAAAGTATAAATATGTGGAAAAAATCACAAAAATATTTATCCTTTTTACCTCCCTGCAGAAAGCTAATAATAATTAAAAAATGATGATATAATAAATGAAAATTCTACAAGTTATACCTCATTATGTCCCCGCTTTTCGATTTGGAGGTCCATTAAGGGTTGCTCATTCATTAGGGAAAACATTAGTAGCCAAAGGGCATGATGTCACGGTGTGCACAACAAACTTAAAAGATGATAATTCAGTATTGGATATACCATTAGGTAAACCAGTATTTATTGATGGAGTTAAAGTGTTTTATGAAGAGGTCCAAAAATTAAAGTGGGGGTATTCACCTTCTATAAAATATAGAATAATTAAAGAAATAAAAACAGCTGATATTGTTATTACCCATTTTCATTATCAATACGCAAGCTATATAGCGGGAGTATTAGCACGAAGGGAAAAAAAACCATTAATAGTGTTTGCTCATGGTAGTCTGAATAAAAGAGGTATACTAAGAAAAAATACAGTTCTGAAGTATTTGTACATAAATCTGTTTGAAAAAAAAAATTTTAGAGAAGCCGCATTCATTGTTTTTAATTGCGAAGAAGAACGTGAATTGTCTTATTACAGTGAAAATGGAAAGGTTATACCAAATGGAATTGATCCAGCAGAATTTAGTAAGTCGCCTTCCAGAGCATTAGTCCAGCAGAAATATCCACAGTTAAGCAATAAACATGTTTTTTTATTTCTAGGCAGATTGAATTACCGACAAAAGGGACTTGAGATTTTATTGCCCGCTTTTTATAAAGCAGTAAATAATAATCCCAAAATTCATCTTATATTAGCTGGCCCTGATGAACGTGGGGGAGAATTACTAGTTCGAAGAGAAATTTCAGCATTAGGTTTGGAAAAATATGTAACCATGACTGGGATGTTGGATGATTTTAATAAATTGGGAGTCTTTAAGGTTGCAGATATTTTTATATTACCATCTCCATCGGAAGGTTTAAGCATAGCGCTTTTGGAAGCTTTATATATGAACTTACCAGTTATTACAACTACTGGAGTTGGTTTTAATAAAGTTATTAATGCTAACAAAGTGGGTGTGATTATTGATTATGATCAAGATCAATTAACTGAAGCAATTTTATTGTTTACCGAAGATAGTGCAGTTTCCAAGATGGTTGGAAAAGGGAAAGAATTAATAAATGCTGGCTACACCTGGAATAAAATAGCGCAACAATTTTTAGAAGAAATACATGCAATTGTAGGGATTCGATAGTTTGTTAATAGCATTTTCTGGCATAGACAGCGCTGGTAAATCTACTCAAATATTGAAGGTTGTTGAATATTTTAAGAGTCGTGGGAGAAAAACAAAAGTAATATGGTCAAGAGGGGGTTATACACCACTTTTTAATATTTTCAAATCCATCCTAAGGAAAATTACTGGTGATGCATTACCGAAGCCTGGTGCATCAAAGCATAGGGATAAGACTTTTAATAAGAAATGGGTGCGTTTGATATGGCTTGATATGGCTCTTTTTGATATGACATTTTTTTACTGTCTGTATATTAGGTTTCTTAAAATGTGGGGTTGTGTCGTTATCGCAGACAGATATTTATACGACACCTATATTGATTTTGAACTAAAGTTTTCAAAAGAAAATATTGAAAGAAATATTTTATGGAGAATCCTGGTATATTTAAGCCCCAGACCGGATATATCTCTTATATTAACAATTCCAATTGATGAGTCTCTTCGAAGATCCAACCTGAAGAATGAACCATTCAGTGAGAATTTAATTCAGCGAAAGAAAAGATTTGATATGTATCAAAACTTAATTGATGAAAATAAGTGGGATTTTATTATTGATGGATTGCAGCCAATTGATGAAGTTTGGTCCAATATCGGGGATAAATTAAAATGAGAATCAACCTTCTTATTGATTTTCACTACTAAAAACTTGGGTTTAAGACATTCCGCTAAGCTTTTGATAAAATATTTGAAACTACCATTTTCAAGTTTTTATTTAATATATATGGGATAGAAACCACAGTAAGATGGAGAACAATAAAAAATGCAGGAAATGTAGTTAAATGCGATCGGTTTCGGATGGATACTTTAATCGATTTTAAGTTGAATTTTCCCAAAGAAAAGGTTGAGTCTTGGTTCCGTTGGAAAGTCTTAAACATTTTTTCCTTAAAACCCCAAAATCATTTTGTCCTACTTATATCAGCAAAAGAAGCATTATACAGATTAAAATTAAAAAATGAACCATTCCTTGATAGTGAATCCATATTAAACATAAGGTTACAGAGTTATATTCAATATACTAAAAATAATATAAAAATAAAGTTAATCAATTGTGAAGCGCCAATCGAACAAATACACAGTCAAATATATTCCCAAATAAAAACTTGAGAATCTCTTTGCTAGAAAAAAGAGAAGACTTTATTTCAATTTTAAGAGCGACTTTAAATGAAACACAATACTTTCCTAAAAAGGATAGTCAAAAAACCGAATTTTTTATAAATAAATATTTAAACTTTATTGCAACAAAAACATTACCCCAAAAAACTTTTAGAATCTTAATAAAAGAATATTCTAATACTCTAATTTGGTGGCGACGTTTTATTCAAAAGGCATTTGTCTATTTAGCTATTTCTAGAAAATTTCGCAAACTTTTTAGTCATAACATTTTATATCTTCCTAAAATTTATAAAGATTTTTTGATTGTTGGTGGTAACCATAGAATTAGATTATTTCCTAAAGATTTAACATATAGTTTAATTTTATTAAAAAAGGGTGAAAACTCTAAATTTTGCATAAACGATGCAAGACTACGAACTACTTTAAACCTGAACCATTGTCCCAAAGTACTTGATTATAGTAACTCATGGATTAAGGAAGAATATTTTGAAGGAACGCCTCTTAATAGAATATTGGATATGGGGGTTAGAGAAAATATTAAAAATAAAGCAATTTCAAAACATTGGGATAATGTAATTGAACCAACAATATATGAAACTTCAATCAAAGAATATGAACATTTAGTTTTATCAGAAATTGATAATATATTAAGGATAAATCGTCTTAACATTGAAATGGAATTAAATGAGTTAATATTAAAAACATTTCATGTCGCTTTTTTAAATGTGAAACTTAATAAAATTATACTTTCATCCTCCCACGGTGACCTTCAACTATCGAATATTTTAGTAAAAGACAATGAAATAAAAATCATTGATTGGGAGCATTCGGATAACCGATTTTATTTGTTTGATCACTTTATCCTTTATAGTAATAACAGGTCAATGAATGATATTGAAAAGGCTATCTCAATATACAAAACAAAAAAAACAAATGCTCCAAATGGTATTAACATCACCAACGATGAATTGCATTTGAATATAATTGAGGAATTAAGATTTAGCATGAATGAAGATTTCTCCCTTAATTTTAAAAAATGCGGAGTAAAAACAGAACAATTATGTATTCAAATAAATAGATATTTTGATGCCTAAAAACATTATTTTAGTGAATCAAGTTACAGGCCCGATGTTTATTGATATTGCAAATGAATATGTGAAAAAATATTCAAAAGTAACTCTCTTAACTGGTGCAATTGAGCCAACATATAGCAAATTATGTAACCAAATTACTGTAGTTAGACAAACACGGTACAATCGATCAAACTTGTATCTTAGGATTATTACTTGGGTCTTATTTACTATTCAAAGTTTTTTATATATTGTTAAACAAAAAGGTCATCCGAGTTTGTTATTCTCGACTAATCCACCGTTTCTTCCTTTCTTAATCAACTATTTAGATAAAAGTTTAAAAATTGACCTGTTGATATATGATATTTATCCAAATATACTTGCTAAGTACGGATATATTAATGAAAATTCATTTCTTTATAAACATTGGTCAATGCTGAATGTAAAGGTATTTAATTACGTTAATAAAATAATTACAATTAGTAAATCAATGGCTAAAATTTTAGGAGGTTATACTGAATATGGTAATATTAAAATCATTTCGCCCTGGGTAAATACATCCTACATCCGCCCCATAAAAAGAAATAATAATTGGTTTACTAAAAAATTCAGATTAGAAGATAAAATTGTTATTTTATATTCTGGGAATATGGGAAAGACACATAGTCTACTTCCACTCCTTGATGCTGCAAAATACTTTAATGGTAAAAGAAAAGAATTTCATTTTTTGTTTATTGGAGATGGGTCGGGTAAAAAAGAGCTAGTCGATTTTGCTGATATAAACGGGCTCAAAAATGTTTCCTTTTTGCCATATCAGTCTATGCAGGTATTACCCTATTCTTTTTCAACTGCTTCATATGGTGTGGTTTCGCAATCTGAAGGATTTGAGTCAATGTCTCTACCAAGTAAAACTTTTTATTACTTAGCAGCTGGTAATGCTATTATTTCAATATCTTCGAAAGGTTCAGAATTAGAAAGATTAATTCAAGAAAACAAATGTGGTATTACAATTACACCAGGGGATAGTCATCATGCCCTAGTAAAAAAACTAATTAAAACGGATAGACAATTACTTAATGAATTTCAGAAGCAATCAAGATTATTAAGTCATAAATATTCTGTTTCAAATGTGTGTCAATTTATTTGAATCGAAATTATCAAACCATAATGAATATAGCTCTCTCTTCAATTAAAATAGAGAAAAAAGTTATTAAACTAAAATCAATTTGGGATTTGATTGATGAAAAGAAACTATATCATTTCGCTAAAATAGATGAAGTTAGTAGTCATGTTGCGGATGTGTTAAAAAATACAAATATTAAGTATGATCCCATATGGGAAATAGAGTATCAACGGGTTGAAAATAGAATTATATGCCTAATGAATGAGCTGGAAAATATAGCTCAACTTTTATCAGAAAATAATATTAAAATTGTTGCATTAAAAAATGCAGGTATAGCGAAAGGTATATATAATAATTATGCATGCTCTCCAATGGGAGATATTGATTTACTTGTTAAATCGGAAGACTTTATTAAAGCCCATGAAATTATTGTTAATGATTTAGGTTTTACATTTAAATTTAGGTCAGAGTTTGAAAATGAAAATTTAAATGAAGCTTTTCGCAGTGGGGGTACTGAGTATTATAAATTTGTTAATGGATATAAAATTTGGTTAGAATTACAATGGCGTCCCATTGCAGGTAGATGGATACAGCCGCACAATGAGCCAAATGGAGATAAATTAATAGATAGATCGATTGAGATAAAAGGTTCTGCCGTTAGATTATTATCCCCTGAAGATAATTTATTACAAGTCTCTTTACATACCGCAAAGCATTCATATGTTAGGGCACCGGGATTTAGACTTCACTCCGATGTGGATCGTATAGTTAGATTCCAAAATATAAATTGGGATCATTTCATAAATCTAGTAGTTCATAAGAATTTAAAAACATCTGTTTATTTTTCTCTGTATTACGCAAAAAAATTATTAGATACACCAATACCAATGTTTGTTTTTAATAATTTAAAACCAAAGACAATTAATTATTATCTAATTAAAAGGCTTATCAGTAAAGCAAAAGTTTATAATCAGAGGAATAAAAAGTTTTCAAAAATAGGATATATCTTTTTTAATTTATTACTTTATGATTCCTTTTTAGAAATAATTAAAGCTATTTTTCCTCCATTAAAAATTTTAAGGGAACAAGATGATGTTGATTCCAATTGGTCTTTAATTTTATTTTACGTTACTAGGATAAAAAATTTACTTTTTCAAAGGGCTAAGCTATAAATGATGTTATTTTGGCTTAGGGATATATTTATTTTGTCTGTTTTTATTATTCTAATTGTCCCTATTTTATTTTTATTATCATGTATTGTTTGTTTATTCATAGGATGCCCAATAATCTTCAAACAAAAACGTCCAGGATTAAATGGGAAAACATTTAATTTCTTTAAATTCCGTACTATGACAAATGTACGAGATGGACATGGTAATTTATTAGATGATAATGAAAGAATAACTCGATTCGGGAAATTTCTTAGGAAAACAAGTTTAGATGAATTACCAAGTTTTTGGAATGTTCTAAAAGGAGATATGAGTTTAGTTGGACCAAGACCATTATTGATGGAATATCTACCACTTTATTCAAAAGAGCAAATGAGAAGGCATGAAGTAAAACCTGGTATAACAGGTTGGGCACAAATAAATGGTCGCAATGCTATATCGTGGGAAGAAAAATTTGAATTAGATATTTGGTATGTGAAGAATCAATCATTCCGGTTGGATTTAAGAATATTACTTTTAACTATTTGGAAAGTACTCAAACGAGAAGGTATAACTCACGGAAGTGGTGAAACAATGCCAAAATTCAAAGGGACGAAAAATGGGTAATATCTTAATTACATCAGCTGGGAAAAGAGTTTCCTTAGTCCAAGCATTTCAAAATGAATTGAAAGCATTAATACCTAATCAGAAAGTCTTTACAGCCGATGCAAATCCTTCTTTGGCGGCAGCATGTATGGTTTCTGATCATTCATTCTCCGTCCCGCGGTTAGATAACCCAAATTATATTGATGAATTAGTCGAATTATGTATAAAGAATAATATTCGATTAATAATACCCACAATCGATACTGAATTACTACTCTTAGCAGAAAATGAAGACAAATTATTAGCTAGCAGTATAACACCTGTCATTTCATCTCCTGACTTTATCAGAAAATGTAGAGACAAACGAATGATTCATTCCTTTTTTAAGGAATTAGGTATCGATATTGCAACCGAATATCCAAAAAATAACTATACTTTACCAATTTTTATTAAACCAATTGATGGCAGTAGAAGTATTAATAATTATATTATTAAATCAGAAAGTGATTTTATAGATTCACAATTTAAAGATGATGATTTAATGTTTTTAGAGTATTTTGATAATAAAGAATTTCAAGAATATACCTGTGACCTATATTATGGTAGAGATAATCAATTAAAATGTGTTGTCCCTAGGAAAAGAATAGAAGTAAGAGATGGTGAAGTGAGCAAAGGAAAAACCGAAAAAAATAATCTTGTGAATTATATAAAGGAAAATCTTGAATCGATTGATGGTGCCCGTGGTTGTTTAACTGCTCAATTTTTTAAACATAAAATAACTGAAAATATTGTAGGTATTGAAATAAATCCAAGGTTTGGTGGTGGATATCCATTATCCTATAAAGCAGGTGCAAATTATCCAAAATGGCTTATTGAAGAATATTTATTAAATAAATCAATAAAAGCATTTGATGACTGGGAGGATAATTTATTAATGCTTAGGTATGATAAAGAAGTGTGGGTTAATGACTCAACTGCATAATGCCATCGTTTTTGACTTGGATGATACACTTTATAAAGAAGTTGATTATGTTAAATCAGGTTTCAACGCTGTAGCCGGATATATATCTGAGAAAGAGAATTTAAATCAAAAAGATCTATATGGGTCTTTAATCGAACATTTTGAACAAGGTGGGAATACGTTCGAAAATCTAATAGATACGTATGGTTTGAGTTATAGCATTTTTGAACTCCTTGAAGTATATAGGACGCATACACCCAAATTGGATTTGGATAGCAATACGAATGATTTATTGAATAATCTCAAAAAGGATTCTGCCTATTTGGGCCTGTTAACTGATGGCCGTTCAAATCAGCAAAGAAATAAAATTAAAGCATTAGGACTAAATAAATATTTTAATGGTATTGTTATTTCTGAAGAATTTGGTTCGAAGAAACCATCTGAAAAAAACTTCAAATATTTCATGAAAATCGCTAATGAAAAATATAAATATTATTATATTGGTGATAATACAAAAAAAGATTTTATAGCTCCAAATAAACTAGGATGGGAAACCATTTGTTTAAGGGATAACGGTTTAAACATTCATCAACAGAATTTTAATTTGGATTCTTCCTTTTTACCAAAATACATGATAAACAATCTTGCGGAAATAGTTAAAATAGTAAATGATGAATAACCGAATTTATTTATCTCCACCCCACATGGGTGAAAATGAAAGAAAGTATCTCACAGATGCCTGTCCTGAGTTCACTGATATATCGAAGGGCCTTCGATTCAATTGACACGTCAAATAGTTGACAAAAGTCAACATTAGTTTGTAACTTCAAATGCCCATAAGAAGTAATCATCCAAA
>ENA-OREN01002969-OREN01002969.1-marine-metagenome-genome-assembly--contig:-NODE-2969-length-16341-cov-4.611104_pt1 | contig 16341 bp, 13 predicted proteins | sample MGYA00248624_ERZ508555 | MGnify/ENA primary metagenome ERZ508555 (study PRJEB26222, sample SAMN06267773) | marine metagenome | isolation source: Saanich Inlet, British Columbia, Canada | place...
TATTGGGTGCATCGAATCAGAACCGGTACACATCACATGAAGATGGCCACGGATAACTAGATAACCTCGGGCAACTTGAATAGAATCTCTCACGATACAACAGTTTCGCAAAGTGAACGAAGTATCGTAGTTTCACCTTTAACGATAGATGGTTCACAGTGTTCCCCAAAGATGTGTCGTCGAATCTGCATGTCAGGTTCGTTGCATCCGGCAATGGCCCTCATAGCCGTCGTGCCCGATAGTCTTGGATTAATCTCGAAAACCCAGACGTCCCCGTCTACTACCCTGCACTGGATGTTCAATGGCCCCCTTGATCCAAGGAGTTCGGCAAGCTGTCGACACTGCGATGTAACTGAATCGAAGCGTCCAACATCTCCCTGGCTTACTCCGGAACTAATAACAAGGCGAGTTCCAAGTTCCGGTCGGCTTGTGCGATTAGCATAATCTAACCTTACGCTTAGGCTGCCGGACAACCGGCGCCTTACGCCTATTGAACTGATATGTTCGCCACCAGCATCATGCAGAATACCAACAGTATACTCGCTATCGGGATCACCAATATACTCTTGAAGGAGGTAGCTACTATCATCCCGGTCAAGTCTCAGGAATTGAGTTAGGGCTTTCAATTCTGATGCAGTCTGTGCAATATAGACTCCGGCAGAGCCAACTGAGTCTGCCGCTGGCTTCAAGACGACAGGATACCCGCGAGTCCAAACTGAAGTATCTAATCCGTGGATTAGTTCCGATTCCGGGTGAGGCCATCGTAATTCTTCTAACCTCATTGCCGTCTTGTACTTATTGAGGCATAGATCAATTAGTCCTTCTTCCTGCATGGGCAAATAGATACCGCGATCCAAGAACTTTGTCCTATGACGACTAATAATCCGCAACTCAGGATCACAACCGGCAAAGAGAACGTCGACGCTCTCCTCTTGGCAAACCCTCAGTAACGATTCCAGGTAGGTTGAGTCAACGGCTAAGGGTAAAGCGATAAACGAGTCCACCAGCTGCTGTTGTGGACAGCCTTGATCAATGTCCGCGCCGATAAGTCTGTACCTGTGGCAGGGAGCCATTCGGAGTGCCTTAAGGATCTGCTGGCCATAACCGATTCCTCCAATTGCAGTAATCATTACCGTAATCTGTCGTTGGGTCATATCAACTCTCCAACTAAATCCCTAGACCTGCGCTGGAATACCTCAACTACGGAAGAGTGAGTGAGGCTATACTGACCAAGTAGGTCGGTCACTGAGGCGGATATATTGAATCGAAGTATCCTGACCGCAAGAGTGACCGTGTCAATCAGGGCGACCGAACCATAACGTCCATCATCCCTAGGCATTCCACAACTACCGACATTCACAAAACACGTTCCACGATTCCACCGCACGAAAGGCCGATGGGTGTTTGCCATGACCACCATAGTGCTATCCACACTAAAGTCAGTCAGGCAACTATCGGGATAGACGTACCCAAAGAGATGGTCACTCGGACTACCATGAAAGAATTGGATCGCTGTAAGTCCGATGGTCTTGACTGCCTGGTTTGGCCAAGAGGCAATAAACTCGAGATCGTCCGTATTGAGGACTCCCCGCGTTGCATCTAAGAGGTATCGAGGCTCATCGTCGGTATCGACGTCGTTCGACAATAGCATCTCCTCATGATTCCCACGAAGACAGCGGATATCGGGATGGTCCTTCCTCAGGGCCTTTACTACAGAGGGGTCTGGAATATATCCAACTGCGTCTCCAATGAAGAATAGTTCGTTCGCTCCAGCTTCCCTTAGATGGATGACACCCTGCTCAAACGCCGCCGAATGGCCATGTGCATCGGCCAATATTCCGATCAAACCCATAGAGGTACTCCGGCGTGTGTTGAATTCATATCAGGTTCCAGGCCCATGTCAACCTACCTAAGAACACTAATGGGGCGTGATGGATCTGTATATTAATCGGCCTCATCGAACAATATCGCGAATCACATATGATGGTCGAGCCTTTACTTCCTCAAATACTCGGCCGACATATATACCTACGATTCCCTGGAGAAGCAACAATGCTCCAAGGCCGAACAGGGTTATTGACATTGTGCTTGCCCATCCCAGAAGGAGTCCACCGGCAAGTCGCCTGAGTATTACATATGTTCCGAGACCGATACCAGTTATCGCAAATAACATACCAATCAGAATCGCAATGCTGAGGAAGCGAAGATTCTGAAACATGATACCGTTAATAGCATGATTCCATTGGCCCCGTAAGGAGTATGCACTGTTACCATGAGGACGATCGTTCCTATTATAATCAAGAAACGTCTGGTGATACCCCAACCAGCGTGTCATGTATACAATGTGACGATTCTGCTCAGGCATCTGGAGCAGTTCAATAACAACCTTGCGATCTAGGAGGGAGAAGGTGCCAATCTTTGGATCAGAACGTGCTCCAGCTAGAGTTGAAATAACGGTGGAATACATACGAGCTATCAATATTCGAAATGGACTCTGGTACCTTCCGTGACGACGACCTAGAACAATGTCGTAGTCGGCTCCCAATTCTAACATCTCTGGAATTAACTCTGGAGGATCCTGCAGATCGCAGTCCATTATTGCTACCTTGTCACCGATGCTAGTTGCAAGGCCTGCAGTGATTGCTGCATGCTGTCCAAAATTCCTTGAAAGACTAACACCTACTATATCTATATCGGATCTAGATTTGCATAGTGATTTGATGGTGGACCAAGAACCATCAGATGTTCCGTCGTCTACTAGGAGTATCTCTAGGCGGTGCTCGATAGTACCCGCTACAACTGATAGGCGGTCCACTAGATCGGTAAGGGTGTCTCTGCAACCGAATACGGGCACGACAATACTTAGGGTTTGTATCGTCGGAACTTCGGTTCGTTGATCGGTTCGTTCAGTGGTCATGCTGAGCCAGTCGTTGGTGACACTATCTATTGTATGACGATTCCCCTGTGCACAACGGGGACTGGTGTGGCCCGGGCTTCGTGGAGATGGATTACTGGACTCTGGTGCTGCTGTCCTCTAGGAGGGCAGCACGGCAAGAAGGGGTTATCCACCGAGGTTCCGTAGCCGGGTCGAATTTCTGGTCGACGGTGGCTGCAGGGTTTGTGAGATTGCTTCTGATACTGGGGTCAGCGAGCAGATGCTCTACTCGTGATGTCGCGAGGACCGCACCAACCGTGGCCTCGGACAGGGCTAGCGACTTCAGGGCAGGCTGAACTGGTACCGGCCCGTCGGCAAATTCGTGAACTCGAGACCGAGTTGGCGGTTTATCGGCGGGCCACCGAGTTGCTCAAGGAGCGTGCCGACCGAAATGAAGGTTTGTAGCCATCGAAACTATGGCTGCGGAGGGCTTCCCGTTGAGGCGGCCTGTCGGGTGTTATCGGCGTCGGTGTCTGGCTTCTACGTTTGGCGGAGCCGGTCACCTTCGAAGTTGGCGATTCGTCACACCTGGCTCACCGATGTGATCCGTCAGGTGCGTGCGGATTCGCGGGCTGTGTACGGGTGCCGGCGTGTCCACGTCGAACTCGCAGTGGGCCACGGCATCGCCGTCGGCAAGGAGGCGGTCCACCTGTCGATGTGTCGACCCGGCCTTCAGGGGATCTCTGGGTGGCCCAGGTGGCGACGGACACTCGACTTCGCCTCTGCCGGCGATCCCGTCGATCGCCGGTTCCACCGCGACAATCCAGACCAGTTGTGGGTCACCGAACATCCCACCAGGGAGGGTAAGGTGCACTGCGTTGTAGTGCTCGACACCTTCTCACGGGGTGTAGTCGGTTGGTCCATCGACTCGTCAGCGACCGCTGCGCTCGTCACGCACGCACTCGAGATGGCCATAGAAAGCCGCCGACCGCCGGGCACCGTGATCCACTCCGGTCAGGGAACCCAGAGCGGATTCACCTCATGGGCGTATACCCAGCGGGCAGTTGAATCGGGCCTGATGCCATCGATGGGGTCGATAGGCGACTGCTACGACAACGCGCTGGTCGAGTCGTTCTGGAGCCGAAGACAGGTCGAACTCCTCGACCAGCAGCGTTGGAAGACTAGGGTCGAGTTGGCCAACTCCATCTTCGAGTACCTAGAGATCTTCCACAACCGCCAGCGCCGCCACTCTGCGCCTAGCATGATCACACACGTCGAGTTCGAGGCTCTGCATTACACGACGACAGTAGCCTGAGTCCACCAGACCCAGTGCACCCCCAGAACTTGGGCATTACCCTGGGCGGTTCGGGTCATCGAATCCTGCGCGACTCATCGTCTCCTCTAACAGAGGATTGAGGTCCAGGATGAACACCTCTGGCGCAACCTGCCCGGCCGCACTGGTCTGGGTGATCGGGATAGATGCGATGCCTAGACTGTGCTCTTCTAGTAGCAGCCTCACGTTGGGTATTGCCACCCAGTTATGCGACAGGTCGGATTGGGTCGAGTAGATGCCTAGATTCTCCCGTACCGGCCACTCTTCGTAAGGTGGGTTGATAATTAGGATTTCGTCGTAGTTTCCATCGTCGAAGCGCTCGAGTTCCCTTACTAGGAATGTCTCCTTGGTTCGCGACGGGTCGATGAACACCTGGTGGACATTGATCCAGGCGAGGTTTGCTGCTACGACACATGTGAGGGCGAGGGCCGAGAGGCCTGCTACAGGCAGGGTCCTCTGGAGAAACTGGCGGACTGGACTGGCCTCAGGTGCTGCCAGGAAGTCATAGACGGTCGTCAGAACTATGAGAAGATAGAGCCACATGGTAATCGACAGGCCAGTCATGAACCTGTATTCGATCTGGTTATCTGGGACGACAAGGTGCGTCGACATTGTGAGGATTGCCAGCGCAAACAGGAGTGCGGTTATCTTGACTCGATCAGGAAGGCTTCCTGTGGATCGAAGCACCAATCCGATGGCAATGAGGACGAGGGTGACTCCGCCTGTCAACAAGGCTTCCCGGGTGCTCGGGCTCGAGATTTGGAATGGGCGGGCAGCCACCACGAGTGGGTGCGTCAGGAACCAGATTGCCTTGTGGAGCGCCTCGGCGAGCGATCGGATCACCTGCACCCTCGGGTCGCTGTCGATGCCCGCAACGGCATTCACCGCTACAGCTCCCGTGAGAGCGATTGCACCTGACGTTGCGATCATCGCGCCAAGGCGGAGCGATTCGCGCAATAGGAGCGGGAACGGAGTTCGGCGGATCGCTGCTCTAATGCCGACACACCCCCACGAAAACATCGCGGCTGGAGGGTACATGAGAAGGGCGGTGGTCAGAAGTATTACGCCGACCAAGGGTCGCCGCCACCCGGTGTGTCGAGATGGTTCGGAAACAAGTAGCCCGGCTATGCCGCCAGTGAGGAACATGTAAGGCACAAGCCAGGTCTGTGCCCATCCGGCGAACGAATGGAAGGGTGGCAGAAGCACCACCGATATGGCTGCCAGAACACTGAACGGGGTGGACAAGCCCCATCTCCGGAGGTGGTGCCATGTTGCAACGGCGAATAGTACTATCCCTGCCACTCCCAGACCTCGCAGGAGCCAAAGGGAACCGATGTCATGAACTCCAGAGAACGCGACCCTGTGGAGTATCCCGCTGACGGGTCGTAGATCGGCGAAGGCCTTGTTTCCAGCATCAACTGTAAGCGACGGGAAGTCATCGCTCCATGCAGACCTGAATAGTGCGAGGGGAAGGTAAAGGGCGGCGACAGGAACAGCTGTTAATAGTCCGAAGCGGTAGTCGGTTCCCCCTCTATCGCTGTCGCTCCTGGGCATCATTTGGTCTCGTTTTGCGGGTTGTTCCTGTGCCTCTCAGACATGTTCGGACACGACACGATTGGAGGCATTGATGTCGCCATTTGCCCCTCCAGACTCGCTAATGCATGAACCGTGAATCGTCCTACCGGTTCCAGTGCTGTCTTCAGCGGCCACGAACCGCAGTGAAGGGTCATGGAGTTAGTGTTCGTATCCTGACGGTTCAACTCGATGCGTCCTGAGTAGAGGACGTTGTGGACACTTGGTTACCTCCGGTGCGGCGACATTTTCCGAAATGTGGCAATGTATTCATCTTCAAATGGTGAGATCTCGGGTATTTCTTCTTCTCACATACAGGCGACTGGGATTACCTGCTGATCTCCTGAGCATCCTGAGGAGACGGGCGGTATTTGGTCACCTCGCTACACACCCTCTCAACTTCTTCTTGGCGGATGTCAGAGAAGACCGGGAGCCTGACGAGACGCTGAGCAACATGATTGCTGATGGGACATTCCCTCGGTTCGGCTCCAAATCGCCTCCCCATTATGGACTCATGTAGAGGCTGGTAATGGAATACCGCAGCGATACCACGCTGGTCAAGGTGCTGAATGAGGTCTCGTTGGTCGTTAGGCGTCGGCATCACAAGGGCAAATGCGTGGAATGCGGGGGACGCGAAGTCGGGAACGACGGGAAGGCCCACGCCGAGGTCACCAGCCCAGTCAATTAGGTGGACGGAATAGGTGTCCCATGCGGCGTTCCGATTCGCCTGAATCTCCTCAAGGCTCTCCAACTGGCTGAGAAGGATTGCCGCTGATACCTCAGACAGGACATAACTGGAACCGGTATCGACCCAAGTGTATTTGTCGACTCGGCCCCGGCGGAACAGCGATCGGTCGGTTCCCTTTTCTCTGAGGATCTCTGCGCGTTCTTTGAATGAACTGTCGTTAACAAGGAGAGCTCCGCCTTCACCACACGAGATGTTCTTGGTTTCATGGAAGCTCTGTGTCCCAAGGTGGCCCAAGGTGCCCAAGCTGGCATCGTTCCAGGTGCCGCCTAACCCGTGTGCATTGTCCTCGATGAGGAGTAGGCCGTGCTCGTCACAGAGGGTTCGGAAGGCCTCCATGTCACAGGCGATCCCCCCGTAGTGCATTACGACGATCGCAGCAGTTCGACTGGAAATGCGTTCACGTGCTGATTCCGGTGAGATGTTCAGGGTGTGGGGGTCGATGTCGGCGAAGACCGGGCGGTAGCCCAACATCGCGAAGGCGTTGGCTGTGGAGGGAAACGTGAAGTCGGGAACGACTATCTCCGATCCCGCAGGTGCGTCCAGAAGCATCGCGCACATCTCGAGAGCGTGGGTGCAGGAAGATGTGACCAATGCAGAGGGGGCGTCCGTCAACTTGGCTAGCAGCGACTCCGCTCTTGCACAGAATGCGCCGTCCCCGGCAAGCCGTCCGGACTCAAGAACCGCTGTGACGTAGTCGACCTCGTTAGCCGACCGAAACGGCCGGTTGAAGGGAATCCGCTGGCTAGCCACATCAGGAATCTAGTACGTGTTGTTAGCGGGTGTCCGAACTCAGCCGAAGCATGCGCGGCGCCCTGGGCCAGATCGGTCAGGCGACGGCGACCGATCCATTCTACTTCTCGTAAGTTACGCAACGTTGGGCCAGGATAGTGCTCGGCCGCTTCTTCGTGCCTGGTTCGGTGATACATGGCGCACGCCGGTGCCTTCTATGTAGATATGGTCACGGGGGAGGTGGGAACTGACATGCCAGACCGCGGCTACCCAGGACTGTCGGAATAGGTAGGGGTGGGGATGCACATGTCGGCTATCGTAATGACGAGTCCCGAAAACAAACCGGACGGAGAGGCCACCGGGTTCGACCGCTTGGTCTCCGGTCTCAACAGTCGCGTTCCTCTCAGTCTGGTTGTCACCCTTTCAGTAGCACGGTTTGTCTACAACATCGCCCGGTACGCGATCGGCAACGATCGTAGTGACACGCTGCTCACCTTTCCGGCCGCCAGCATCGCCCGGTGGGCGGGTCGGTACGACGACCTCTTTGTCGGCTCGTTGGCCCACGGGTTCTACGGCCAGTTTCCACAGGAACCGTTCGACTTGGAGCGACACTGGGCTTACGGCCCCATCTTCCACGTCCTTTCAGCACCGATGCTCCTGTTTCCAGACATCGAGTCCGGCTACTCGGCGTTCCTGGTCATCTCCTTAGCGGTATTCTTCCTGGCCGTGGCCACTCTGGTCCGAACAACGGAAATGCCATTTAGATTAGATATGACTACAGCGTTTCTCGCAGTAGTGGTGTTGAACAACTATGCCGTCTACAACGCCCTGACCCTGCGCGCGATCGAACTCTACGAACTGCTATTCCTTGTTCTCGGCGCATACGCATTCTCGCTCGGACGGCACCGAACCTCCGGGATCCTGATTGGACTCGGCGCTCTCACGAAGTTCATCCCGGGAGTGGTCATCCCGTATTTCCTCATCCGCCGCCAGTGGCGTGCCGCTCTCTACGCGGCAGGTACCGTCGCCGTCGGCATGGCGGCAGCGGAGTACCTGCTTGGTCTCGAATACAACCCGATGTTCTCGGGGTTGCTCCTCGGAGGTGACTCCATATACCTGAACGAGTGTATGACCGAGGACGTCTGTGCTTACTCTCCCCATCCGCACAATCAGGCGCTTTCAGGGGTAGTCTTTCGACTCGGTTCGGCCCTTGGGTACGGGACGGTGAGCGTCGGGTTGATCCAGGTCGGCATGTTGGCAGGTGTGCTGGCACTGGGTCTCTGGTTGCTGACCCGCGACGGTGCCGGGACCTGGCTAATCGAGTGGTCGGTTGTCCTGATAGCGGCAATCCTGCTCGTACCAAAGAACGAGTACTACTACTTCTGTCTTCTCGTGTTTCCCTTTGTCGTGGCGCTGCGTGAGTGCACGAGGAGTGATTCTCGACTTCCGAGGGGGCTCCTGGGTGTGGCCTACATTCTGGTTGGTGTGCCCGTTCCGGTGGCACTCCTGTTCAGGCTGATTCCGGGATCAACCTTCGCGACACCAGCCGACATCGCCAACCGCTTCCTGGAGTGGAACCTCCCGTTCCTCGGTGCGGTCGCCCTTCTTGCCGCTCTGGTTCTACAGGCCGGCGAAGCACAAAAGGTGCGACACGACCACTCATTGAAATGACCACACCAACCCGATTGGCGCCTTACCTGCAAGCACCGAACCTGTACGGAGGTTCGGTGCGATCTAGTCAGTCCTGACCAACGTCTACCTACTGGCAACCACGACGCTCCGACGAAACACGCCACAAACCATCAGCCCAACCAAGGCGGCCGTGATGGACAACTTGTTGGTAGAAGCCGACAAGCTCATAGCCGAGTGAGTCCATCTTATTCAATAATGACCCAGCGGGGACTCCTCCTTCATAGAGGTCGCAGAAGATCATTTCCAACTGAACCAAGCCAATAAGACTATTGTCGAGAAGTCTCGTTGCACCACTAATGACATCAAGTTCAGCACCTTGAACATCTACCTTCAGGAGATCAATATACTCTAGTCCATTTCTGACACAGTAGTCATCAAGTGTGACACATGATACCTCAGTACTACCCGTCGAATCTTCAGGAATCCAAGAATCATCATGCCGGTCAAAGAACGAATTCAATGCACTATCCTCAAACTGAAATAGTCGTCGATGTGACGATAAATCAGCTACGGCCGACTCTACAATAGTAATTCCTATAGTGTCAGAGTACTTCTTGAATAGTTGTCTAACTGAAGACGGATTAGGTTCAAAACTGATTATTCTGGATGAAGGCCAAATCTGTCTGAAACGATCGATCGACTGACCAAGGTTTGCACCCACATCAAGAATGGTTGGATTATCAGTATTGACCAATGTCATAATATCAGAGTCGATATCTATTGAGAGTTTGCTGTCATGATCATCTTGATTTGCTTGAGACAACTTAAGAAGATGAAGGTCTAACGGATTCCATATTGCTGAATTGATCAACTTCAGTATCCGTCGGTTCACTCTCATATTGGTACTCTACCAAACATGGTTGGCTATGTATTCAACGCATATCTGCATCCCTCGTGATGCCTACAAGACATTCAGCAGTGATCCCGCTTCGGCCTCAGGTAAGCCCACCAGCTGTTAGTGCCTCTCTGTAGAAGTCGTTGTCCCGAGCCAGAACATGGGGTCGATCGAAGTCCGAGATCCGGCCGTCCTCCAGGACCATGATTCGGTCGCACTCCTCCAGAGTCGACAGGCGGTGAGCCACGATCACAACCGTAACCTCGTCGTCCAGACGAGCAAGCGTGTCCCGGATGTGCAACTCAGCACCGGCGTCGAGCGCGGCTGTCGGCTCGTCCAGGACCAGCATCCTTGGATGCGTTACCAGAGCGCGTGCAATGGCGACACGTTGGCGTTGACCACCTGACAGTTGCACTCCGCGGCTTCCTACCCGGGTGGCGAGCCCCTCTGGCATCGACAAGGCCTCGGCTGTCAGGTGAGCCGCCTCAACCGCCCGACGAACCTCGTCCCCGTCGACGTCACGGAAGAAGCGGACGTTGTCCTCAAGCGTTCCAGACATCAGGGCGGTGTCCTGGGGAACGAAGCCGACGAGGGACGTCCAAGATCGGCGATCAACTGAAACGAGCTCACGGCCCCCGACCATGATGCTTCCGGAATCAGGTTCCCGGAGTCCCACCAGAAGCTGGAGGAGAGTGGTCTTCCCGCCGCCTGACGGCCCGATAATCCCGATCACCTCACCGGCGCTGATCGTGAAGGAGAGATGACTCAGAACTGCCTCGTCCGGCGTGTAGCCGAAGCACACGTCCTTGACCTCTATTGTTCCCAGGTGCTCGATCTGGACTGAGCCCTCCACCGCTGGTGAGGCGAGGTAGCGGGCGACGGTCGCGTTGAGTGAATCGAGAAGGGGTGCACGCTCGGCTACGACAGCGGACGAAACCTGCATCTGTTGCCCGTAGGCCAGGGATCGGAGCACGATGAGCATGACCGCCCCCATCCACCCGAGTTGGCCCGCATCGGTTGCTGCAACGAGAACCATGCCGAGCACCACGACCCCATAGGCGAGCGAAACGTAGAGTGGTGCAGTCGAGAGTTTCAGTGTGTCGACCCGCCTCAGAAGTGCACGGTTGGTTTGGATCAGGTCACTGAGGTGGGCCGTGACCTCGTCACGGACGCCGCAGGTCTCGATCTCGATGCCCATCATGGAGAGGTCTGCGACGTCGTGGGCAAACTCGATTTCGTTGTCGAGTGCCGATCTCGCGAAGTGACTGATCATCCGGCGTAGTGGCAGCAGAACTACGGCAATGGCCCCGAGTACGAGGACCATGAGCAGGCTTGCCATGGCGTTCACGGTAATTGCCACGCCGACCAGGGCAACAAGGCTCAGTGCCGCCACAATGGCGGCGGTAGCCGCGTTCACGGTGTGTGTGGCCTCCTGGCTGTAGCTCACGAGTAACTGCTGCAACTGGCCGGCCGGCTCTGACTGCTTCGTCGGCCAGGACGACAGCAGGAACGAGCGGCTCAACCGGGTCCGCAGGTCGGCGATGACCGACGAGGTGATCCTCGTGGACAGGGACACGCCCGCAAGGGCTGCGATGAGCCGGAAAGCAATAAGCCCGCCACTGACGGTGAGCGATGCCCGGATCGACAGGTCCAGACCTGTGATCGCGTATTCGGCATTGCCGCCCGCCAGGGCCAGGGCAGCCTGAGTCACAAGCACCAGGAAGGCTGCCTCAGCTACGCCTCCCGCCGCCGACACGGCAGACAGGCCGGCGACCTTCAACCGGTAGGGCCGCATGAGGGCATTGACCGCCGACCATCGCCCCTGTCTGCGGTTGGTCACTATGCCTCCAGGTGCTGCAATGCCATGGACTGCCTGCGATGCCAGTCAGTTCGACTGGAAAGCGACAAGGCCAATCAATGTTACTGCCAACCGGTTGGCACTCATGGTGACGGCCGGGAGTCAATACTAGGAACACAGAGTCGTCTAGAGGTCGGGCAAGCCAACCCATGTGCGGTGTTTGTGGTGCTGTCGTGTCGGGTGAGCGGGGCGGGCCGTTGTGGCGGGCGGCGATTCCGGTGACCTCGACGTCGGGAAGGCCCAAGAGCGCCCCGGCCAGGCCCACGGTGGCCACTGCGGTGCTGCCGGGGACGGTGTGCCAGCACTGTTCCAACAAGAAGGCGGCGCGGATGGCCGATGACAGCCGGCGTATCTCCATCGTGCGGGCCGGGGATGTCTGGCCGGGCCGTGGCCGAAATGTTGGTATTGAGGCAATGCGTGCGCCTTGGATCCTCCTGATCGACGCCGGGTTGTGTGTCGACAAGTCTCTAGTCGAGATGTTGACGGCCAGACCTGACGCGAATTTTGAATGTCGGATTGTGCTCGGGTCTAGACGCGTTCAAGCTGATTCGCGGTGGTGGGCTGCAGCGACCATTACTGGGATCAGAGCGCGGGAGTGTGTTGAGGGACCGTGGTGCCGCTTTGAACTCGCACCGTGCCTGTTGGAGCGCCGACTCTGGGTGGAAGTCGGGGGCCTTCGGGACTGGCGAGCCTCTGAGGACCTGGACTGCTTGAGGCGGTTGGCTATATCGGGGCCGAGGATCTTGAAGGCACCACGGGCAGAGGTGGAGTGGGATCTCGCAGTGGACCGTCGTCGGCTGTTCCGGAAGTGGAGAGTCCACGAATACCACAATGCAGTACACGGCACCTCCTGGCACAGACCGGTGTTTGTCTGGAACTCGATCGGGGTGGTGCAGGCCTCTATCGGTACCATTGCTATTAGATGGGCAAGCCTCGTGTTCCTTCTTGGTCCGCATGTAGCGCGGTCGGCCGCCCGGTATCGTCGACATCGCTGGCGGGGCGATGACGAGGTTGGCGGCGGCCCGTTCGTCTTCCTGCAGGCTGTTGCAGTCAGCGTTCTCCTTGACGTTGCGACTCTCTGGGGTTACATGGATTACCGCGTCGGGCGACCACCCCGTGAGTGGTAACAGTGACTGACGCGCAACGGGCACTGGGAACCAGTTCTTTCAGAAGGCCGCACAATCACCATCGGCCGGATGTTCAAGGTCTCCGTGGAGTCGCAGTGCTCATGGTGGTGCTGTACCACTCAGGGCTCTTTCTGAGCGGTGGGTTCGTCGGCGTAGACGTCTTTTTCGTCATCTCGGGATTCGTGATCACCGCCTCGCTGCAGCGCGAATGGGTCGCCAGCGGGACAGTCCGACTCCGGCACTTCTACGCGCGTCGAGTGAGGCGGCTACTCCCGGCTCTCTCGTTGGCGACAACCGTCACTGTAATCGCCTCGGCTCTCCTCCAGTCGCCGAACGGCCCGCAACAGGAGACAGCGAAGACCGCGTTCGGCACAATTGCCACGGTCGCCAACTTCGTGATTCCCCGCTCGATTGGCAACTACTTCTCGGCAGGCGCTGAGCAGAATCCGCTACTGCACACCTGGTCGTTGTCGGTCGAGGAGCAGTTCTTCCTCGTCTTCCCCGCCGTCCTCGTAGCAGGGTGGGCTCTCGGTAGAAGCCAGCGAGCGATGAACTGGTCGCCTGCTGCGTGGATGGTCGTTGGTGGATTGGCCGTCCCGTCAATCCTGATGTCGGTAGCAACTTCCTACGAGATCATCAATTTTTCGGTTCTGGGAGGCTCGTCACGCCTCTTCGCCTTCTACTCGTCGGCCACCCGAGCCTGGGAGTTCGCCGTAGGAGCGCTGCTTGTTCTCATGTCCGAGCGACTCGCTTGTCTACCCGACCGGCTACTTATCCGTCTCGGGATCGTTGGCAGCGCGCTGGTGGTCGGATCGGCGCTCTTCATCTCCGATGGCCAGACCTTCCCTGGAATCGCCGTCGTTGCTCCTGTTCTCGGTACTGCGGCGATCATCGTTTCGCGTTCGTCCGAGCGGCCAGGTGGAACGAGCTATCTGGAACATCCGCTTCTCGTCTGGATCGGCGATCTCTCCTACTCCTGGTACCTTTGGCATTGGCCAGCCGTGGTCTTCACCCGCCTTCACCTGTCGGAGCGATGGTGGGTGGTGAGCGCGGCGGCAGTCCTGTCTCTGCTTCCTGCCTATCTCTCATACAGGTATGTCGAGGTGCCGATTCGACGGTCCACACGGTTCATAGGCCGAGGGATGCTGGGAGTAGCGCTGGCCGCGGTGCTGATCCCGGGAATGGCCACGACGGTGTTGGCCGTTGGTTCAAGGTCGGGGTGGGGGCTCGACTGGCCGGTCGGGGCGCATGTCGTCGTCCAAAGTGGATGTGACCACGGCAGGTTCGATCCTGACGGTTGTACCTGGAACGTTGATGACCCACGGGGAGTCGTTCTTCTGGCGGGCGATTCGCAGTCTTGGGCGGTCGCGGATGGTCTTATCGCTGCAGCGGGTCAACTTGGCTATAGCACCACCGTGGCGTCGTTGAACGGGTGTTCGTTTGTTCTTCCTGCTGGTGCGGAAGAGCTGAATGACAAGGCGGTCGCATGCGGGGTCTTCCGGAGAGCGGTTCTCGATCATGCGACGCTCACCGGCCCGGCGATCGTCGTGATTTCCAACTGGTCGGTCGGCTATGTGAGAGACACGCCTGACAGCCGGGATCTGTGGGAGACGGGTCTTGCCGGAGTTCTGGGACCCCTTGAGGCCATCGGCGTGCCCGTGATCATCGTTTCTTCGTATCCGGCTGGTGACGAACACTCGATCAACAGGTCACTCCTCGTCGGACCACGTGCAGACCGGTCCACCGACGCGGCTAGGCAGCGTGCCGAGCGCGACTGGCTGGTTGACTTGGAGTCTGAGATCGCCGATAGCTATGGCAGCGTCTATTTATTCGACCCATATGAGGTCTTCTGTGATCGGGAGTTCTGTCGGACAGCGGAGGACGGAAATGAGTACTACACCGACACGAATCATCTGTCCCGCGCCGGCTCGTTGCTGCTGGTGCCGTCGCTTGAGGAACTTCTGGCTTCGACTCTTGGTTGAAACCTGCCGTAACTCTGGATCGTTTCAGCGGTGGGTGAATCGCCCCGGGTATTGCGTAGGTTCTGATGTGTTCTGGGTTTGGTGGAGTCGGTTTGCTGGAATCGGTCATGCTTCCTGACAACGAGGAGAGCGTCGGGGTTGGTGTCGACATAGTGGGCGAAGGCTTCGACTCCGTGCTCAACGCCCTTCCACCAGACGAGTCGAGAGACCATGCCAACGATGAATCGAGTGGAACTCAGGCCATGGCGAGATCGGACTTCAGCGATTCGTTCATGGGTGACATTGCCGAAACCATCAACGTCGAGCCGAAGTTCAAGCATCCGGATCTTCGCCGGGTAAACTCTTTCGCGCGAAACGAGGCAGTCTCGGACGTTGTTGCAGGTTGCGATGATCGTGGTCGATAGTCGGTTGATTAGCCGGTCGGCGAGAAGCGCTCGCCAGGGCCCAGTTTCATGGTGCATGGTCCGTGATCGCGAGTGTGGATGCGGTCAGTGACCCCAGAGAGGAGGCCTGCGGCAAGTCCAATCAGGGTTCCCTCTATTCCGTGTCCGTGGACCATGTCGACCCGGAGATTCCTGAGGGTCCGTCTAGCGTCCAAAACTGCTCGGAGAAGATCTCGGCGTGATCGGTAGGGGATATTCACATATTCAAGTCCATGATTGGTCACCGTCGCCAGGAGGTCCGGAAGAGGCTCGCCGACGAGGACATGGACGATTCTGTGATCGCTGCCGGGGTCCATCGTCGCGTTGTGAATGTGCCAAGAGCCGCCGAGACCCGGCGAGCAGAAGATGCAGATTGTTCTTATTTGCTGCTGATCATGTCATTGGTTGAGAGTGCGCAACGGACCGCAGCGAGGTGAGGCAGTAACGTGACATTGACATCTGCTGACTAGCCGCCGGTGTGTCACCCTTGGCCGTCACGGGCAACGGTAGCCTCGCGGGTGGCTCGTGACGCGTTAGCGCGAGCTCAAGTCAGCGAGAAGGAGCATCGGATGTGTGGCATTTGCGGTGCCCTTTCGCAGAACAGCCGGCCCGTAGATCTACCGATTGCCGTCCAGGAGATGGCATCTTCCCTCCGACATCGTGGGCCAGACCGATCGGATGTCTGGTTGGCAGGTGGCCCTTCTATCGGTTTCGGACACACGAGGCTCGCCATCGTTGACCTGTCCGATGCCGGCGCCCAGCCCATGACCTCAGCCGACGGCCGCTGGACGATCACCTACAACGGCGAGCTGTACAACACCGACGACCTTCGTCGACGCCTTGGCAGCGTGCGCTGGCGCGGCCACTCAGACACCGAGGTCCTCATCGAGTACATCGCCCGCCATGGCGTCGTCGCGGCCTTGGAGGCGGCCAGAGGCATGTTCGCCTTCGGCTGCTGGGATGCTCATGAGTCGGAGCTCTGGCTTGCACGCGACCGGTTCGGCGAGAAGCCCCTCTACTACGGGTTGCACCAGGGGGCGTTCCTGTTCGCCTCCGAGTTGAAGGCGCTGCGGTCTGTTCCCGGCTTCAGTCCCGAGATCGACAGGCACGCCCTACGCGAGTACTTCAGGTGGACCAACGTGCCTTCACCCATGACGATCTACGAGGG
>ENA-OREN01002971-OREN01002971.1-marine-metagenome-genome-assembly--contig:-NODE-2971-length-16337-cov-27.938561_pt1 | contig 16337 bp, 14 predicted proteins | sample MGYA00248624_ERZ508555 | MGnify/ENA primary metagenome ERZ508555 (study PRJEB26222, sample SAMN06267773) | marine metagenome | isolation source: Saanich Inlet, British Columbia, Canada | place...
CCGAACCCTTCTTGTCTGGTATTCATGTACATTTCGAGCAAGTTGTCTGAATTTTTTGAACGGTAGCCATACCTAACCCCGTCATATCGCGACAAGTTTGCACTTGCCTCGGCACAGGCGATAATGTAATAAGTCGCCACTGAATACTGAAGATGAGGCAATGAAATTTCTACTTTTTTCATTCCGAGTGATTCAAGAGTTTTAATTGCTTCTTGCACGGATGCTTCAACCTCTGGATCAATTCCCGAGGTAAAGTATTCTTTTGGGATCCCCATTTTGAGTCCTGACAGGCTTCTTTCCAAACTGTTTATAAAGTTTGGTAACTCTACATCCGCAGAAGTCGAATCCTGTGGGTCGTTCCCAGCTATTACGTTCATCAATAGCGCAGAATCCGCAACTGTCTTTGTCATGGGGCCGATTTGATCTAATGACGATGCAAACGCAACAAGCCCAAAGCGAGACACCCTTCCATAAGTTGGTTTGAGTCCAGTCACCCCGCAGAAGTTAGCAGGTTGACGTATTGATCCTCCAGTATCACTTCCTAGAGCCGCAAGACATTCTTGGGCAGCAACGGCTGCGGCAGAACCACCGCTTGAACCCCCAGGAACTCGACTTAAATCCCATGGATTCATCGTTGGGTGATGCCAGGAATTTTCTGTCGACGAGCCCATGGCAAATTCATCCATATTAGTTTTACCTAAGATCACCGCTCCTGCTTTTTTAAGTCGACTAACCACCGTGGCATCGTATGGAGCGATGAACTGGTCGAGCATTTTTGATGAACAGGTGGTGCGTGTATCCTGCATGCAGATGAGGTCTTTTAAAGCTATAGGGATGCCAAGAAGAGGTGCGTCTTGGCCAGCGGCTAGTTTCTGGTCAGCTTCCTGAGCTTGATTTAGGGCGATATCTTGAGTTAGATGAACATAAGCTTGAACTTTGGGTTCTACACTCTCGATACGTTGATATATTGCTTTAGTAAGTTCTACAGCAGAATATTTTTTCTGTAGCAAGTCTTCTTTTGCTTGAAGAATGGTTTTTCTGTGCATAGTCCTGAGTCAGATAATCTTTGGAACCTCGTAATGCCCCTTATTGTTGGATGGTGCTCCAGTCAAATAGTCTACATTCTTCGATTTAGAGCCCTTATCGTCACGAAAAACATTGTGGACGGGAAGAACATGGGAGGTTGGTTGCACATTTGATGTGTCTAACTGATTGAGTTGATCTATGTAATCGACAACCTGTTGTAAGTACCCATCTAGCTTGTCGCTTTCAATTTCAGTGAGTTTCAGTCTAGCTAGTTTGGCGATCTTTTGTATGTCGATTTTGTCAGACATTGGTATCAGATGAAAAGAAATAGAGGAAGAAAATTAAGCTGCAGCTGCTGACTTGCGTTCCTTTTTTGGTTTCTTCTTTTCTTCGGCCATTTTTGCTGTCGCAGATATTTTTGCCACCTTACGTTCTAATCTTTTTACTTTTTTTCTCTTTTTTCGAGAAACAAGATCATTTTTTTTATCCGCTGCATTTTTTATTGCATCAGAAAATTCTGTTTTAGCTTTCTCAATGTGTGTTTTTAATTGGTCCATAGTTGCCATAAATTCCAGTTACCTCATTCATAAATTGCTTGGGAAATTAGACTTTATAACAAATTTCATTTCAAACCACAACCTGAAAGCTAATATTGTGGACCCTGATCCTTCTTTTAATGTTGATGGCAAACTCAAATGAGCTAGGTATCGTCTTCAAAACGCAGATAATTGCAATTCTATAAGGTTTATATAGTTGGTTGAGAGAAATTAATAGAATAACTAAGGGTGAACTTTTTTTTGGATCTTCTTAAACGATAACGATCATAGTAAAGCAAGATCGATACGACGCAGTGATATGTCGACTTGTTTTACGCGCACTTTAACAAGATCCCCTATTTTGTAAACTTTGTTTCTACGTTGACCCATCCATTTATGATCTTGCTCTATGTGTATATAATAGTCGTCTGTGAGACTAGACACGTGCACCAGTCCCTCAACAAAAACCTCTACTAGCTCAACAAAAAAACCAAATGGTGTCACGTTGACAATCGTTCCGGTAAAGGACTTTCCGATTTTGTCAGACATAAACTGCGTACGCCTAAGATCTGTTATTTCTCGCTCCACTTTCACTGCTTTTTCTTCTTTCAGAGTTGATTGTTCTGCAGTTTCTTTCATTTCTTTTGCAAGAATTTTTTTTTCGTGTGCGGAGAGTTTATGATTCAAACTTTCTTTAAGAAGTCGATGGGTTACTAAATCAGGATATCTGCGAATGGGTGATGTGAAATGAGTGTAGTGTTTGAATCCTAAACAGAAGTGACCGGGGTCTTTTTCCGAATACTGAGCTTTCTTCATAGTTCTTAGCAATAGCGTGTTGACTACTCTTTCCTCTGGTCGACCGCGGACTCTTTTAAGAATACTTTGAAGGTCAGTGGAGCTGACATTGCTCGGCGAATTTAAGCGAAGGCCAAACCCGGCAACAAACTCCTGAAATGCGGCAATTTTTTTTTCATCAGGTGATTCGTGAATACGATGAATAAAAGGAAGTTTTTTGTCTAATAAGTGGCGAGCTACCACCTGGTTGGCCACAAGCATGAACTCTTCTATCAATTCATGGGCTTCGTTGTGTTGTGCTTTGGTTATTTTTTCAACAGTCCCTTTTGAGCTCATGTGAATCTCTGGTTCCGGGACATGAAAATCCACGCTGCCGGATTTAAATCTTTGTTTGCGAAGAATTTTACTAAGCCGGTGCATATTATGTAAAATATCTATAACCTCGCTATGTTTATTTTCTGCCGCATCATTTTTAAGCAGGGAAGCTACTTCGTTATAGGTAAACCGGGTACAACTTTTTATAACAGATGTAAAAAAATCGGAATGAATCACCTCTCCTTTTTGGTTGAAGTCAATAAGTGCTGTCAGTGTTAATCGTTTTACATTTGGTTTTAGGCTGCAGATATTATTTGATAATTCGAAGGGGAGCATAGGTATGACATCACTGGGGAAGTAAATACTTGTTCCGCGTTCAAGGGCTTCCTTATCTAGATAGGAGTTTTTCTTTACATAGTGACTCACATCAGCAATGTGAACGCCTAATCTAAACCCTATGTCTGTTACATCTAGAGAGATGGCATCATCAAAGTCTTTTGCAGTTTCCCCATCGATTGTAAAAACAGTCCAGTCTGTTAAGTCTTTCCGGTCATTTAAATCTTTGTTGTTGATGTGTTCTGTTGTTTTTTTAGCTTGTTCCACAACATTAAGCGGGAACTCAAAACGTGTTCCTAGTTTGCGAAAAATTGAACTTAATTCCACTTTTGGGTCGTTGGAATATCCAAGAATTTCCGTGACTTTCCCAGTGAGTGGTTGGTGTTTTTCTGGGTAGGAAGTAATTTCGACGACAACGATCTGCCCGGTTTTAGCACCGAGTTTATGCTTGCTTGAAACAAAAATATCATGAAAAAATTTATTATCCATCGGTATAACCCACCCATTCCCATCTAGGGGTTCGAATAAACCTACCAAAGAGGTTGTTGACCTCTCTAAAATCCGCATTATTCGACCTTCAGGACGTCCTGAACTGGTATGTGATTCGATGCGTGCGATCACCTTATCTTTATGCATAGCACCAGCCGTACATTTTGGACTAATATATATATCTCCTTCTTGATCATTCTTTTCTGGTGTCAAAAACCCATAACCATTTGGATGGCCATTAAAAATACCTGTTATCAAGTTCATTTCATCAGGGAGGCCGTAGCGACCACCTCGTAAGCGGACTAAGGAACCTTCTCCTGCCATAAGTTTAATTTGATTGCGAAATTCCCGTCGTTGAACCTCGCTGATTCCCAGAACACGCGCCAATTCAGAAACCTTCATTGGTCGCCCAGCTTTTTTTTTAATTTTTTTTAAGATGCTATCTTTAGACAGTTTCATGAACTAATAGGCGGCAAAATTTTATAAATATTATTAAAAAGGTGAAGGTGAAAAGCTTGGGACTTCTTTGGTTAGATAAAAAAACATCTTAAATTATAGTACTCTTAAAAAGTCAATTATATGGTCAACTTCGTGGGAAGAAAAAAAATAAGACGCTTTTCAGCATTCGGAGGTACTGTGTTGTTGCAATTAAAAAAGACCCAACAAATGAAAGAAGTTTTTGCACGTAATAATTTAAAAGAGAAAATCGTGTTTTTGGTTTAGGTTGGTAAGTTAAGGAGTGAAGTGATTTTGATTTCTCCCTTCTCTTCTCATATAATCGCTACCTTCTCCTGCGATAGGAGTCACTTGTTTTATAACATGGATTAGGGAGTTTAAAATATTACATGAAAATCCAACTAGACTGGTTAAGAGAATACGTTGACGTGGACCTTAGCGCCGAAAAATTAGGGCATCTGCTCACGATGGCCGGTCTCGAAATAGAAGCACAGGAAACAGTAGAATTAAGTGATGGAACAAAAACCGAAGTTCTGGAATTGAATGTGACACCTAATCGAGGATATTGCCTTAATTACTTTGGGGTTGCTCGAGAAGTTGCCGCGCTTATCGGTAAACCGTTTAAGTGCCCTGACTATGAAGTAGAGTTAGAGAAATCATGGGGGACGGATTCAGTAGAAGAAGTGCTTAGTGTTGATAACCGTGAACCGACGTTATGTTTGCGTTATTCCGGGATGGTTATTGAAAACATTAAGCCGGGGCCGTCTCCCAAATGGTTGGTGGACCGATTGACTGCGATAGGACTTCGTTCGGTAAATAATGTTGTGGATATTACAAATTTTGTTCTCATGGAATATGGTCAGCCTTTGCATGCATTTGATAAGGATTCGTTAGAAGGTTCTAGTATTACAGTGCGTCGAGGCAAAGCGAGTGAGGCATTTACAGGTATAGATGGAAGCGATTTAAAGCTAGATCAAGACACTTTAGTGATAGCAGATGCCACTAAGGCGGTTGCTTTAGCGGGTATCATGGGTGGCGCTAACAGTCAGGTTACGGAGTCTACCCGGCATATTATTTTAGAAAGCGCGAGTTTTAATTCAGTGATGGTGCGGAAAGGATCAAAGAAGTATGGTGTGCGATCTGACTCTTCCATCCGGTTTGAAAGAGGAGTGGATATTCAGGGGGTGGTATCAGCTCAAGCGCGAGCAGCTCTCCTTATAAGAAAATTAGCAGGAGGAACAATTCGAAAAGGACGAATTGATATTTATCCAACCCCCCAGCCGGGCAGAAATGTATTGTTGAGGATTCCGCGTTTAAATGAAGTTCTAGGCAGTTCCCTTTCCACTGACCGAATAGAGGACTGTTTGTCTCGTCTTGGGCTAAATGTTTCTACAATAGATGATGAAACCTTCGATGTGGAGATTCCTAGTACTCGCCCTTTTCTTACTAGGGAGATTGATCTGATAGAGGAAGTGGTCCGTTTAAACGGGTTTGATAAGGTTAGGGTGACCAGTCCTTCAGCGAGAATAAGCCCTGTTCGGTATACCCAAAAACAGTCTGCGGTTTGTGGTGTTAAAAGCCTTTTAAGTGGCATGGGTTTTTCTGAGGTCATTACATATAGTTTTATTGATGAGGCAGGGGCCAAAAAATTCCAATCAGCATTTTCTCCCACGGTCCAAGCAGACGCGATATCGTTGAATAACCCAATTAGTACCGACATGGGGGTCATGCGCCCAAGCCTTCTACCTGGATTGATCCAGTCGGCAATAAGAAATTTTAGCAAGGGGCAAAAGCATGTGGAGATTTTTGAGTTTGGTAACGTTTTTATACGTGGGAAACAAGGCGAACGGGAGGAGCGAATGGTGGTTTCCGCATTCGTCTCAGGAGTGCATGGAAACAATATTTGGGAGCAAACTGGAAAAAGTTACGACTACTTTGATTTGAAGGGGGCTTTGGACTCTGTAGTTAGATGTTTGAAGCTAAAGTTGATTGAGCAGCCTGGATTGGAAAGGTCTTTTCTGTTAAAGAGCAGGAGCGTTGGGTTGACAGTAGATGGCCAAGATTGTGGATTTTTAGGTGAACTGTCGCCCAGAATTGTTCGCCAATATGAATTACCCAAGCACTGTGTTGTTTTTGAGTTGGATTTTGATAGGTTGGTTCATGCTTTGCCCAAGCAGGCCCAATTTTCTCCCCTCCCGAGATTCCCGGAAATCTATAGAGACATTTCCATACTGGTCGACAAGGCAGTTACTGCAGGTCAAGTGATTGATAAAATCAATCAAGCAGGAGGGTCATTGCTTAAGAAGGCAGAGTTGTATGACCATTTTGAGGGGAATAAAATTCAAGAAGGGAAAAAGAGTCTTACTTACGCTTTGGCATTTCAGTCAAGTGACAGAACTTTGGCTGATGAAGAGGTTAACCCTGTGTTTGAAAAAATTGTAAGAACTTTATCAAGTCAACTTGGTGCGATGTTAAGAGAGTAATTTTTATGAGTTTTATTGTTCTGGGTTTTGTTTGAATCCTAAATTGACCCTACCTATTGTAGGATGTTAGTCTTTGCGTGAATTAGGGTTGTTGGTTCATATCGTTATGCTTAAATTCTTTACTTTAAGGTTTTGTCAATGCCCGCTGATAAAATTAAACAGTTAGAAGAGTTGGTTTCCTCTGTATTACAGAACTTAGATAATTTTTATTCCGAAAATAGTCGACTTAATCAGCGAATACAAGTACTTGAAAAAGAAAAAGCGGCATCGTCTAAAGAAAGTAATAGAGCGAAGGATTTGTTAGAGAAAGTGAAACAATTGGAAACCTCTCGTCGCAAATTGAAAAAGGACGGCTCTACCGTTCGCATTAAGATAAAAAATGTTTTAAAAAAAATTGAAAAAATGGATTTTGTCTAGTTATGACATCGAATGAGATTACGATTTGCGGTAAGGTATACTATGTTAAGCCGATATCTTCTTCGGTATCTATGGAAGAAGTCGCGACTTTGGTAAATGTGAAGATGAAGGGATTATTGGAAGCCAAAAGCAAAACATCCATGGTGGATGTGGCGGTATTAACTGCGCTTAATTTAGGTCATGAATTAATAGAGTTGAAACAAGGAAAACAATCCGAGGGTGAACAGCTAAACCAGCACCTTGATGGAATGATTCAAAAGCTTAAAAAAACTTTAGATGATGTTGAAAAAAAAAGAGTTAGTAGTTACTAGTCTTGCTAGAGGTGTTCCTTTGTGGTAATCTTACCTCTAGAGAGGTTGATTTATCGCTTCCCTGTCATGTTTGTGTGAAAATTTTATTTTTTGAGCCAATGCTTTGAAAACGGGGATGAATTTCTATCACGGTGTGCAAGCCTTATTTGTGATGCAGGATCGAAAGGAAGCCTAAAGTGGTACACAGATTCCCCACCTGTCCTTGACAGGTTCAAAAAAATAATTTTTGCACGGCATTTCGGGGAGGTTTAAGTGTTTTTTTGTAGGGTAGAATTGATTCCCTTTATGTTCTCAGGAAAGTTGGGTGATGGGTGTCTGGAGCTTTATCTCTTTGCGCCTTTTGGTTAAATGAAGTTCTAAACGAAGCAATGGACTTGTTTTGTTTGTCAAGATAAGACTGTCTAGTGATTTTACTGCATAAATTAATTTTTTAAGAGACTTTCCTGCTTGATTCACCCTTGTGTTAAATTAACCCACCTCTCGCTTTTCGCTTTGATGCGTTATCTCGCGATTCGCTCATAAAAGATTGCTCTACCTGTATTTTTAGGGATTTAAACTTATTTTATTTTGACTGAACTTTTACTTGTCTGACTGCATTTAAGGTTGTGTTGACTGGATAATTGAGTGTGACTACTTGATGAGGTTTGATATGACGTTAGAGGTCAATTCGGAGTCGGCAGCCAAAGCTAAAATAGCGATCCGAAAAATGATTGTTCAAAAACGAGAGGAGCTTGGTGGTCTAGAAAAAGAGGAGAAAAACATTGCCATTGCTCAACGGTTGTTTGGCATGGATGAATTTAAGAAGTCCAAAACTATTTTTTGTTTTCTCTCGACTTCTTTTGAAGTGCAGACAGAGAGGATAATTCTGGAATCCCTACGGTTAGGAAAGCAAGTTTTGGTTCCATTGCTAGATCCAGGAGGAGAAAATTTAAAGGCAAGCCGTATTCCTTCGATGGATATAGATTTTGTGATAGGAGAGTATGGCGTTAGACAACCTGCTCCTAAATTTCGGAATATAGTTCCTTTTTCAAATATAGACTTTGTCGTAGTGCCTGGCCTAGCATTCGATAGTTTCGGGAATCGAATTGGTTACGGGGGAGGATTCTATGATAAATTTTTTAAAAAAATTACCGGAAATGTGAGCCGAGTCGCGGTGGGTTATGATTTTCAACTTTTTAATTTAGTTCCACACTCAGACTTAGATGAACCGGTTCATTTTTTAATTACAGAAACTAAAGCACTAAGATGCCGTGACATGTCAGGCGTTGAGGTTTAATTACATAATATTGAGGTAATGGGTATGCATATTTTTACAGCTGTTAAATTTAATTTTTCCACCCTGCTTGTAGGAATGTTTTTGGCAGCGGTGGTTGGTTATTTGATTGGTTATTTCCTGCGTAAACTAATAAGTCAATACCAGCTTAAGGAAGCTGAAGCCAGAAAGATAAAGATTATCGAAGAAGCAGAACAGGAGGCGCAAAATAGATTTAAAGCCGCTGTTGTTGAAGGAAAAGAGCAAGTCTTAGTTGAAAAGGAAAAAGTCGAAAAAGAAGTTCAGGCCAAACGGGAGGAGTTGCGAGATCAGCAACGTAGAATGCACAAAAAAGAAGATGAGTTAAGGCTTTCGAAGGTGAGTTTGGTAGATTTTGAAAAACAGTTAGCCGCTAGGGTGAAAGAAGCAGAAAAAACTAAGCAGTCGGGCTTAGATGAAAAGTCGCGGTACGAGGCATTGGCTCAGGAAGAAATGAAAAAACTTGAAATCATCAGCTCTTTTACCGCTGAACAAGCTATAGAAGAAATTAAGGCGAAGGTTGTCGATTTAGCACATCTGGATGCAGCAAAAGAAGTAAAGAAAATTGAAGAGAATGCGAAGAATAATGCGGAGGAAGAGGCAAAAAAAATTATCACCATGGCAGTGCAGAGATTAGCGTCTGATAGTGTGGCCGAAAGTACAGTCTCTGTGGTGGCCCTTTCGGACGATTCGATTAAGGGGCGCATTATAGGGCGTGAAGGTAGAAATATTCGTGCTCTTGAGCAGGCCACGGGAGTTGATCTTATTATTGACGATACGCCGGGAGCAGTAATATTATCCGGGTTCGATCCGATACGCCGCGAAGTTGCCCGTCTTACATTAGAGCAATTGATACTTGATGGGCGCATTCACCCAGGAAAGATTGAAGAGGTTGTGGCCAAGTGTCGTAAAGAGGTCGCGAGCCAAACTAGGAAGGCTGGAGAACAAGCCGTTATGGAGCTGGAAATAGATAATATAAATACAGAGATGGTGCATATGCTAGGGCGGCTTAAATATCGCACAAGCTACACACAGAATGTTCTTGAACATGTTAAAGAAGTTGCTAGAGTTTGCGGGTTTTTGGCTGCAGAGTTAGGGTTGGATGTTCAACTTGCTAAACGTGCTGGACTTTTACACGATATTGGTAAGTCTATCGATCGGCAAACAGATGGTACGCACACTCAATTGGGAGTTGATGTTGCCAAGCGGTTTAATGAACACAAATATGTTGTTAATGCTATTGGCGCGCACCATGAAGACATAGAGCCGGAGTCTCTTTACGCCGTTTTAGTTATAGCAGGAGATACTATTTCTGCTTCTCGCCCAGGAGCTCGCCGTGAAATGCTAGAAACTTACGTGAAGCGAATGACAAAGCTGGAAGAAATTGGAGATTCTTTCAAGGGCGTTGAAAAAACTTATGCGATTCAAGCTGGACGTGAGGTTCGTATTGTTGTTGTTCCTGATATTGCTACAGATGAGGAATCCAACATGTTGGCTAAGAAAGTCGCTAGACGTATAGAAAAAGAAGTGACATACCCCGGAGAAGTTAAAATTACCGTTATTAGGGAGACTCGCTTTACGGACGTTGCGCATTAATACTAGTTTTTTTGCGGCTTATTATTTTTTGGAAACGAGAAACATTAAACTGTTTGAATAAAGAGTCTCGCATGATAAAGCCAGCCAATAGTCTAATTGAGACTCTGATTTGCACTGTGTGTTTTTTTGAAAAAATAAAAATAGCTTAAGTCGTATTCTTTTATCTCCCAATCTTAACTTATTTAATTCAATGGAAGAACCAACAGATTTAGTGAAGCTTAGACGAGATAAGCTTGCGCAATTATACTCTAAGAGTATCAATCCTTATATTAACAGGTTTAAAGTTAAAAATACTATCAGTTCACTGGTTGATGAGTTTTCCGCGAACTCCAAGGAAGAACTAGAGGAGGTAGGTAAGCAGTGCTTAGTTGGTGGGCGTATGATGGCGAGACGTGGTCATGGTAAAACGACTTTTTGCCACATCAAGGATCGTGCAGGCCAAATTCAAGTATATATACGCAAGGATGAAATTGGTGAAGAAAATTACGAGATATTTAGTCTTTTCGATATTGGGGATTTTATTGGTGTGGAGGGAGTGCTGTCTAAGACCAAAACAGGGGAACTTACAATTTTTGCAAAAAAAATCACCTTGCTAACGAAATCGCTTTTACCGCTTCCCGAAAAATGGCATGGATTAAAGGATGTTGAGCTTAGATATCGCCAAAGATATGTTGATCTAATAGTCAACCCAGAGGTGAAAGATGTTTTCATCTATAGGAGTAAGGTTATCCAGGCGCTACGTGAGTTCCTTAATCAGAGAGACTATCTGGAAGTAGAAACACCAATGATGCAATCCATTGCAGGTGGTGCGACAGCAAAACCATTTAAGACACATCATAATGCTCTTGATATGGACCTTTATCTTCGGGTAGCGCCAGAACTATATCTAAAAAGACTGGTAGTGGGTGGTATTGAGCGAGTTTACGAGATTAATAGAAACTTTAGGAACGAGGGTATTTCTACTGATCATAATCCAGAGTTTACTATGGTTGAGTTTTATACAGCTTATGCTGATTATAATGACCTTATGGGGCTGACTGAAAAGTTATTTCATCATGTATGCCAAACTGTATTCGGTAAAATGACTTTTGATCTTACTTGTGGAAAAGATGAAGCCACTCGAAATGAGGTCATTGATTTTTCTAAACCCTTTGGGCGAAAAACATTTAAGCAATCCTTGGTAGATATTGGGGGAATACCATTGGAAGATATTAACGATTGCCAAAAGTCTGCTTCCTATGCCCTGGAAAACAAGGTAGCCTTGGAAAAGAAAGACAGCCACGCAAAAGTATTGGGAAAGTTATTCGACCACTTTGTTGAACCCAACTTGATCCAGCCCATTTATATAACAGACTATCCTTTGGCTCTTTCTCCATTATCAAAAAAGAAAGAGGAAGACCCGGGGTTGGTCGAGCGTTTTGAATTGTTCATTGGGGGGAAGGAAATCGCTAACGCTTATACCGAGTTGAATGATCCAATAGATCAGAAACAAAGATTCGAGGAGCAAGTTTCTGATCGCAATGCCGGGGACGAAGAAGCTCACATGATGGACCTAGATTTTATCCGTGCTTTAGAGTATGGACTCCCACCAACTGCGGGAGAGGGAATAGGTGTGGACAGGTTAGTCATGCTTCTTACTAACTCTCAATCGATCCGGGACGTTATCTTATTTCCACAGTTAAAAAAAGAATCTTAACTGGATATAATAAAACTTCGCCTGAATGGTATTTCACGGCGAAGTTAGATTGATTCTTTGAAAATTTTATTGTTAGAGCTGAAAAGCTTGTTTTCAGTCTAAAAATCTTCAACCTCACCACTCATCATGTCCTACGAATTATTCGTAAGCATTCGCCACCTTAGCGCTAAAAAGTCACAAAAATTTATTTCTCTTAATACTTGGATATCAATAGCCGGGGTAGGCTTAGGCGTCATGGCCCTTATTGTGGTAATAGCAGTTATGTCAGGATTCAGTAAAGATTTGCGTGATAAAATCTTGGGAACTAACTCTCACGTAGTTGTGTCAAGTATGAATCGTGCGATGGTAGAAAACTATGATGGTATTGTGAAAAAAGTACGCTCTGTCAAAGGAGTTATAGCAGCGGCACCATTTATCATGAATCAGGTGATGCTAATTAATGGCGATAGAGTTTCGGGGATTGTTGTGCGAGGAATAGACCCAGAGAAAGAAGAGACAGTTTCAGATTTAGGGAAGAATATGGTGTCGGGAACAGTATCGGACTTGAAGACGAAATCAAGTGTTTCTGGAGAAATAAAAGGAAGAGAAAAAAAAAATCGCGCTGGAATAATTTTAGGCAAGGAGCTTTCGCGTAGACTGGGTGTGGAAGTTGGGGACATCGTGTCTATGGTTTCACCTGTTTCGCGGGTGACTCCTGTTGGACTTATTCCCAGAATGAAACTATTTAAAGTGGTTGGTGTGTTCGAGTCGGGAATGTATGAATACGACGCAAACTTGTCATTCATTCTATTAAAGTCGGCGCAAAAATTTTTTTCGATGAAGAACGGTGTTTCCGGGATAGAAGTGAGGGTTGCTGATATCGAGCAGGCTGGGAATATTGCTTCTGCAATCCAGAAAGAATTAGGTTTTCCTTATCTTGTCCGTGACTGGATGCGCATGAATAAAAATCTTTTTTCTGCGCTCAAACTCGAAAAGGTTGTTATGTTTATTATTCTGATCTTAATTATTTTTGTGGCGGCGTTTAATATTGTAAGCACGCTGTTTATGTTGGTGATGGAAAAAGCTAAAGAAGTAGCGATTTTAAAGTCTATGGGGGCTAGTTGTAGCAGTATAATGAAAATTTATAGCTATCAAGGGTTATTTATTGGTCTTGTGGGAACATTCTTGGGTTGTGCTGTTGGCTTTGTTATCGTCCCCAACTTAAATGAAATAGTTAGTTCGATAGAATCTATCTTCGGGATTGTGGCATTTCCGAGTGATATTTACTACCTTGATCGCCTTCCATCTAAAATTCAGTATATGGACTCTTTTTTAATTGTTATTTTTTCTGTTGTAATTTGTTTGGCCGCATCTCTCTATCCAGCTTGGCGAGCATCAAAACTCGAGCTTGTTGATGGATTGCGTTATGAGTAATTTAAATTCTACAGAAATTATTACTCCACACTTGCTTGAAGCCACGAATTTGCACAAGAGTTATAGGATTTCTAGTCAATTGCTCCATGTGTTGTCGGGGGCCAGCCTTAAATTGAAAGCCGGAGAAATGTTAGGCATTATAGGTGCCTCAGGGGTTGGAAAAAGTACTTTACTGCATGTTCTTGGTGGATTGGACTATCCAGAAAAAGGACAGGTTTTATTCCGTGGAGATAATATTTGTTCTAAAGGAAGCGAATATCTAGAAAACTTTCGCAACCAAAGAGTGGGGTTTGTGTTCCAGTTTTTCAACTTGTTGTCTGATTTTACAGCATTGGAAAATGCGATGTTCCCAGCTCTGATAGGCAGGGTTGAGAAAAGAGAAGCTCGCGAACTGGCAGAAGAGCTCTTGGTTCAGGTTGGACTCAAGGACCGTTTACACCATAAACCCGGAGAACTTTCTGGCGGGGAAAGCCAGCGGGTGGCTTTAGCTAGATCCTTTATTAATAAGCCAGACCTCATACTCGCGGATGAGCCGACCGGAAACTTAGATCAAAAGGCAAGCGACTCCTTAATAGAGCTGATTCAATCACTCAATCATAAATTTCAGCAAACAGTAGTGATTGTAACGCACAGCCAACGGATTGCTTCGAAAATGAATCGTGTTGTTGAGCTTGTAGGCGGTGTAATTCATCCGGTAGAAAAGAGCACTTTTGTTTGAAAGTTTTTTTGACGAATAAGAAAAAAACCCAACTGGAAAATTTTAAAAGGTGAATTTATGAATTTGGGTGATGTCGCAAAAAAAATAAATGGAACGGTCGAAGGAGATTCTTCTATAGAGATCACTGGCGTGAGCTCTATAGAAACTGCAAAAAAAGGGCACATTACGTTTTCCAAGGGAAAAAAATTTATAGACAAACTTAAAGAGTCTGAAGCTTCAGCTGTCTTAGTGAGTGCTAAAGAAGAGGTAGGTATAAGCCAGGTTATTTCCTCTAACCCAGAGCTAGCATTTGCCAGACTACTTGAGCATTTTCACCCTGAGCCAAAACCAAAACTAGGAATTCACTCCTCAGTTGTGCTCGGAACTAATGTAGTACTAGGTAAGAGAATCGCACTGGCTCCCTTGGTATGTGTAGGCAATAATGTTCGGATCGGTGATGATGTAGTGATTTGCGCTGGAACAGTAATTGGCGATAACTGTGAACTTGGGAATGGTGCTCTTATTCATTCTAATGTGACTCTTTATCGTAATTCAATGATAGGAAGTCACGTTACTCTTCATGCTGGTGTTGTGATTGGCTCGGACGGCTTTGGTTATACGGTGGATGAAAAAGGTTCTCATGTCAAAATCAATCAGATTGGAAATGTTGTGATTGAAGATAACGTAGAGGTAGGTGCTAATTCTTGTGTAGACCGAGCAGCGACGGGAACAACCTTGATAAAAAAAGGAACTAAAATTGACAATTTGGTTCAAGTGGCACATAACTGCACGATCGGAGAGCATTGCATTTTGGTTGCACAAGTAGGAATTGCTGGCAGCTGTAATCTTGGACAACATGTTGTTTTAGCAGGGCAGGCTGGCCTTTCTGACCATGTTACTGTGGGCGATAATGTGACTCTGGCTGCTAAATCAGCGGCCTTGCGTGACATTAAGAGTAATAGCGTCTATGGGGGAATTCCAGCTCTTCCATTGAATGTCTGGAAGAGAAGCGTTACGGTTTTTCCTAAGCTTCCCGACTTATCTCGTAAAGTTCGTGACCTAGAAAATCGATTAAACGATCTTGAGAAAAATAATACTGATGAGTAGTGTTGTTTTAAAGGTTGTCAGTTCCATTGCTTAATAATCAGTGAGTTGGTTTTTATGTTTTATGCTAAGTGGGTAGCCTTGTGGGGGGGGGTTTTTTTTGTCAGTTTCGCTGTTAACTCAAGCGCGTTCATGACTGATGAAAAAATAGAAAAGTATATTGCATTAAAGCTTAAGCGAAACGATCGTGTGCTTAGGCTCAACGAGAAATCGGTAGGTGATGATGGAGCAAAGTTTTTAGCAACGTCCCCGTTACTGGAAAGTGTGGAAACACTAATTATTTATAAGGGAAGTATTAGCGATGAAGGTGTTCGTGTCCTTGCCGGATCGAGAAAGCTAGTTCGGTTAACAGCACTTTACTTGGAGAATAATCATATTACTGATCGAGGTGCTAGAATGATAGCCTCGTCAGAAATATTTAAAAACCTACGAATTTTGAACCTGTATCGAAATAAAATCACAGACAAAGGGGCTAAGGCGATTGCAGAATCGGACACTTTATCTAGTTTGATAGAAATAAATTTAAACTATAACGAGATTGGGGATGAGGGAGCGCAGAGTTTGACAGCGTCTTCTAGTTTAAAAAAATTGAAAGAAATTGGTCTTGAATACAACCAGTTAAGCCGAGCAGGGAGCGAGGCGCTTGAGAAGTTTAATGTTTTGCAGGATATTAATAGTTTAGAAACCTCCAAACGTTTAAATGAAATTGGTGGTTTGATACACGGGGATTTAGGGGTTGTGGTGCTCACCGGGTTTGCTAATATTTCAAAATTGGATGACCTAGATCTTAGTGATAGTAACCTTACGGATCGCTCCGCCATCGCTATTGCAAACACCGTGGAGCTTAAAGGGCTACTTTCTCTTAATCTCTCAGGTAATAGAATTACTGACTCTGGGGCCAAAGCGTTGGCGGATTCGAAAAATTTTGGCCAACTAAAAAAACTCAATTTAAACTTTAACTTTATCGGCGATCTAGGTGCTAGAGCTATCGCGAAGTCAACTTATCTAGCCAACCTAAAATCTTTAAAATTAGGGCAAAATCGAGTGGGGAAAATTGGTGCAAAGGCTCTTAAAGAGTCGGATACTTTGATAAATCTAATGCACCCGATATTTGGGTTTTATTGATTTTTTGGTTTGCTTTTTTTTAATGGTTAATGATAGATTTTTGTAATGCGGTTTTCATAAAAAGTATTACTATGACGTTTCTTTTTATTTAGGTTTTATATGATTCAAATACTGGAATTCGAACAAGAAATATTTAAACTGGAAAGTCAGATTCAGGAGATGGTTTCGCTTTCCCATATGTATGACAGTGTCGGAGACATCACGCATGAAATAACTAGGCTCCATAAAAAAGTTCGTCATATGAAGCACGA
>ENA-OREN01002973-OREN01002973.1-marine-metagenome-genome-assembly--contig:-NODE-2973-length-16333-cov-3.774114_pt1 | contig 16333 bp, 15 predicted proteins | sample MGYA00248624_ERZ508555 | MGnify/ENA primary metagenome ERZ508555 (study PRJEB26222, sample SAMN06267773) | marine metagenome | isolation source: Saanich Inlet, British Columbia, Canada | place...
ATTTATTAGTGTTGTTGATGTTGTTTGTTATGGCTTGTTCACAAAATACGCAGGTATCAAGTTACAGTAACGCCCTGAGCGAGCATCAGAAAGAAAAGCCGTTTAATCCTCCCGCTGAAGTAAAAAAGATTATGGATGACGCAGCCAAAGACTTAGCTGCTAAATTGCCCGAGCCTGGGCTTAAAACTGGAACGAAGGCTCCTGATTTTACTTTGACGAATGCCAATGGCAAAGAAGTGAAGTTATCGGATGAATTAAAAAAAGGACCTGTTGTTTTAGTTTTTTACCGTGGCGCTTGGTGTCCTATATGTAATATACATTTACGTAGCTTGCAAAAGAGCCTGCCAGCTTTTCAAAAGCAAGGCGCACAGGTTATTGCCGTTTCACCGCAAAAGCCTAGTTTTTCCAAAAAACAACTTGAAGACCATCCACTACCTTTTGAAGTCCTTAGTGATTTAGATTTCAAAGTTTTAAAAGCTTATAATCTTTATTTTGATTTTGATCCTGCATTGAATGGGCTTTACAAAAAATTTGGTATTGATGTTGAAGCGTATAATGGGGAGGGGCGTCTAGGTTTACCTGCTCCTGCTACCTTTATCATTGCCAAAGATGGCACGATCAAAGGTGGTATGGCTAATATAGATTATATGCAACGTATGGAGCCGGCTGCAATCATTGCGGTTTTAAAAGCACTTTAAGCTTAAAAAAAAGGCATGCAGTTAAAAATAACAGCATGCCTTGAACTAAAAGAATATACTAATCTTGGGTTAAATCAGTGTTCGTGTCCTTCAGGACCGTGAACATGACCATGCTCTAATTCTTCAGCAGTCGCATCACGAATTTCAGCAATCTCTACATCAAAGTGTAAAGTGACATCTGCTAAAGGGTGATTCATGTCGATGGTGACTTCTTCTTTTTCAACACTGACAACGGTAGCGATTTGCGCACCTTGTGGAAGTTGAATTTGAAATTGAACACCAGCTTTAACTTGCTCAGCATCTTGAAAATTAGAGATTGGAACCTTCTGTACCAATTCTGCATTTTTTGCGCCGTAAGCTTCATCTGGTGGAATCACAGCATTCACTTTATCGCCTACTTTTTTACCATCAAGGGCTTTTTCGAGTCCTGGAATAATATTACCTTTACCTTGGATAAATGCCAAAGGCGCTTGTCCATCAGAAGTATCTAATGTTACTCCTTCATCATTTTTTAGAGTGTAATGAATTGAAATTACTTTTTCATTGGCTACGATCATGAGAACCTTCTATTTTATATGAGTGGTAGATCCTCAAAGCGCATTTTGCGTAAGGACTAACCCCTAATGTTTTTTGGCTCACTAACGGATATTTATTATTGAGTAAACAAGAAATAATCCAATTTTGAGTCCTGTTTTTGATTATTTTCACCATATTTTAGTGAAAATTCTTGACTTGTTGGTCTAGCAAGCCTGTTTTATCTTTCCGCATTCAAGTGGGGACAATGTGAATATTAAGTTGATACTGAGGCATCATTGGGGTGTAGTCATCATACCCCCACTTCAAAAAGCGCCTCAAATGCCCAGCTTGTATGCTAGCCAAACGAAGGATGAGTGATGGTGGAGAAGCAAAACAATGAGTGACAACAGAAGAGCAGAACATCAGTATTTTGATTTTCTGCCTGGTGCTTTAATTGAGGTCGATCTCGCCAGTCGCAGCATCATCTATATGAACCGTATCGCTTTCTCTCTTTTTGATAGAAAGCAAACCGATATCGATTCCGGTTTGTCCTTGAGAGATATTTTTGTGAATGATACCGAATATGAGCGTTCCATTAAGGTGGCTGAATCTTTTGGTCTCGAAAATTATCAAAACCGTACAGCCTATTCTAGATATGAGAAACAGGACCTCTATGACTTCATGATGATGAAGAAAAATGGGGCAGGCTTTCTGGGAGAATGCCAGGGCGCTTTTGTATTGGATGAGGCCAAGGTTCCTGTTGGTGCCCGAATCTATATCAGAGATTTATCTGAGCAGCGAGAAATAGAAGCTGAACATATAGAGAATGAAGCAAAATATCAAACCTTACTGAAATACTCGTCCGATCTCATCTTCCTCATTGACGATAAGGGTGTGATACTATCTGTCAACCGAGCTACCACAAAATATTTAGGTCGTAAGACGAGTGAAATTGAGGGCCAAAATATTTCGGAAATGTTTCCAGCTCAGACACTTAAAACCTTTCAGGGATATTTAAATAAAGCCTTTATTAGCGGTAAGAGTATTACCTATGAAACACCCATGCCAACCACCAATGAGGCAATCTGGGTCAGTACATCAATCAACCCTGTTAGAGATCGTTCTGGGAATGTCACTGCAGTACTGGGAGTGAGTCGTGATATCACAGCCTGGAAACAAGCTGAAGAAGGTCTGGAACAAGCCTTGATCGAGGCCAGAAATGCCAATAAAGTAAAAGACCAGTTTATTGCAAATATTACCCACGAAATCAGAACCCCCCTTACCAGCATTACTGGTTTTACAGACCGCCTTAAACAGAGTCTTGGTGAAAATCTCAAACCAGCAGAGGAAGATTATTTTAAATTTATTTATAACAGTAGTAACCGTCTCCTCAGAACCGTGGATTCAATTATTAACCTCTCCCAATTAGAAGCCGGCACCCTCCAATTAGATCTAAAATTACATCATTTGGGGCAACTCATTCATTTACTTTGCGAAAAATTAACACCTGAGGCCACGGAGAAGGGTCTCAAGCTGGATTGTAGGCTTCTCACCGATGATGATGAAACCTGGTTTGACCAACACTCTATTTATCATTCCATTCATAATATCCTTCAGAATGCCATTAAGTATACAGATGAGGGGAGCATTACTGTTCAACTCGAAAGAATGAATGGCAAGCTCCAACTTACGTTTACTGATACAGGAATTGGCATTTCTGACGAATATCGTCAGCGTATGTTCCAGGTCTTCTCCCAGGAGAGCGAAGGTATGGAAAAAGATTACCAGGGTATTGGTCTTGGTCTGGCCCTGACAAAACGGTATCTCGATATGAATCATGTAAAAATTGGCGTAGATAGCGAAAAAGGATCTGGATCAACCTTTACACTTATTTTTCCCAACCACTCTGGTAAATAACAATACCACAAACCCAATCTAAAGCTCCCATAACCAAGCTGTCTGAATTTGCCACGCTATGAATGCTTGCTGCTTCTTGGGTGTTTTAACAAGCCCTACTTTCATTGTAATGGTTTAAACTATGAGCCGATATTTGTTTATCCGATTGATAAAACTTTAACGGGGAGAAATCTTGGCTGGTAAACATAAATTATCAGATGGAAACAATCTTCAGGTCGCTGAAAAGATGCTCCGGGATGTGACTTGTATCTTTGATTTGATTGCCACTCCTTACTGGTTGGAGGGAGGTACTCAAATTGGGATTGTCAGAGAACAACGTCTGTTGCCCTGGGACAATGATATGGATATCTCTATGTTTGATTCCTATAAATCAAAGCTCTGGCTGATTCTTCCCCTGCTTATACTTCGAGGTTACCGCTTGACCCTGCAAAACCATCAAGCCGATATAGGTCCCTTCAAAAAGGGTGAGCTCAAAATTATCAAGATCCGTAATTTTTCCCGTGGATTAAAAAAAGGGCCGGTCACGCTGGATGTTTTTATCAAACGCAAAATTGAGAACGATTGTTTCTGGGTGGTCGGAATCAAGCAACGAGTGCTCAAATCCACACCAGCTCATTTTACGGAGTCTCTTGCAACCATCGGTTTTAAAGGTAAGGACTACCTCATCCCTTCTGATTTTGATGGTTACCTCTCCTATCGCTACGGAACCTGGAGAGAACCACAAAAAGAATGGGATTTTCGAGTAGATGATCAAGCCATTGTAGAAAAGGACTATCAGTGAAAGCTATTATAATTGCTGCCGGAACAGGTACAAGACTCTACCCTATTACAAAAGACATACCTAAGAGTCTCCTCGATGTAGGACAGGGACTGACCCTGCTTGAAACCCAATTACACAGTCTCAAAGAGTGTGGCATCAAAAACATAGTCATGATTATTGGGTATCGAGCAGATCAAATAGAATCCAAGCTTCAGGAATACAGCTCTGATTTTAATTTTGAAATCGTCTATAATCCCTTTTTTGAGAGCTCAAATAATCTCGTTTCCGTTTGGATGGCCAGGCATCATTTCACGGATGAATTTATCACTATCAATGGTGACGATATATTTAATGCTTCAATCATTCGCAACCTGATGAAAAGTCACCACCCCATTACTATGGTCACCGATATCAAAACCCACTACGACGAAGATGATATGAAGATTATTTCAGCCGATGGTCTTGTAAAAAGGGTTAGTAAAAAAATTCCTGTGGATGAAGCCAATGGTGAATCTGTAGGCATTATTAAATTCAGTGGCAGTGGTCCTGGAATTTATTACGATATGCTAGAGTCCATGGTGCGTAAAGCTGAAAACATGGATGTATTCTACTTAAAAGCTATTCAGAATATCATCGATGCCGGTCATAAAATTCATGTTAGCCAGTGCGATCCCGATGATTGGGGTGAAATTGATTTTCATCCTGATCTTGAGATGATACGACAGTACGTAAGTCAGACAAACCTGGTGGAACGAATCCTGGAGAAACCCTGATAAATCGACTTAATCGTCTTCTTCTACTCTTAAAATTTTTAATCCACCCAAACCACCTGCAATGAAGAGATAATCACCCTTGGCTTTTATGTGATTGACGGATTGCAAATCATCAAAGCGGAATTGACCAATCATTTGCAGGTCATCAACATCACAATCTCTTGAGTTAAATTTATCTCTAGTATATGCCACATATACTCCAGCCTCACCATTGGACATATATAATGTCTTGCTGTCAGTTGAAGCAGCGTTGGTAACCGTCACAGATGGATCCAGATCATCCACTACAGGGGGTGCTATTTGCTCAATGACCTCCCCGCCTTCAAGACAAATAATTTGTGTACCACCGTCACCCAGAGCCAATACTGCTTTTTTGCGATGAATTTCCACAGTTGATTTTGAAAAATCAATTGTGGCTCCTACCAGGGAATAGTCATTTAGCATTTCACCTGAATCATAATCAAAGGTCACTAACCTTGCTGGAGTTCCTGCAACCACAGCCACATCATCTCCATCAGTCGCAACCCCACGCGCATCTTCAATCGGATAAGAAAATACGACCTCATCATTTTGTAGTCTTATAACTGTCACATGACCACTGTCAGCTCCTGACGTAACAAAAAGATGGTTATCAGCGACTTCAACATCGGTGGCAGCCCAGCTAGGAACATCGAATGTTTCTGTCTCGTCAGTCAATTGGTCTCTTCTGATCCTCACTTTCTCTACTACAGCAGGAGAATCAAATTCATCACGGTTCGTTGCAAGAGCTAGATATAGATAATTATCTTTATATGTTAGACCATTTACATCCGAATCAGTAAACAGCATGGAAGATTTTAGATCAGGGTCATCTTCGTGTCTTGCATTAAAAATATCAACAGCCCCCAGGTAAGGTTCGCCAATCATGTTATATGAGACATAAACCTTGTCACCCCGGACATAAATATCAGTTGCCTGGAGAGGCTGGCCATCAATTTCAGGCGGATCAACTTCAGCAATCAATTCTAAACTCACAGGATGAATTGAAGGCTTTGCCATGCCATCAACCTGCAAAGAGGTATCAATTTCGATAACTTGATTAGTGTAGGTTATGCGTTTGGCTAGTGTGGACAGATTATTCTCCAAAATGATTCGTCTATCTTTTGGTGGTTCAGTACAATAATTTAAAATGCCCACCATAAAAAATAATGTGGTTAGTGATAGTAAATGATTTCTTGTCTTCATTTTTAATCCCAGTTTAAGTCTTCCATCGCATGAAGTTGGTTCGACCAAGTTCAGAGCCCTATCGAGATATTATACTTCACTTATCATAAAATACAGATCATTTATATGTTGGCGTAATAGTGAGGAACCCAACCTCATGAAAAGTTCTTAAAAATTTCTTGATAGTGATAGCTGTACTCCTGTATCTCCTCGAAACGCATTTGATCTGGTCTCAAGATTGGAAAAGTGAACCCCCATATTTACATCATACTGGGGTTTAACCTGTAGTTTAAAGGTAAATCCAAAGCTACGGCTACCCAAAAAATCAACTTCTTCCCCACCCAGGTCAGTATCCGGGGACACACCAGATCCGGCGTACCACTCGAGAAAATTAGAAGGATTGGATAAATACTTCCTCACAGAGAATATCCACGATTTTGATAGACTTGAATTAGAGGGTGATATATAGGACTTTACACTTATCCAATAAGATTGCCAGTATTTTCCTATTGAACTCACATAGATGGGAATCTGTTTGTCAGGAACTTCGAGATATCTTAAACCAAGCGACCCCTCGAAGTCTCGAGGTAGAGCCTGAAAGACTTCTAGACCCAGTCTAAATGAAGGAAACAAATCAGATTTTGACAGCCCAATACCCGTGTATAAATAGGTCCCTTTTCGGAGCACTGGATAGGATTCCACTTCGATCTGACTCGCCTCATTTTGGAAGCGATTGGCATAATTGAGCTTTAGGATAATTGGTCCAAATGAGAGTGATTCCTTATGCTCAAAAGATACCCAATACCAGGGATCAAGACTTGGTTCAACGACAATGAATTGCCATTCAGTATTGGTCTCTGCCAGACGATTATATGCAAACCTGACCGTGGTAGAGCGAGTTAAATCAGAAACTGTCACCCTAGCCTTAAAGTCCTGTGCTGCTTTATTCCCTGGTTCCAGGATCAGAATCACGTCTACAATTTTTAACGCTTCAGGGATGTCCCCCAAATTTTCAAGTACCTGAACTTGTTTCAGCTTATACCTGGTATCTTTGGGATACATCTGGACTGAGACTTCTAATAGCGCCAAGGCTTTCTCATCTTGCCTGGACCAGATATAGGTATCCAGCAGTGCATTACGTGCATCTTTGTAAGACTTGGCTGCCTCGATGACCTGGATTAACTCCTCTTCGGCTTTGTCATATCTCCCCTCCCAGCTATAGCACCGACCGAGCAAGATTCTAAAATCATGGTAATCAGGCTTTATCTCAAGTGCGTGTTGACACAATTCAATCGCTAAGGCTCGATCACCCAATTCAGTCGCTGCATTACGCGCTTCAACAAACAAAGAATCCAGATTTTCCCCGGCAAAAACCGGTGGGACATATAAAAGAGTTAAAAGCAGGAGTACGAGATGAACAATACAGCGTTGGAACCTAGTAATAGGTTTTCTCATAGGGTACCCAATGGGATTATTTCTGTCCAGATAATTATCATGAAACAATTTATGTTTATATAAGTCAATTTTTCAAGTAAAACAATGTTCCCGCCACCCAGTCAGATTTTTTACTGGTTGTTTCGAAAGAAATAGTCTGGACTGTAATCCCTAGATCAATCCCCAATAGCAATCGATGAGGGTTATGAAGGAGAATGGATGTTAACGTTACGATGTATTTTATATAATATTAAATATTTTATCAAATGTGCCTTCTTTTTCCTTGTTTCTCGCGAGTTTCGACTATAAAATACCATCAATCAAACCAACAAAAGGAGGGTATTATGCAACGCAATAGCGTAAACAAAGTGCTATTGGTTGGACGTACAGGCAGCGATGCTGATGTACGCCACACAACAAAGGGATTGGCTATCGCCACCATCAGCATGGCCACAACAGAAACACGTAAAGATGGGAAAGGAGAGTTTCAGGATAACACTGAATGGCACCGGGTTGTAGTTTTTGGTAAGATTGCTGAGTTCACTGAAAACTACGTGAAGAAGGGTGCCTTGATTTATGTAGAAGGTCGACTTCAGACGCGCTCATGGGATGATAAAGAAGAAAAACGTCACTACATGACTGAAGTAGTTGGTGAAAAACTCACCATGCTGGGTGGCTGGAAAAAAGGCAACGAAGAGAGTGCCACCGCTGAAGTCGCCGAAGCAGAAGAGGAAGTTCCCTTTTAACTAACAAGTTTCTCGGGAAGTAATGCCGGCCGGCACCTCCACCAGTACCTCTACTTACTAATCCAGGGTTTGTTGCCACCCAAAAGGTAACACCAAAAAGCAAATCAACCGAAGCTTACAATTAATTAGCATAATCCAATATCTGGATTGTACACGGAGACAAATCCGTGGTGTATTTATTTAATGGAAGTGACTACTACTCGTACAGGTCGTTGAGATCCGCATTGGCAATTTCAACAAATAAATCCGCCATCTTACGAGTAACATCCTTGAAATAGGCAGCACCTTTTTCAACTGTAGCCTGTCGAGGATCTCCTATGCCAGTATCTTCAGTGACCTCAGACCATTTTCGCTCAGTCCAGGCCGTGCCCTGCCTGATACTTTTAATTTTAATTTTGTGCTCAAGTCCAGGCCCGGCTTCACTTAGCGGACGAACAAGATCTGGTCTGATATGCAGCATGAGGGATGTCTCCATTTCATCAGCATGATCACCATCGTTCTCAAAATACTTGGACTTGTCCAGACTTGAAAACCAATTGGTGAAAGCCAAAAACATATCTGGATACTGAAGACCCAGTTCTCTTAGGACAGGCTTGAAATCATTTCCACCATGAGAGTTGAAAATCAAGAACTTGCGAACACCTTGACGATCGAGGGTGTCCAGTACATCCCCTACTATGGCGGTTATGGTGCTGGGATTCAGATTAATATCCAGATAAATATCGGTTTGGCCCGTGTTCACACCGAAAGGTATGGTGGGCAATACCATCACTCGAGCACCTTCCTCATACGCCAGGCGGGCAGCTTCGGCTGCAAGATGATCCGATTGCATAACATCCGTGGCATAAGGGAGATGAAGATTATGTGCCTCTGTTGCACCCCAGGGTAAGACTACCAAGTCCACCTCTTGTTCACGGACCTGTTTCCAGGTGCTTTCTGCTAATAAATACGGTCGCATAAATTTTCCTCAATTGTGAGTGTTTGAACTTACCTGCAGGTTGGTATAATATCCCACCAAGTATACCACCAGCCCTCCGGCGAAATAGGCCAGGATATCAACTGGATCCCTGGTTGATGTAGAGTCGATTATCGGGATAATACCTTCAAATAAAATGCTAAAAATGATTCCTGCACCTATAATATGTGTGAGCTGTAGTTGAAAGTCCTCAGGAATGAGATGCAGCCGCCAGGCCAGATAAAATGAGAGCGGTAGATACACCGGCAGGGCTAACATATCTCCTAAATATTTATTGAAAAAACCAATCTCAGGCAACATGGGGATAATGAGGAGTCTATTCAAAGCATAAATAAAAGCTGAAACTCCAGCCAGAATCATCAAACGCCTGAGAAGCGAGCTCAGCTGCCGATTATTCGCCAATCCCCTGCCCCAAATCTTTCTCATAAGTTTTACGAATATAGGACTCTAACCATTTATTGTATTTCTTCAATTCACGGTCTCGCAAGCCCTTCTTGCGCCACTTCGTCTGCATCGCTTTGGTTTTTTGAACAATTTTTTGCTCCGCTGGAAGAATGATATCAAGCAAACCCGTTCCAGCTTGATTTGTTAATTGTGAATGCAGCAAATAGTCCTGACCATTGCCACGCTTTACAGGAAAACAACTGGCCTTCAATTCCATAGCGGCTGCATTTATGGATAGGACCAAATCTGGGAGTAATGCAGCAGATTTTACCCAAACCGGAGTTACCAGAGTCACAGGTTGCCAGCCAAGCACAGTCCACAAGGTTGTGAGTTGAGGATCTTCATCAGGCAGAACACCCTGGATTAAAAGGGTTGAGGCACTGGCAGTACGAACCACATAATCCTGAAAAAGAACATATTTCTCATCACTTCTATCAAGGGGCAACGGATCAGAGCGCAGATCTTTATCCAGCAAACCATGCTTTAAGTTCCGGGTTGCAGCTTCGAGGATGAAATCTACTGAAATAGCATTCTGTTCATTGAATAGTTCGCTGGTTACTCCGTGCCTTATAAACCCGTAACCCTTATCCTCAGTACCTGATACGGAAAAGTTTGTGCGTATGAGATATCCCCTTGGAGCAATTTCTGAATCGCTTACATCGTATTTGGTATAATCATAATACCCTTTTTCATAATAGGCAGCACCTCCTCTGGCATCGATGACCCCAAAATTGGCGGCCAGCCCCCAGGTTCCAACCGAGCTATCCATAAATGCCTCGAAATCATCCAGGTCAGAACAGACCTCTAATACAGCCCGCATAAACAAACCTTCCTGATCATCAGGCACATCACACACCTGGCCTTGATTCAGGTTGTAGGAGGCAGTATTCATAATGGCAAAACCAACTTCGTTCGAACCCATCCAGATTTGACGGGAAAGCGAGTCTACCCTGTTTGCTACGCCCACAAAATCATATTTACTACCTTCAACATAGACCAGCTTATTTTCTACGTCACCCGTATCCCGATGTTTCCAGAGTAGTGGTCTTCCATCATCAGTTGCTTCGCCACTTACCACAGCAGATGTACATGACATGCCTGGTGCAACAAAACTCAGTAGAAGCAGAGCTATTGTAAAATGATGATGCATGATTAATCCTTTCTAGAACCCCTGGCTATTGCGCATATTCGCTTAACTGATTGAAAATTTCTAAGTATGTATTTTCTGTATTGGGAAACTAGCTTAAATATTTAAAAGTGTAATTAAACCCAAGGCGATAACATTCAGACCTAACCATAAAACAATATTCCTGTTTTTCTTAGACATAGCAAACCTTTTCCTGCCTCAAATTCGTAAGACTTCAGTTTAAGCATTCCAGATCGTGATGAAACTGCTTTTCATTTATCCTTGGGCAACTGACAATACTCGGAGTATGTGCTTTGACCTGGGGATCATATCAAGCATATTTGACCTTATGAAATCATATAAAAATATTTTCGCAACCCTGATCATGCCCGTGCTCGTCCTGACATCATTCTCTCCCGCTTTAGGAGATATTCTCCATTTGAAGGCACCCTCGGTAGCCTTGTCCGACAGCAACCGGGTGATTGTGGCTACACCTTCCCAGTTTGATCCCCATTTAAAAGGCGGCTACCCCTTTATTGTAATGCTCCATGGTTGGAGCGGGGACGAAACCCAATGGGAGGATGATTCAGATTTACAGAATTTGTGTGATACCTACAATCTTCTCCTGATCCTGCCTGATGGTGGTTACGATGGGTGGTGGGTAGACTCTGAGGTCAGTCCAGGTCGAAACTATGCCACGCACATCCATCAAGAAATTAAAATCTGGGTCGTGGAGAATTTTAACGGCTCAATGAATCCTGCGAGTCACGGTGTCATGGGTTTGAGCATGGGTGGTTTTGGGGCTATAACTCAGGTATTGAAGTATCCCGACAGTTACGCTGCCGCTGCCAGCTTAAGCGGCGTCATGGATATCACGCGCCATACTGAGAACTGGCATCTGACAAATGCCCTGGGTTTATATGCTGAAGATCCAGATCGCTGGGAAAGCAACAACCCCCTTCATCTCGCAGAGAAAAAAGCACCCAGAAACAGCCCTGATATGCTGCTGGTTTGTGGACGTGATGATTTCACCTTCAAAGAGAATCAAGAGATGGCCAAACAATTAGAAGATAAGGGCTACAAAATTGTTTTCAGGGAAGAATCCGGGACACATTCTCATGCTTTCTGGAAAACCCATGTTGAGTCAGCCATCAAGTTTATTGTTTCACACTTCAATATGTAAATAGTGCTATTCTCAGCGCAGTTTGACTATTTTTTGAATGTAGCGATCCTGTTGCGTTTCCATTACCAGGAAATAAATCCCCGATCCTAAATTTTCACTCCTGAAGTCAAATTCATGTTGACCGCTGGATAGGGTGCGATCACTTAATATTGCTTGAAGGTGGCGTCCCCGGACATCAAATAGCTCGAGTGAAACACGTCCCTCTTCACGAATGAGAATATTTATTTTTGTCTCTGGATTAAATGGGTTGGGATACACTTTAATTAGAGCTTGCTGATCTGGGTGTTGATGAGAATTCGATTCCAGGTCAACTGTTGAGACATCCAACAGCGTTTCGATGATAGCAATCATGACCCCTGGCTCATACTCAGTTTTCGCCATACGCACAACCCCGTTTTCATCCAGGATAAAATCTCTGGGATAGGGTGATGCTGCCCCAGGTAAATTGTAAAGACCATAGACACCCTCCGTATCATGCAGGATTGGAAATGTAATACCTTGATCTGCAGCAAAATCGCTGATAGCAGGTAAAGACTCGTTGGAAACACCTATCACCTGGAGCCCTGCTTCCTCATACTCCTGCCAAATTGAAACCTCTATATCCGAAAACTCCGGAGCGCAGACAGGTCACCAGGCGGTGAAAAACGCTAAAACAACGGGTTGTCCAAACAGCTCTTGGGTACTGATGGTTCCCAGACCATTCACAACTTCCAGTTCGAATTCTGGCGCCATATCACCCACCATGGGACCAGAAGGATAATTACCAGTGAGGGTAATCTCAATTCCGAGTTCATCTGGGTCATTGGTGGTTAAAGTAAGTCCTTCTGCCCAGGAACCTGTACCAGGTCGATAAACGATGGGAATAGAAACAGAGCTGTCAGGGGCAACCATATTATCACCCAACTCAATCTCGAAATCAGAAATATCGAGTGCGGCTTCAATAATTTCCAGCGGTGTATGACCATTGTTGTTGATTGTGAGATATCGAGTGAGTGCTCCATGTGCATGAACTCGGGGAAATTCAATTTTCCTAGTGCTAAGATCAATATCTGGACCCTGAATTTCACCATAGTTAAATACCACGAAGTCTTCCCACTCAGCCGAGAAAATGATATCACCTATCATTTCAATGGCCATCACACGACCACCAGTATCTTTATAACCTGCTAAGGTCATGCCCTGGTCATCATAGGTCAATATCTCAACATCATCCCAGTCAGAAACTGCGATTCGGCTTGCGTTGGCAGACACGCGAGAAGCATATCCACTGGTGTTGTAGTTATTTACAAATAAAGGGTTTTGTAGATCGCTGATATCAATCATGTCAACACCTGCAGCACCAACCGCAACGAATAAATAATGACCAACGAGGGCGACATCCTTTGCCGTACCGCTGGTTGCTAAGCTTCCCAGGAGTTCTGGATTCAACAGATCTCGGACTGATACAATCTTAATTCCTGCGCTACCATCAGCGATATAGAGTGTACTATCTGCAACCAGACTCGCCCAGGCATTATGGGTCGATATATTACTCAATGCCGAGAGAAAAGGTGCTTGCGAGATATCCACAAGCTCTATCCCAAGTTGATGTTTTGAAAGATAGAGAGTAGCTCCATCTGTTTCAGCATGCTCATAGCGTTGATCGCTTTGACTCTCGTCAGAATAGATTGTGGCAAAAGTCGGATCGGAAAGATCAGAGATATTTATAACGTGAACACCACATTCGCGACCAGTACCATAGGCATAATCTCCACTGGCAGTCCAAGAATAAATTCTGCCCCAATCACATCCTCCAGCATGATATGATGATATGACAGTCGGATTTAGGGGATCAGCTATATCGACAATATTCAGCCCACCCAATCCCCCTGGAATAAACGCCAGGACTCCCTGGATATAGACATCCAGTAATTCATAATTATCTAAACGCGAGTGAGAAAGGATGCTCAAGTTTTTGGCATCTACTTCACTTGGGGAGAGCATCATCATCCCCATTAGTATTAGCTGATAAATTTCTTGATTCATAATTTTAAGCTAAGACATCAGTAGACAAACAATGTCAGCATTGCGACAACTCTGGCAATACTCAATTGCCTAGTTATATTTACTTTTTATTGATTCTTTTCGAGGTTGGTATCTAAAAATTATAATTCGGCTGCGGACGGATATTTACCAGTACTCACCAAGGTTGATTTAGAGTACCGCCGATGCGTATCAACACTCCGCAGCCGTCTTTTTCAAATAATCCAGCCATAAATTACTATCAGTATATACAGATATTGTCATACGAATGACAGATGAGGTCATTTACTTCGTTAAACGGTTTTTAATTAGGAATGATCGGTCTAATTGGCGTCTGTCCATAAAGTCAACAATAAAACCGTTGAAACGGTTAACAGGCTTAAGAGAGTGTTAGCAACCCACGACTTAAGTCGTGGGTTATCATAAACTTAGTAATTTAAAACCGTTTTAACGGTTTATTGCATCACTTGAAATACGGAACTTTAAAGACAGACACTAATTAAGGATAATTCGAAGGTGCGGTATCATAGCGTGTGGTTTCCATGGATCCCGTTTCATCACTTAAAAGCTGATACAGAAGTGGATCATGCAAAATTTCTGAAAGGCCTACCATCGTTCCATTTAATAAACACTCATGCAACACAACTCGAACCCCATGACTATAATCAGCATACCAATTTACATGGCCACTATAGAGTGGCTGGATGGGTTCACCATGTGGATAATGCCATCCGTAAATGATTACCTTGTCAGGTTTGGATGCAATCCGATTTGACAGAATTACATCCTTTTTGTGGCCGCTCACCAAGCTACCCAGGGGGTGGTCAGCCAATAATTCAGCCCGGGCCTCCCTAACCATTTCATTATGATCTCTAAAGACTTCAACTGTGACCATGTTAGCACTTGGTGGAATAGGAGCTGGGGTCAATTTGACTTCAGAAGCTTCCCAGATGAGGTCAACCATTTTCCGGGTGGGTAGAATACTACCAAACTGATCCATAATTTTTTGTGCTAAAATGGGTGTCAGGGGTATGAGGAAATGATCATCATCTGATCCAATAGACAAATAGTCCGGCATTACAAAAAAAGTAAGGGAATATGCTGTATCCTCAATTGTCAGGCTGGTTTCTATCGGTACTAAATCTCTAAGGAATGATGGTAGATTACCGGATAATATTGCATTAAAGATCATCTCCTCTCTTTGGACTAGCTCCAGAGATTCAATTGAACTTGCAAAGCTGGACCCAGAAAGCGCCTTGTCCTGACGAGGGCGTATTTCAAGCACCTGTTCAGAGGTTACCGGGTCGCTAGCCGTTTCCTGGCAAGAAACAAAGGGTGTGATCAATCCAATACATAAAATGATTAGTTTTGAGGACATAAATTGATTCCCAAGATACGTTTTGACTTTTCCATAAAATATTTCCAGCGTTTGGCTCGAATAATATAAGGGCACGAATCCATTTCCAGTGTCTTTTCACTTCCCCTGCCATGCATTCACCTTAATTTGTTTCAATGCAGACACCATTTCCATCCGCGCCTGTCATAAATCGATGGGGGAATCCAGCAGGCGAAGTCCTGTTCTTTCTACATGCTAACAGCTACTCGTCGAAAATGTACCATTCCTTTCTTGAGCCTTTATCCACTGACTATGATATCTGGGCACCTGATCTTCCAGGTCATGGTGAGTCTCATTGGAATGGTCGCATTGAAGCTTGGATAGATCTGGCAAATTATTTTATTGCTCATTTAGAAAAATCACCACCTGCCAAACCTATTGTGGGCATGGGTCATTCAATCGGCGGGATTGTCATTATGCTCATGGCAATACAAAGACCGGAGTGGTTCCGTAAAATTATTCTCCTCGACCCGGTTATGCTTCCAAAACGCATTCTGATGGTGATACGAGTATTGAAACTACTTTCAATTACCCATATTATTCCTCTGGCCCGAGCTGCTAACCGGCGTAAAAATCATTTCCAGACCAGGGCTTCTGCACTGGAGCATTACACAAACAAACAAATTTTTTCACATTGGGAACCCCACTTTCTAGAAGCGTATGTTGAGACCTGCCTGCGAGAGACTGGTCAGGGTGCTTTCCAATTGTCTTGTGCACCGGAACTGGAATCCAGTATTTATCAGTCTATCCCATTGAATGTCTGGTCGCTTCCCAAAAATTTACCAGTTCCCGCACTCTTCATCATCGGTGAAAAATCGGATACCGTGAATCAGCGAGGCATTAAAAGGCTTAAAGGGTCAAGCGGAAATCATATTGTTAAAAGCGTCATTGCGGGGCATCTTTTCCCCTTTGAAAAACCCGCCGCAAGCATAGAGATAATAAAGGATTATCTGACCCTATGAGAATTGAGCTTCACGGAACCACCATTAACCATCGAATTGTCGACCAGGTCGTTGATGTTCTCAAAAATGGCGGTTTGATTATCTACCCAACTGATACGGTTTATGGCCTGGGTTGCGATATCACTCAAAAAGCGGCTATTGAAAGAATCTATCGAGTAAAAGGGATGGAAAAACAGA
>ENA-OREN01002982-OREN01002982.1-marine-metagenome-genome-assembly--contig:-NODE-2982-length-16304-cov-7.496703_pt1 | contig 16304 bp, 20 predicted proteins | sample MGYA00248624_ERZ508555 | MGnify/ENA primary metagenome ERZ508555 (study PRJEB26222, sample SAMN06267773) | marine metagenome | isolation source: Saanich Inlet, British Columbia, Canada | place...
TCAGCGACGCATACTCCAAGAGGTAAAGAGGGGATCAGATTATGAGTGAGCTGCATTCTATATAATTCATTTCCAACTTGTGGACCATTGCCATGTGTAAGACAAATATTATAATTGAGGTTAATAAAATCCATCAAGGCATTCAAACTATCTCTTGTATGAGCAAATTGTTGATTAATTGTTCCTGCTTCTTGTTTTGGAGATAAGGCATTACCTCCAAGCGCTATTATAACTGACTTTTTCATTTAATATTAATAATTAAGAAATTTTTAATTCTTTTTCGATCAATATTTTTAATTCTTTAAGAGTTACCTTAAAGTTTTTAATAAAAAACATTACAAAAAATCTATTTCTATTTTTTAGATCTAGATAAGTTCTGACATAATCTTTAGTAAGAAAGTATTTTATCTCTTCAATAGGTTTATCATAGTTATCGACATTATCATTATTACGATCTCTGATTTCTTTATGTGTTGTTGATAGTACCTGTGCTAATTCTTTATCATTTTGATTGACAAGTGTATTCCTAAAATTTATCTGCATATCAATTTCAGATTGAACGTTTTTTAACACAAACCCTAAATCAGTCTTATATAGATTATTAATTTTTTTTCGTATTTCTATATTTTGGATTTCTTTTAATGAGCCGTCTTGCATAATCATTTCAATCGAAGAAAGTGGTGGGTGAAACTCCCGATAATCAAAAAACAAAGTATTAAAGACAAACGGTTTTTGTTTACTTAATGCAATTGCTACTGAATCAACATTCATATTGTCCCAATTAATTGCAAAATAATTCATCCAGATGCTATCTGCTTGAAATGCTCTATCTCTTGATTCTAAAAACTTTTCCGTTTGATTTATATCACTATAAATTGAATTAAGAAGAGTTACTTCGTACTCATTTTTTTGTCGTAATTCTTGTTTTTGATCAATCCATAAAGAACCAGAAATGCCGAGCAAAACTGCTATAAACTCTATTCCACCCCTTGCCAATATGTTTTTCATGTTCTTTCCAAATAAACATCAATTGTTAATATTAAATCTTGTATCTCTTTTAAATGTGCACCAATAACACCCTTAACAAAGTCGCGCATATTTTTTTGCTCATTTAAAAACCCATATATTGCACGATCAGATAAAAACGCTTCTAACTCTTTTTGTCTTCCTGTTAGGTCAGGGTTAGTTAATTGAGGATGATTTCTAATAATGTAATCATTAAATCTTCTATAAAAATATTGTTGGTTTTCGATTCCTTCAACCAAATGATTCATTCTTATTTCAAAAACTTGATTTATCTTTTTCTTTAATTCAGCATTAGATATCAGCCCAATACTTCCATCATTCGAAAGACTATTATAAATAGCTTTAGGGGGATGAAAGGCAAGATAAGCTTTCAATGATAGCATTAAATTCCAGTTTCCTAATTCTATACTCATTAATGAATCCGGAATAATATCTCCCCAATTATCGATGATATAATGAAGCGCCTTACTTTCGTTTTCTATCCTTTGAACTCTAATTTCACCATATTTTTTAGCATCCCGCAATTCTTTACCTAAGCTCTGCAAGGTTACAATTGTTTTTTCTTTATTGGCTAACTCTATTCGATAATCATCGACCCAAAGAGACCCTGAAATACCCAATAAAACTGCTAAAAATTCAATTCCACCTCTTGCAAGTAGATTCTTCATATAATTATTTCTTTATTGGTGAGATATTTTTTATTCAAAATTTATATTCACTAAATAATGTGACAAAGTTTCCACCACCTTGAGTGTTATTAAAAAATGATATTTGTTTATAAACGCCGGAGCGATGTGAGATGGCTAACCCTACGTATAAATTAATTAAACCTATATTAGGGAAAAGGTGATAAGTGCTTATATCAAAGCCAACATTTAAATAATTCATCAACTTTGAATCTCTTCCACTTATTCGTCTTGTTTCGCGTCCTTCAACATAAGGAACTAACTCAGAATAAGATAACCCCTCACCAATAAATAAATTAATTGGGTAGCCAAGCACTATTTTATTTTGGTAAGCCTGTATAAATATATTATACTGATTGTGATTTGGCTGATAGCCTTTTTCTAAATGACGAATAAATCCAAATTTTAAATACCAGTCAATATTTGCCCTACTCTGATCACTTGTAATTTTTCTACTTAAATCAATACCACGAATCCCTGTTTCATGGCGCTCCATGGGCATATCTCCAGAGCCAATTATGGCTATAAGAGGACGATAAGTTGCGTAACCTCGATAAAAACGAATCCCCCATTTTTCATTATTATAAAATGTGTTGGAAGATATTTGACCTAAACTTAATGAAAGAAAAAATATTAACCCTATTTTATTAAGTTTCATATTGCAGGTTCTTTAAAAACTATTCGGTTATTCCTGACCACTGGTTCATGCCACCTGTAAGATTAATTGCATCATAACCGAGTTCCCTTAACATCATTGTTCCTGTTCCAGAGCGATTACCACTTCTACAATATAGAATGATCTTCTTATCTTTATATTTTTCAAGCTCATCTACTCTATTAGCTAACTCTTCAATTGGTATTACGGAAGTATTTGGGATTGAAAGATTCTCATGTTCTGCTAAAGTTCTGACATCTAAAAATATATAATCTTCGTCATCTAATAAACTTTGAGCAGAAGCTGAAGAAATAGAAGGAGTTCCTTGATTTGATTGTGAGGTAAAAAAATAGATTATAGAAATAGCAACAATTCCAATTAATAATAATTTCATATTATTTCCTTTATTTGTAATCAAGAGGACTTTAATAAGTTAAAAGTTAAAAATCCATCAAAAAGTTGATAGGATAAATTACTAATTACAAAGATGGCATGATATTTTTCATTATTAGATTTTGCTGCAAAAATTGACATCGAAGTAAAAATAACAACCTGGAAATGGTATAAAACATCTCTATTTAGAAAATATTCATAACCTTTTAAAGCAGTATCGCCATAATCAACCATAATGCTTAAAGCAAATAAATAGAAAAACCACTTTCTATTTGCATAAAAATGTTCTTTGTAAGATTTAATGTCTCGATTCGAAAATAAGAGTGCAGATAGTAAAAAATAAATCAGCGCGTAGAAGACTATGAATATATAAAGTCCAAATGTCCATTCATCAATAATTACATAATTATATTGCCACCACCAAAAAAATATTAATGTAAAAAATATATCAATACACCACAAAGTGTGAACCCAATAAAATTGCACATCTTTATGCTGAATAAGAAAAACAATATTTTTAAGAATATGTGTAATCCCTAATCCAATAATTATTGAGACTAAAACCATTATGTATTCAAAAACTGACATATTTATTTAACCCACTTCAAAAGATGATAACCATTCTGAAATTTTATTAATTGTTTCGCTCGTCATTTCATGACCTATGTTGGTTTCAAAATATTCTGTATTGGATCCCAATTTTTCAAATAACCTTTTACCCTGAAGAGCCCATTTAGTAGTAAGCCCTTTATCTTTATTCCCATGTATAATCAAAACATTAAGATTTTGATAATGTTCAGATGATTTAATAATGGAAAATTCTACAGGTAACCGGGCACTATGGATAATAAGGCCAGAAAATTTTTGTGGATATAATAGTGCTAGCTTGTAAGACATGATCGCGCCTTGACTAAATCCGCCAATAAATATCTTTGTTTCATCGATATTATATTTATTCTTTATATGATCAATTGTTTTCATTATTCGATTAGTACTCTCAGAAATCTGTGTTTGATTAGATAATGTATCACCATTAGATATACTATATTCATACCATCTATTTTTTTTAACTATAAAACGGAAAGGCGCACGCAGTGAGACTATTAATAATTTATTATTATATCTTTCTATTAATTCATCAAACTGTTTTTCATTATTTCCATATCCATGCAATAAAAACAAAACAGGTACTGGAGATTTAGTTTTTTCTGTAAAATTAATTGAATACTTAAGTTGTTCTTGGGAAAACAGTGGGAACGTAAATAATAATAGAAAAATATGTTTCATCACTTATTTCCTTTTAATTCTAATAAGTCATCTTTGATTTCATTTAAAGTATCCCTGATGAAAGATACGCGAATTTTTCTTGTAGTATGTAATGACTCAATTGACTTTAGATGTGCAAAAATGATATTATCGTTTTTAGTTAATTTAAAAAACTCGAACAAATCATATGGTAGACTATATTCTTTAAAAAGATTTGAATAATTATTCATTAAATAATTTTCAATGAAATCTCTCCATTCTCGTTCTTTTTTTTGAACATTATAAATATCTTCCATTGATTCATATAGGCGACCAAATCTTCTAATAGTATTAAAATTTATAAGATTTATTTCACCACTATTAATTAATGTTTCATATATACTAAAATCAGGATAATACGCATTTTGAATCGAGAACCATATATCGCTAATATATTCTTTCTTGTTTACAATTGTATCATAATTAAAAGTATCCCAATCATTAATTAGCGCATTATATCTAACTAACTGTTTATCATATTCATTCAATTTGTTAGTTGTGTAATTTATTAATTCATCGGTTTGATTTTCTAAAAGGCTATAAACTTCAGTCGTTTTTGATTTTAATTCTACTGATTTATTATTGCTATCTATCCAAAGTGAACCTGATATTCCTAACAGAACAGCTAAAAACTCTATTCCGCCTCTTGCGAGTATGTTCTTCATGTTTTAACCATTTCTTTTAACAAACTTTCGACAAGTACCATTTTTGATTTTGTTACTTTCATAATATCAATCAAAGCTTCTAATAATGTTGATGTCCCAACTGCCCAATCATAGAATTCCGAGCTATTTATTTTTTTTTCAAAATCATCTTTATCATAAATAAATCCACGGCTTTCATATCCTGCATACCATCTATATTTAGAATCCCTATATAAAAAATCATCTATAGCAACATTAACCATCTCCATTCTTGCATATGCATTATCATAAAGTTTAGACATTTCTTGAACGGCTTGAACTGAGCTAAAACGGTTAAGGTTTCCACCAGATTTAGCAGCAAGATATGCTGATTTTTTCCCAAAATAAGATCTAGTTTGAATTCTTCTATTAAAAAAGGGAATGGTATCTAGTGCACCTTTGTTAATTTTTGTTTTTTCCATAATGGATAAAAGATTAATAACATCATCATACATTTTTTGATTATAGACTAAATTAGAATCAATCATCACTATATCACTTAATAATTCATTGTGGATAGCTATTATATCACTTTGAAATTGTTTTGCTTTCTCTTTTTCTTGTCTAGACTCGTCCACCCATAATGAACCAGTTATGCCCAAGAGAACTGCAATAAATTCAATTCCACCTCTTGCCAGAATATTTTTCATTTAATTTGTATTCATAGGTTTTTCAATTAGGTTTTTTATTTCAATCAATTTATTTCTGTATGTTTTAACTCTTCTATTGCGACCAGTAGCAAATCCAGATTTCTGACTGAAATGACTAAAAATTGAATTATCATCTCGTGTTAATTCTAGAAATTTAAAGAAGTTTAGACCTTCACCCACATTCATTGGGTATTTTTTATAGGCATTTGCTTGAAATCTCGCTATATACCTATACATATCATTTCTCATTTCATTTTCATTTAATTCAACACGTTTCCATTGTGTGAAGTTTTCATAGAATTTCCCCAATTTTTTTCTTAGTTCAATACCTAGAAGGTTTATTCTTCCATCGCTTTTTAAAGCCTCATAGGTTGTAAAATCAGGGTCATAACCTTTAACATACGTAAACCAAACATCTTCATAATATGCCTGGACATCATTTATAGTATCATATCTAAATGTATTCCAATTATCTCTTAATGTTTCAATCCTCTTTGTTTGGATTTCGTATTCTTTGATTTTACTATCAGTATAGAGTATAATTTGATCAACTTCTTTTTGTATTAAAATAAACACTTTTCCTTTTTCTAACTGAAGTTCGGCTTCTTCTTTATTATTTTCAATCCACAAAGACCCACTTATTCCCAATAAAACTGCTAAAAATTCAATTCCGCCTCTTGCTAATATATTTTTCATTATTTAATAATTTTTTATTTAAAGAGTGATTTTATAATTAATTATTCAACTTTTAGATCTTTTATAAATATTGAATGATTTTTAATTCTACTGATTAAAATTTGGGTCATTTGTTTTTGGAGGGGGATAATTTTTTGCAATATTCTTTTATTTGCTCTACTTATTATAAAATGATTCATTAATAACTGGTTCTTTTTTAATTGATCTTTATTAGCTTTAATACTCCAATCAATTATCCACGAAGTCGATTTTGGATCATCTTTTAATATAAAAGCTTTAACATAAGTATTATCTAATTTTTTTATATCAGTTAATTCATAGTCAACTACATAATCAAAACGGCTATAGGTATTCTCATAAAGATTTATAATTTCATTTCTCAAGCTATCATCATTAATATTATAAATCAATCCACTTGATTCAATTGAATTGAAAACCACTCTGTTTAATGGTCGGCCCCAATTTGTGAATGCTTTAAATATTCTCATATCTAAATCAACAGGTGTCCAATACTCTATGCTATCTTTTTTAATAAGCTTATCAAGCTCTGGTAGATCTTTAATCAACTTGTCTTCTAATTTGGATAATTGCTGACTATTAGCACTTAGCTCACCAATTAAGGCATGCATTGATTTACTAATTTGAACTTTCATCTCATTTTGGTTTTGTAAATCATCTATATATAGTGATCCAGATATGCCAAATAAGACTGCAATAAATTCAATCCCACCTCTCGCTAAAATATTTTTCATTATTTAATCCTTTATAATTGAAGCGCGAAAAAGGTTATCCGCTGCTTGTAAAATCTTTAATTTTAAGGCCGGTGTATAATTTGGATGATCTTTAAGAAATTGATTTACTATATTTTTTGCATTTACACTTTGATGACCTGATAATGTTGCATTAATGAATCTAGCTGGGAAAAAAATATCCCCTGTTCTCTGAATTTCTTCAAGCAATTCCAAGCTGGGTAGAATATATTTTTCTGAATCTTTATTTCTCAATGGATGATGAAGGTAAGCAACGGCTGATTGAACCCAAGGTTCTACTTCACGGTTTTCTTCTTTTTTAATTAATTCAAAAAAATTATCTCTAACATCTAAATCATTTGATAACGAAGCCATTATAAATTTAAACCGTGATTTTCGGTCTGGATTTGATATTTGATTTAACTGTGAATCAAGGATTTGTTGACTATCTTTTTTACCTCTTAAAGCTAATTCAGAAGCAATAGCAATATAGTCGCGCTCTGATAGAGTTAGCCCTTTGATTGAATCATTCTTCATCCAAATAGATTTTAACCAATCATAACCATTATCTGTAATAGTTATAGAACGTAAAGATCGAAAATACATAGAACGATTAGTAATAGTTGTTGCCTCATTCATATGGAGTCTTAATATTGATTCTAATTGATTTGCTTTTGTTAATCGTTGATTTTCACTAAGAAAATTCCAAAATATAGAATTAAGTCGAGACAGAATTCTTTGGATATTTAAAATATCATTTTCTGTTTTTAAGGCTCTAATACATAAATCAATCATATCAACCGGCTTGATATTTCCATAAAGCATTTCATCCCAAAGATTGAGCCAAATTACCCCCCTTAGATATGAGTCATTTATGTTTGGTAAGTTTTCTAAGAGAAATGAACGACTTATTGAGTCCATTTTAAAGTAACCATAGCCAACCCCAGCGCCATTAGGTAAAATGTAGTTAGGTTTTCTCAGTCCACTTGCTTCTAATACTTTGACCTCTTCACTCTTTAAATAGACTGGTAATAAAAGATCCTCATTATCGTACCCAAATCGAACTTTAAGATGTTGCATCCATATTCTTTTTTTCTTTTTTGGATCTGATTGTTTGAGTATTAATTGTTGAATTAAAGTATCTTGATCAATTAGTAATTCATATTCAACTATTGGGCGATCGGGTTCATCTACCCATACTTTACTCCACGCCGTAAGATCTTCCTTTGATAAATTATCTAATATTTTAATTAGATCTGGCCACGTAGCATTTTCATAAGCATAATTAGAAAGATATATTTGCATTCCTTTTTGAAAAGTTTTTTCGCCAACAAGCAATTCGAGTTGCTTCATTACAACGGGTGCTTTTGAATAAATAATAGATCCATATAAAGTTCCAGCCATATTTAAGTTTTCTAAGGGTTGACGTATTTCGTTTGCTCCCAAGCTTCGATCCACTGTGTATGCCGAGGAATAATTATTTAAAAAACGAAGCTCATGGTTTACTTCAGGGAAACTTGGATTAACAATTTTACTACCCATAAAACCTGCAAAAACTTCTTTTGTCCAAACATCATCAAACCAGTTCATTGTGACAAGATCTCCAAACCACATATGAGCTGTTTCATGAGAGATTAATCCAGCGCGACTTAAATATTGATTTTTAGTTGCTGATAAATCTAAAAATAGGCTGACATCTTTATAAAAAATAGCACCAGGGTGTTCCATGCCTCCATATTGAAAACCAGGAATTAAAGCAAAATCAAATTTTTGATACGGATAGTCTATTCCCGTATACTTTTCCATCCAAGATAGAGCTCGTGAATGAAGTTCAAATATTTCATTTTTATTTCGCGCTACTTTTCCAAGATCTGTTTCTCTATGAAGCATCGTCATTTTACGACCAGATATTTCTTGAGTAACGCGTTTAAATTTTCCTGCAGTAAAAGCAAATATGTAGGTACTAACAGGTCGGGTTTCACCAAAAACTATTTCACGTTTATCATTTATTATCTTTTCTGATTGGATTGGACCATTTGCAATTGCTGTCCAATCAGTTGGGACTAACAAAGTTAATGAATATCGAGCTTTTAAGTTTGGCTGATCAAAACAAGGAATCGCTGTTGAAGCTCGATCTGGGACAAATAATGTATAGAGAAACTCTTCATTTCGATTTAGAGACATATCTCCTGCTCTGAAAGAAATAAAAATAGAATTTTGACCTTTTGAAAAATATGAAGCATCAATTACGATATGTTGATTTTCGACTTTATATGGAACTGGTTTGTTTTTTATAGTGACAGAATGGATATAGTCAGCTCTCTGACGAAAATCTAAGACCACATCATTAGTTAAATCTGATAATTTAAAATCAATAAATTCTTCTACAACAATAGGTTTGATTTTATCTTTGGGGATATCAAACCTAAGCTTATAACGGACATCTGAAATGATTGCTTTTCTATTTTGCGCTAAATTCCATGAGACTCCAGGTTTTATAATAGAATTTTCTGATTGACAGCCCATTAACAAGAATAATATTATCAATAGAGATTTCATTTTAGCCATCTGTAATTTTTAATAAGTAATCTTTTAAACTTTGAAATTTTTTAGTTTTTATAGGATCATAATCCTTAAGAGGTAAATTTTTTATAATCTTGGTCGCTTTTTTAATTCTAATAGATGTAGGCGGGTGTGTAGATAATATACTTGCCATTTTATTTGATCCTTCTTTCTCTTCCAAGGCTAGTTTTTCAAAGAATCTTTTTGAACCGCTTGGATCAATTCCAGCATCATGCATTTGTTGAATTCCAAACTTATCAGCTTCAAGTTCAGCGGCTCTACCATAGTTAGTGATAATGCCTGTTTGAATTAGGCTAGCCATAAATTCCTCTCCAAAGCTTGGGCTAGACCCTAAAGCTAGTGCGCCAGCAATTCCAATGATATTTTGCTTAGTCATATTTTCCATGCCATGTTCGCCAACTACATGACCAATTTCATGACCAATTACTGAAGCGAGTTCAGACTCAGTATCTGCAAACAGAATTAAGCCTAAATTGACATAACAAAACCCACCTGGAATAGCAAACGCATTAATTGCGGGATCATTAACAACTTTAAATGTATATCTTAAATTTTTCCTTTGAGAAACGCTTACTAATCGTTGACCAATATCATTTATATATTCATTAATAATGGGGTCATTTATAAGTTGCAATTGTTTTTCTATTTGAAAAGAGTATTGACGTCCAAGTGTTATCTCTTCATTGGTCGAATACATATTTATACTCGTTAACTGTGAGCAGGCAACAAAATAAAATACAATAATCAATAAAAATAAATTTTTAATCCAACGATTGAATGCTAACACAATATAATCCAGAAGTATTTTATTCTTTATCTCTTAATTCTTCAAAAAACTCTGCAAAGTCTGGTTCAAAATCTCCCCTACGTTCCTCCCAAATTTCTCGAACTATTTTTGTTCTATAAATACCCATGCCTATACGACTAAATGCATCTTTTGTTAATAATCCATTTTTATATTGGAGATAAATATTCTCAATTCGCCTAAAGCCCATCATTTGGTACATCCATAAACTTACATAGTCACTTTCGCTAATATCAGTTTTACTTATATCTTGTAATGCCTTACCTATTAAACTAGCTATCCTTTCATTTTCAGCTCCTATCCTATACATTTCAGCAACTTGTGAAGAAACTGCCTGTTGAGTTGCCCCACGAACCGCAGTAGTGTTTTGTTTTATTTCTAAACCAACAAATACGAGAGAGCCAACAACACTTACTATACCTATTATTTCTACAAATTTTCTATTTTTCATTAATTAAACCCTTGAAAAAATATCATGTTCATGCGATTTTTCTTTCTTATTAATGTGTAATAGAGCATGTTTTTCGCCATTTTTTATAAAAATTTGAAAATTTCCACCAACCCCAAAAATTATCTTCTTGCATTGCTTTAAAAATCTTTTTTTGATATTCAAGGGATTGTTCTGGAGACATACGATATGTTCTTCTAGGTTTCCCATAAAGACCTTTTAAAACGAGCCACTGACCTTTTACATATATTAGTGTATGCTTTGAGGCCTCTTGACCTTTGGGGTTAATAAGATAAACATGTGTTAAATCTTCAACCCCAGCAAGCTTTCTTCTCCAATTAACTGATAATACGGGGTTATCTAAAGTAACCTTTGTTAATGGCGTAAAAAGCACATCTAAAATTCTCCATGATTCTTGAGGGTCAATTATTCCATCTTTTGCATGCTCCACCATATTTAAAATATTTTGTTTTTTTAAAGGAACAATAAAATCTACATCCTCATTGTTAACTCCATTTATAAACTCAAAACTATCCCCCCGATGGTAGACAGTAAAGCTTTCTTCACTTTCTTCAATAACTATACCGAGACTATTAAAAACCCCATCAAAATAATTAACTAAATCTGGAGACTGAAAAATATTTTTCCATGTATTCAAAGAGGTGGGTTCCTGTCCAAAAACAAAACCAATTAGAAATAGAATTAATCGGAGGCATTTAATTATACTTTTCATAATTTAGTCAATTACTTCTACAGATTGATTTATTATATCGCGATAAACTATATTAAATAAAAAAAGCCCCACACTTAAGTGTAGGGCTTTTTAAGAATTATGATAAAGTTTTAATTACCGTCACTAGCATTATCAAACTCTTCTTCACTTATACACCCATCACCATTTGTATCTATATCTGTAAATGTAGGCTCTTCTGAATCATTGCCCTGGTTAAGGGATTTGATGTACTTGACTTTTTCCTGCCAGTAGGTTGGGAGCATGTCCCAAGGGTTTGGCATCGCGTCATCAGTAACGTACAATAAGCCGATGTTACGTTGCACGGCGAGATCTATGGCAGTCTGCATTTCGCTAATCGTACTGGCTGTGTGAACAAGCATTGAGAAACGTGACGCATCGTATTCATTAACCCATGAGTCGGTGGAATATGATGGCCACTCTGACATGTAATTCTCAGAGATTACCAGAGATGTGGTTGCTGGCGCCGATACAAAGGCTTCTTCTGATGACATCCCAGGGTTGCCATGGACCTCCTCAAGGCCGGGTTTGCTTAAAATATATGCGTAGAGTTCTTCGTAGTAGGATAGTGTACTGGTTTCAGTTGACATTTCATCGATGAAAATTCCTGAGAGTCCGTGAGAAACCCAATGGCCTGCCCATTCGTCGATCTCAGCCTTTACGGTCGAGATATCGCGAGCTCCGAACCCCGTGTGCACATAACCTATTGTGGTTACTTTACCGGCCAATTCTGACATACCAACTACATAGTCTGCGTTGGGGCCTCCTGATCCGGGACCATTGTTAGCGTTTATGATAGCAGTGATCGGGATTTGTGAGGCAGAACTTGCGAGGTCGTCCCACTGGTAGTCCGAGGACCAATGTATAGGATAGTTGTACCAGGGAATCAGCACTCGTAGTGGTTCATCCTGAGCCTTGAGGAATCCCATTACGAGTAATACAGTTGTGATTATTTTATTCATGATCTTCTCCTAAAAGACAGAAATTTAAAATTAGTTATGTTTGTTTGGCTATAATTAATACAGCCAAAGACAATTATTGTAAATTAGAGATGTTTTATACAGGAAATTACAAAAAAATTACCCACAAACAAAAAAGCCCCACGATTAGGTGAGGCTCTTTTTAATTTGTGATTATAAAAATGTTTTATTGTCCTTTATTTGAACCAGAGGCGTTTCATTTAGTCAGTAGTAGTAGTAATAGATAATTGTTTTTTGTTGTTTATTTCTTCTACATCTAAATAATATGTGAAATAACCAATTCCAAGAGGTGTTTCTCCAACATAATCTTTAGGTTGGATGACTAAATCTTCACCATCAATCATAAGTGAGACATATGCATATCTGTAAGCTTTATCATATCCACGATAACAGGTGTTTTCACCACTTTTAATTTCACCATGATTTCTACTTTCATCAATACTAATTACTACATTACATAAATCGTATTCACTGTTATTAAATACTCTAATATTTGTTTTATTATCATTACTATTGCAATTTGAAATATCATGCTGGTCACATTCAAAGTCAGTATCATTGCATGTCAATGAAAAGAATATTATAAATAATATGACCCAGAGGCGTTTCATTTTAACAGTTCAATAACAAATAATATAAATATACAATTGACAGTATTTTAATGATCATATTGTTCATCTAATTTCAAGACAGTATGAAGTAAAACATTTGCTCCATTTGAAATATCTTTTGGTGATGAATATTCTTTGGGAGAATGACTAATACCGTTTTTACTTGGAACAAAAATCATTCCAATTGGGCATATCACTGACATTTCTTGTGCATCATGCCCAGCACCACTTGGCATATATTTACTTTTTAATTTCAGATCGTTTGACGCATCTACAATGGCCTCACGAATTAATCTATTAGTAGGTTCGGGAACGATATTTATTGTTTGTTGAAATTGAAATGTTGTTCCTGTTTTTTTACTTATTTTTTTTGATGACAGTCTAATTTTATTATAGATAGCATCAATTTTTTTTTCGTCCAAATCTCTTATTTCAAGACTTGCGATCACCTTACCTGGAATTACATTTGGTGCACCTGGATATGAGTTGATTATCCCAACAGTAGCTACTTGATTGCCAGGTGTATTTTTACCTATTTCATGAACTGTTTGAACATATTGTGAAGCAGCATATAATGCATCATTACGTTGATCCATTGGGGTTGTACCAGCATGGTTTGCAAAACCATTTATAGTAACATCCCACTGTTTAATACCTACAATACCCTCTACTATACCAATTTCTAAATTTTCATCATAAAGGATGCCACCTTGTTCAATATGTAATTCAACATAAGCAGTCCATTCATTTCTCTTTAACCTAGCATCCTGAAGTTTGTCAAAGTTTCCTCCAATTCTTTCAATTCCTTCTTTTATTGTAAATCCGCTACTGGATTTAAGCCGAAGTTCTGAATCAGTTAATCCTGTTGTCATAATCTTGCTACCAAAAAGGCCACCTTCCTCATTTTGAAAAATCACAACAACGAGAGGATGATTTAATGTATAATTATTGTCCCAAATCGTCTGAGCTACTTCAATTGCTGACAAAGATCCAACATTCCCATCGAAGCTTCCTCCTTCAGGAACAGAATCGATATGTGATCCAATCGCAATTGGCGGGAGATTGTTATCTTTACCTTTTAATTTCCCAATAATATTTCCGCCTTCATCTATTTTAACATCCATTCCAGCAGATATCATCAGTTCCATTACATATTTGCGCCCATTTATATCAGCGTCAGTATATGCTACCCTGCTTAAACTACCAAATTCAATACTACTAATTTTTGACAGTTTAATAAAATTATTATTTAATCGGTTATGATTTACTCTCAGAGGGTTATTTGCGATAACAACCGAGATAAAACAAATTAAAAAGAGTTTTTTTGATTTAATCATCATTCAGATTATTTCATTTTTTCAAATATATTTCCAAAGGTGTCTCATTTATTTGATTATTTCTACAGATTGATTTATGGTATCTGAAAAATAGAATTTTATTTTTAGTTTTCCATCAACTCTAACGAGATATGCACTTTCTAGCCATTCGTAATTATGCAATTCTTTTTTGCCATTATTCAAAGTTACAAATCTTCCTTTGTTTTTATAATATGCATGAGCTGAATTTTTATCTATAGATATTTTCATGTCAGTTATGATCCAGTCATCTTCAATTGTACCAAAAGAACCTGCGAATTCAATAAATTCTGTAGCAGTCATTGCCTTACCTACTTCATATAATATATAGTCATCTGTTACAAAATTCTTGAAATTATTTATATTATCACTTTCAACAGAAAAAGAATCAAACATTCCTAAAATTGTATCCTTGACATCCTGTTCCGTTATTTCTTGATAAGAGCTGCAACCAAATAATATCGTGGCTATAGATAGTATAATTCTTTTTTTCATTTTATTCTCCTTTATTTGACCCAGAGGCGTTTCATTTATTTAATAAATTGTCATAGAGGGTTAGTTAGACTAATTAATACATCAATTGATAAAATTATTAAAGTGAAATAACCAAAAGTAAATATCTTTGCACGAGAAGGCACATAATTTGAAGTCAATCGTATATAAGCATGTAAATAGCGAGAAATAGAGAATGCCCATGAAAGCATAAGTTCATAGATAGTTATAGTCTCATTGATATAGAGCAAGATAACCAAGAAATAAAATACAACGGGCAATTCAAATTGATTTTTTAGTGTTTGTCTTGAGGTCTCAAGATAATAGGGTGCTTTCCCATCGTATGTTTTAAAATACTTACCTTCAACTTCCCTTGATTTATATGCCTTATTTGCATCCAGTCTATTTTTAATATAAATAAAAAAAGTTAAAAACATCATTGAAAAAGCAGGGTAGAGAATTAAATAGTTTTTCATTTAATCTAATATTTATAGAAGTGAGAGGTATTTGACCCAGAGGCATTTCATTTAATTAGAAGATTGGCTATTGGGTCTTGTGGATTTTTATTGGGGTTTTATTTATTACTAAATATGCGATAAGAGTAGCGAAAATAATTATTAAAATAAGAAGTGTTTTTTTGTTTTAATTAATTAGATTTTGGAGAACCGCCTACTAAAGATATCTCTTCCCACTTCTTATCGTTCACTATTTCCATTTTATCGGGGCTAATTCTTCCATCAATAACCAAGCCATTTAATCTTATAGTTTCTGCTGCATAAGCGGAATAACCAGGGCTTGGAGCAGCAATAACAAATAGATTACCATCTTTGTCTAATATTCCCGCAGGTGTACCACGAGTAAGACATCTTTTAGCGCAAGATTTATGCTCACTTCCCATCAATCCACTTGAAGTATAACAAGCAAGACCTACAATCTCGCCTTCAATAAGCATTTTTTCTGGTTTTTTCTCAACGGAATTATCTTGAGCATTTAAAAATATACAGGTGGTTGTTAGAATTAATAAAGTTATAATATTATTTTTTTTCATCATAATCTCCTTTAATAAGATTGTATTATCAACTTAATACCTTTTAACCAATTAATATTATCAATTTTATATTTTAGCAGTAAGACTGCTACATAAATAGTCAATTAATAACCTTATTATATAAGGTTTCATTACTTAATCATTTATTTGACCCAGAGGCGTTTCATTTAGTTAACCTAATTAGAAAGCAGTTCATAATTGTTTAATTCTGATTTAGTATTTTATAAATTGCCTTTTCTGCTAGCACTGACATTACTTTGTAACCTTTTTTATTTGGATGTACACTATCAGAGCCATAATCCTCTATTAATGCATTATTTTTATCAACCATTGAAGAATAATAATCAAGATATATCATTCCATTTTCTTTAGCATATTGTTCTATTAT
>ENA-OREN01002995-OREN01002995.1-marine-metagenome-genome-assembly--contig:-NODE-2995-length-16269-cov-4.245986_pt1 | contig 16269 bp, 13 predicted proteins | sample MGYA00248624_ERZ508555 | MGnify/ENA primary metagenome ERZ508555 (study PRJEB26222, sample SAMN06267773) | marine metagenome | isolation source: Saanich Inlet, British Columbia, Canada | place...
GCGATGCAGATCAAGCGATTAGATCTCACGCCAATCGTTTCGCACGTAATTCCGCTCGATGAAGCCCAAGAAGCCTATGAAGCTGCCGCCGGACCGGGTCAGGGTGTTCAAAAAGTGCTGCTGAAACCGTAGAACATCTGATGTATGCGATTCCGTAGGTTCCTATTTACGCCGTTGTGCCGAACCAGAGAAATCTCGAGGAGCCGCAGGCGTCGCTCGTCCTTCAGCCGCATCAACAGCCGCTACCAGCTGTCTCCGAGCCCACAGAACGGTTAATGCTGCATCTAAGTTCGAAAGAGTTTCAGGAAGCGATAGTTTGCCATCAGGTAAACCAAGTTCTATTCGGTCGCCGACCGGAATATCCCGAGATACTTCGCCGGCACTCGGTGCGCTACTCGGAGCATTTGCAGCGAACACAGGTTCATTACTGCCCAATTCCCGTTGAGTCGGAGCCGCATATCGTGATGCAGAACCAAGTGGATTCTCAGATTCAGCGACCGGTACTGACTGATCTTTCGGCAGGTACGGTCGTGCTTCGCTAAATATCCGATCGATTAGTGCCAATCGTCGAGCGACCTCGGTTCTATTAGCACCAGAAAGCTCTTCCAGTAAAACGGCGAATCGATCAGCGGCATACGGCTGGTCTCCAAGACGTGTCGACATTTCAGTAAATAGGGGGACGTTGCGTGCGAGTTGAATTCGCGCATCTTCACTCTCTTTGACCGAGAGCGGCGTTACAGCACGTAAACCATCCCTAGTTACTCGAACTCGGCTCCGACCACCTGCTACACCCCACATGCGAAGAGCACCCAGACGAGCCGAGAAAGCGCCGCCACGTTCTGACATACCCAGCGAACGAGCTAGTCCTTGCCGAGATACTTCGCCTGCAAATTCACGAGCGATCTTTTGACCAAGCTCGATGCTTTCGACGAGCCCTATTTCTGGGAACTCGTAATCACCTAGTTTTGCCATACAAATAAGCCTCACTACAAAATTGGACACGCCGGGGTTGACCACAGAGGCGTTTGAGCCGAGATAGATGACTACGAGTCACCACAGAGCCCACAAACACCGCTTACGACCAACCTAATTATTATCAACAGAAGCGTTACCCCGACAAACACGCCGCCATGACGTTCATTACGCTGTACGTTACGCCGCTACACAGCCGCACCGCAAGCAGTTTTGGAGCGCATCGCACATTAGTTGTTCTTGTTACCTGTTCTAGTGTTGTGTTGAGATTGTCTGTCGATCTGGTTCAATTGCCGTAAACAGTCACGTATGAGCATTCGAGGTTCTGTACGGCGTGTCCGGTGATCCATCTGCGGCTACAGCACTGTTTTTATGGATCCGTGAGGGGTTACAACGGAGGTACGTGAGTTAACTAGCGGCGTAAATAATCATCGGCACCGGATCTTCGTTTGTCCGAGTTGATTCGCTGCCTATCACTCAACACAAGTATTTGCACACGATGTGAAACATTCCTGTCCAACTACGGACAGTACGATTTACTCCAAGGCCACTTGATAGCACTACGCGAGCGGCCAACCAGTGCTTCGACTAATTACTCACCGAACTACCGTATTTCGACGTCAAGCAGCGCAAAGTTTTCAGTGCCCAAATATGCGCCGTCTTCACGTTCGCAGTTTGGGTCGTTTTTTGTGCTGATTGACGACAACTTGCGCCGGTCAATGTGCGGCGCAGTATCGCACAACATAACGGATTATTTACCGTTTTGTTTAGCATGTAATCCGGATGTAAGAAATGGGTTTTTGAACTCAACCAAGTGCCGACCGATATTTTTACTAAATTTCCGCACAGGTTGTCGATTTCAGCTGATTTTGGTCAAAAAATAGCCGGGCGCAGAAAATTCTGAGCCCGGCTATTTGGACCAAATCCCAGGTCGATTATTTATCTATTTTCCGACCCGAATTTCGGTCACGTTTTGATTCGTTTATTTTAGTCGTCTTGCGACGTGAAACTACCAAGTCCACCTAGCATTTTCGTTAGCTCAAGTGGTAATACGAATTTGGTTGATTCGCCTGCAGCTAGTTCCTTCAGTGCATCAACGTATTGGAGCGTCATTGTGTTCGCATCTACGCCCGAAGCTACCTTGTGAATCGCCGCAAGCGCCTCGGCATAACCGCTGGCTCTAAGAACGGTCGCTTGCTGATCACCTTCAGCCGCAAGAATCTCAGCCTGCCTGTCACCTTCTGCCTTTAGGATCGACGATTGCTTCTCACCTTCAGCAACCGTAATAGCTGCTTGTTTGGTACCGTCTGCCTCGAGAACAACCGCACGGCGAATGCGTTCAGCAGTCATTTGGCGGTTCATCGCCTCTTGAATGTCTCTTGGAGGATCGATCTCACGAATTTCTACGTTGGTGACTTTGATGCCCCAACGCTCGGTTTCGGAATCCAATCGTGTTCGAAGGACCTCATTGATCTTGTCTCGCTGAGAGAACACATCGTCAAGGTTCATTTCACCGATGACCGCCCGGAGGGTCGTCGTGGCAAGTCCAACTACAGCAGTTGTGTAATCTTCAACCTCAAGAACAGCCTTCTGTGCTTCATTGATATCGACCCGGAGATACACCAAAAAATCGATTTCTATCGGCGCATTGTCCTTGGTGATGTTCGTTTGACGCGGGATATCAAGAACAGTCGTACGTGTGTCGATCTTCTGGATCTGGTGGATGATCGGGAGCGATATTACGATTCCCGGCCCCATCATCCCTTCGAACGTACCCAGTCGGAAACGGGCAACACGCTCGTAATCTCGAACGAAGTTAATAAATGCCATTAGTACCTCCCAATACGGAACGGGGATCCCCGAACCTAATTTGTTTCAATCTTTACTCGATACGTCATCTGTACCTGTTTCGGTTCGCAATAGTCTCACTTTCAGATGAATACCATCGACCGAAACCACTTCGACTTCTGTGCCCACAGAGATGCTTTTTTCGCTGTTTCCTTCATACTCGCCAGACCAGATCTCACCATTTACCAGAACCTGACCTGAAGGAGATAATTCTGCCGACACAACACCTGCCCCCCCGACCATACTCGCTACTAACGTTGGACTTTCGTACAACAAAATATCTTTACTTTTACGAAGCTCCCAAGCAAACCACAACACTAATGAACCAATTGAAACTCCAACGATCGCCAGCAACCATCGATTCACGGTTGGGTCAGCCCCAGTAAAAGTCGGATTACCGAAGAAACCAACCATAAATACTCCACCCAGAATCAAACTCACAGTGCCAGCAACTCCGAAGTACCCAATCCCCGGAGCGGTCGTTTCGAGATAAAACAACAACATCGATAACAGGATCAACGCCACTCCTGCCCAAGAGAACGGCAACTGTCCAACGCCAGCCCACCCAAGAACCAAGAACAAAACGCCTAACGTACCTGGAACCCAAAGTCCCGGATTCCAAAGTTCCACGATCACGCCAAGCCCACCAAGTGATACAAGAAGGAAAGCAATATTAGGATCTGAGATGAACGCCAGCACACGCTCTAGCAAACTCAAATCGATCTGCGATGTAATAGCGCCACTGATATCCAATTCCACACTTTCCCCATTGATATCGACGGGATAACCATCCAACTGTTCTAAAAGAGATTCGTAGTCAACTGCGATCAAGTCAGCAATCCCCAACTCGACTGCTTCTGAAGCTGAATACGCCTTAGCCGACAATACGGTCGCTTCAAGTGCCGACACGTTTCGACCTCGCCTTTCAGCGATGCTTCGAATAAACGCGGCTGCGTCTTGGGACGCCTTTCGACTCAACGTGTCTGGCAAATCATCGCCATCTACTCCAACGACCGATGCAGCGCCTATGTTTGTGGTCGGCGCCATCGCCAATATGTGTGCCGCCGCGCCAACAAACGTTCCAGCACTTGCCGCCTGTGCGCCGCTAGGAGCTACGTAGACAGCTATGGGCACCTCAGACATTAGAATCGATCCAATAATGTCTCTGGTGGCGTCTAGGAGACCGCCAGGGGTGTTCAACATCAACACAACAAGCTGTAAATCTTCTTCTTCAGCTCTGTCGAGGCCCCGTTCGATAAATCGTGAAGAAACACCATCTAACGCGCTATCAAGTCGAATAAGAAGGACGTTTGATTGTTGATTCCCCGACTCGGTCGACTGTGCCTGAGCAGATTCTTCGAGCGAGGGCAGCAATATCCCAATAAGGCCAGCCAGAGTTATCAGCACTGCGATTAGTACTCGAATACCCCGTACCACTCCCCTGAAAGAACGATTTGGCATAGCTGAACTCCGTTCGGGCATTTTATCGAATGAATTTGGATAAAAGTTGACCAATATCGTCAACCTGTCAAAATACTGCAGCGATAACAGTGCGTCATTGCTCTGCGCATTGTGATGAAACTCGATCAATAGCTACAGGTTCAAGATGAAAATTACCGATATCAAGACGTTCCATGCGAACGACGGTCAACGAAATAACATCTTTCTCGAAATCGAGACTAATGCAGGGATCGCAGGAGTCGGTGAGGCATACTCAATTGGTCCTGACCGAAGCGTAATAGCGATGATCGAAGAGATGAAATCGTGGTTCATAGGACAAGACCCAGGACGAATCGAGTGGCTAATTCGTCGTGCGAAGAACACGCTGCGCTTCCCTCTTGGTCAGGTAGCGTGGTCTGCCATTTCCGGTATCGATCTCGCACTTTGGGATATTGCAGGTAAAGCTGCCGGGCTTCCCGTTTACAGCTTGCTAGGCGGTAAGACTCGAGAACGCGTCCGGGTTTACCACGGCATTTACGGAGATTCGCCAGAGGAAGTCGGCGAACATGCAGTACGGCTAATGGACGAAGGCTACTCAGCGTTCAAAACCAGCCCACTTCCTTCGAATTGGCGTGAAATTCCGTGGCGGCAGGCGTTACGCGAAGCCGATCAGCGAATGTCGGCTATTCGAGATGCGATTGGCGATAGTCCTGATCTAGCAGTCGATGTACACGTTGCCATTCGTGAAACTGCTCTGTCACTAGAGCTTGCAAGGGTCATCACGCCATACAGACTTATGTTCATCGAAGAACCGGCACGAGCTGAATTCATCGAATCAAGCGCTGAACTGCGGCGTGAGTTTAGAGTCGCCCTCGCAACTGGCGAGAATCTGTACGGTCTTCACCGATACACCGAACTACTGAACGCTGATGCTGTCGATATCATCCAGCCTGATTTGCTTTGCTGCGGAGGCCTCCTCGAAGCTAAGAAGATCGCCGCCGTGGCTGAAGCACACTATGTCACCGTCGCTCCGCACAACCCATTGGGATTGATCTCAACTGCGGCAGGTGTTCACCACGCTGCTTCCATCAACAACTTTGCGATTCTTGAATGGCACGGCGATCACAAAAAGAAGAAATCCGAGTTCATAAACGAATCGTGGGGTCCGGTTAATGGATATTTCGAACTCCCAACACAGCCGGGACTTGGAATGACGCTGAATCACGATGCCATCTCTGCGAATCCTCCTGCCCAATGGGATAGAGGATTCGCAACGTACAGCGACGGGTCACCCGGCTTCCTCTAACCCGCCTTCAATTCCAACTTCAACTCGTAATTTTTAAAAGACGACCGATATGAAAATCACAAAAATAGAAACACTAATCGGGTCCGACCCAGCAGCCGGAAATCTTATCTATGTCAGAACACACACCGATGCCGGCATCTATGGCGTAGGCGAGGTGTACCACGTTGGTCCCGACATGGCATCGACCGTGTGGGTTGAGTACTTCGCCGAGCAGCTTGTCGGACAAGACCCAACTGAGATCGAACGAAACTGGGCACTTTGTTATCAAGGAGCTCGGTTTCCTATCGGATCTTCCGGATTAGCAGCACTTTCGGCGATCGATGTCTCGCTTTGGGACATCACTGGTAAGGTGCTCAATAAACCCGTTTATGAACTGATGGGCGGCAAAGTCCGAGACAAAATACGAGCCTATTGGGATATTCACGGCAGCACGCCTGAAGAACTAGCCGAAGACGCACGCAAGTTCGTCGACAAGGGCTACACAGCGCTCAAAGCAAGCCCACTATCTCCAAATTGGCGAGATCTGCGGTGGAACGACGTGATGATCGACTCGAACGCGAGGTTCAAGGCGGTACGTCAAGCAGTCGGTGATGACATCGACGTTGGATTCGACGCACACGCGGCAATTTTCGAGCCAATTAGGGTTCTCGAACTCACAGATGCCCTAATGGAATTCAATCCGTGGTTCATGGAAGAGCCGATTAGGATGGAAAATCGCTACGAAATGGGTAAATTGCGCGAAAAAATGCCGTGTGCTGTAGCAACGGGAGAATGTCTTTACACGAAGTTCGAGATGTGGGATCTAATCCGAGAAGGTGGGGTCGATATCATTCAGCCCGAGGTCTGCATCGTTGGTGGCTTAACCGAAATGCGAAAAATCGCCTTCATGGCAGAGGCTCATGACTTGGTTGTAGCGCCCCACAACCCAATGGGACCATTGGCCAGCGTCGCTAATCTCCACTTCGATACGGCCACTTCGAACTTCCTTGTTCAAGAGTCGAGGACGTTAAAGCCGTTCGAAATCGCATCAGTAACCAACATTGTCGAACCTGTTGACGGTTACTACCCGATTCCGGAAGGTCCCGGACTCGGTATCGACGTCGTTGAGTCAGAATTTACAAACCGACCGTATTCAAAATCATGGCACCGCGGTGACCGGGTCAACCCTGACAACTCGATCTCGTACATTTAGCGTTCATTCGGTGTGACTTCGTTGCTTCGTTTCGATCGCGAACTGGGCTAGATTTGCCCATGCTCTGCTTTGAAAAGACGATAAGTCACAGTTCAACAAAGGGTAAAAAAGGACGAAGTCCTAATCGAACGCGTATCGGGGCTTCTCTCGATGGCTCCTGTTCGAAGCAAGAGCATGTTCGGCCCTACTACTTGGTTCTTGGAAACTAACGATCTGATGTTCGCTGGTGGAAGGGGCGATGGGGTCATGATCCGAGTAGGCGCCTAACGAACCGCCAATTGGATCGAATCTGGTTATGCCGAACCGTTCGATCCAATTGGCAATCACAAAGCAATGAAAGAATACGTGCTATTAACCAGCGATCGCATTGGGGAAGATGAAGATCTTCTCAACTGGCTTGGTGAAGCCAGCGAGTTTGCAGGGTCGCTGCCGCCTAAAAAGCCCAAATGTCCTAAGTAGCAAAACGACCGTGGCAAATAACCCCCTACTTACTCTGAACCTGCGGCGCCAACAGTTGATGCCCACGCACCCATCGCCATAAGTCCACCATCGACGTTGAAGTACGATCCAGTGACGAATGATGCCTTGTCGCTTGCAAGAAACAACACCATGTTTGCGACGTCGTCTGCTTGACCGATCCTGCCAATCGGATGCGCCTGACCAGTTGAAATCAGCTCATCTTCGAGATCACCACCAGTACCAGCAATCGCATTCCGAACCATGGGAGTATCGATGGCACCCGGGTTCACGCATACAACTCGAATATTGTCGGGAGCGAAATCCAACGCCATCTGCCGCATAAGTGATAGGTCACCACCCTTAGAAGCAGCATAGGCAGACACCCCGCCCATTGACTGAAGTCCTTGAACACTGGCTGAAGAAATAATCACTCCCCCACCTGCTTTACGCATGTGAGGAATCGCGTACTTCGCCATCAGGAAGCGGCTTTTCAAGTTGACCGCGATGATCTTGTCCCAAGTTTCTTCAGGAAGCTCTACGGCATCAACATACGAATCAGGCGGTTGAATACCGACATTGTTGAATACAACGTTCACCCCACCATATTCTTCGACCGCTGCATCGACAGTCGATCGGCAGCCTTCCGAAGTACCCGCATCACCATGAACAAACTGTGCTGTGCCTCCTCGGGCGGTGATTCGACTAACGATTTCGTCACCAGCCTCGGTATTCCAATCGAGGATCGTTACACTAGCGCCTTCTTTGGCGAATGCTTCAGAAGCCGCCCCACCAATGCCCAGCGCACCACCTGTGACGATTACGGATTTTCCGTCGAATTCACCCATTTAAAATCTCCATGATCTATTTAGAACACAAAATCATTGCCACATTGAAACCCACATGGCCACTGCCGAGCAAATTTATCATCACAATCAATGGTCGAACCGCCCCGAATGTCGCAAGAGCGCACAGAATTGGCAAATGTGAGTGCGCCGACATATCGGAATCGAATCTATTTAGTTACTCATCAGGAACTATATGCAACTCCCAAGAATCAATCGCCTAGTTCTACTTCTGACATTGGCTTCCCTATCGATCATTATCGCGTCCTGCTCAACTAGTGAAGCTCCTGGCGATGGTGATTTCGTTCTCAACTTGTATACGGGAGCTAATGAGGTTGGGGCGAATTCCATATCCTTCAACGAACTCGTCGCAAACGAAGATCGCCCAATACTTCTCAATTTTTGGGCAGGAAACTGTCCACCCTGCAGAGCCGAAATGCCAGCGCTCGAAGAAACATGGCGGGAATATGGGGATAAAGTCTTGTTCATTGGAGTCGATATTGGGCCATATGTTGGGCTAGGAACTTACAAAACTGGTCAAGCGCTAGTTGATGAAGTAGGCATTACTTACGTGACGGGCAACACACCTAACAGAACCATAATCACCGATTGGAGAGTGCAAAACATGCCTTCGACGTTCATGATCGGAAAGGACGGGCGAGTCCACGACATTGTCATCGGAGCGATCTCTGGTTCACGCCTTTCACAAAAAGTTCGTGAGTTAATCGCGGCGAACGCCACTTAGTCGATCAGAAACCTGCTCTCGTTTGGTTGCTGGGGCGGTGTAAGATGCCGCAATTCACTACCCGGCTAATAGAAACCTAACTTGAAATCGAACGAACCTGAATCTCCGTCTGCTGATCCTTCACCCCCAGAGACAAGACCACACCGAAAGCAACTACGGCCGTGGTCATCACTAGCATTTCGTGACTACACGCTGCTTTGGCTTTCCGGCATGGGAATGCTAGTTGCAATGCAGTTGCGGCTGTTCACCAGCACACAGTGGTTATACGACGAAACAGGATCAGAACTTCAGCTAGGCCTGCTTGGCGCTGTCCAGTTCCTTCAGATGCCAGTAGTTGTCTATGGCGGATTGTTGGCCGATACCATCAATCGCAAGAAGTTGATGTTTTTCACTCAGAGTGTTTCGTTCATATCGATGCTTCTGCTAACACTCGCTGCATGGAACGATGTCCTCGCTCCATGGATGATTTTCGCTGTCACTGGCGTAACAGGCATCGTAAATATGCTCGGGAATTCCGCTCGACCAGCCATGCTTCCAAGAGTGATCCCTAGATCACACACGACCAATGGTGTAACTTTTCAAACAGCGTCGTTCCAAGTAGGACAAATCGCAGCACCACTTCTGTTTGGGATCTTGTTTACTCAGTTCGGGGTAGGCACAACCTTCTTCGTCGGAACAATTTTTGCTGGCATTAGCATGATCGCACCAGCCATGATCAAAGCCAGTGGCGCTCCCGATCCCGACACAGTTTCGCAAAGCAAAGTTGCAGCAATCGTTGAGGGTGCTTCGTTCGTGAAGAGACACCCGATCCTACCGGGTCTCTACCTGCTCGATATCGGGGTAACGGTAGTCAGCTTCTACAGAATGCTGTTCCCGTTATTCGCCAGTGGGCTTTATGGGATGGGTGCAGAGGGCACAGCCCTACTAGGTTCAGCCAACGCCTTTGGGGGAGTGGGTGGCTCAATGCTGGTGTTCTTCACTGAGAAAATTCGCCATAAAGGTCGAATCGTTCTCGGCGCAACCATGGTTTATGCAGTCGGACTCATCGCTTTTGGGCTGACACCAATCTTCTGGGTTGGGCTTGTGATTGTTGCCCTACTCGGGGCTACCGACTCTGTCGGCATGACCATGCGACAGGCAATCGTGCAGCTAACTACGCCCGACCGGCTAATAGGAAGAGCATCTAGCGCCCATTCGTTTGCGGCAATGAGTGCGAACAATATTGGGCAGATGGAGGTAGCGTTCGTATCAGCGGCAATCGGAGCAGGCGCGACGATGGTTTTGGGCGGTTTCGTTGGGATAGCAGTTGTGGCGGTTATCTGGGTGGTAGTGCCCGGTGTACGTCGCTACGAATACACTGATGCTCCATCAGGTGGCGCTGTAGACGAGCCAGAGAACAATGATGCGAACCAAGATCTAAGGAAGATCAAGTGAAAATCACCAAGGTCAAAACATTTATCGTCGATGGCGTATTCAGACCTTGGACGTTCGTGAAAATCGAAACTGACGCTGGAATAGTCGGCTGGGGTGATTGCACCGAATGGCAAGCTGCGTACTCGGTGGCAGCAACAGTGAACCAGCTTGGCGAAAACATGATCGGCAAAGACCCGATGGCGTCAGAGGCAGCTTGGTGGGACAACGCTTCGTTCATGGTTCGCCAACGAGGGGGAATCGCTTACAAAGCGATGTCGGGCATCGACTCAGCCTTGTGGGACATTCGAGGGAAAGCACTCGATGCGCCAGTTTGGCAATTACTTGGTGGCAAGATGCGCGATGAGCTCGAACTCTACTGGTCACACTGCGGGTCTGATCGAGGACGGTACGCTGAACAGCTCAATGTACCGAAGCTCTCGACACTAGACGATGTACGTGAACTCAGCCAAGAAGTACTCGATCAAGGATTCACGGGTATAAAAACCAACATTCTTGCTCTGGAAGATATACACGATATCCCTCGCAAGAAAAATGGCGTCGGAAACAGTGGTCAGATCACATACCAGCAACTTGAGAATGCAGTGAGTGTGATCGGAACATTCCGAGAAGCACTTGGCCCAGAAATCGGAATTGCGATCGATACGGCTCTTAGTTTTCGGCTGGGTGGCGCCATCAAGCTTGCAAGAGCACTCGAACCGTTCGACATGATGTGGCTTGAGACTGAAACGTGGGACCCGGGTTCACTGCGCACTGTTCGAGAATCGACCACGACTACAATTTGCCATGGTGAAAGCCTGATGGGACCCGAAGAATACCGACCGTTCTTCGAGTCGCATGCTCAGGATGTGATCATGCCTGACTTCGCCTGGAACGGCATCACAATGGGCAAGAAAATTTGCGATTTGGCGCATCTGTACGACACCGCTATTGCGCCACACAACTGCCATTCTCCGATGAATACACTCGTTTCTGCCAACATATGCGCGGTTATCCCAAACTTCATGACGTTGGAATTTATCAACGACGACGCTCCTTGGCGTGACGACTTGATGACCCATCCGTTCGAGATTGAAAACGGGAAACTCCAAGTGCACAATCGACCAGGCCTCGGATCTGATTTGATCGAATCAGAGCTAGAAAAGCACCGGTGGACCGGCGGCAATAACCTGTAGTCGGCCGATATTCGGACGGAATAACTTGAAAATCTCTATTTTTCAGATCGATGCGTTCACAGATCAGCCGTTTTCAGGCAACCCAGCTGCCGTCTGCCCACTGGATGAATGGCTGCCTGAAGCAGATATGCAATCGATTGCCCCCGAGATGAACCTGTCTGAGACAGCATTCTTCGTGCCGAGCGAAAAGCACGATATCGACTACGACATTCGTTGGTTCACCCCGAAGATCTAAGTCGATCTGTGTGGTCACGCCACGCTAGCATCGGGGCATGTTGTCCTGTCCAAACTGCAACCCGACCTCACTCAAGTGGCATTTAGTTCCCGAAGAGGTCGATTAACAGTTGAACATCGGAACGACATGCTCGAACTAGACTTTCCCGTAAATCCACCCCGACCGCTAAAAGATGCGAATGAAGTCGCTGCTGTTCAATCTGCACTCGGAGCGTCACCAGTCGAGATTCTGCATGCGAACACGAACGTTGCCGTATTTGAAACAGAATCTCAAGTAGCCGAACTCAAACCAAATTTCGCAGCAGTGGCAAAACTCAAAGAGCCTTGGGTTGCAGTGACGGCACCTGCAGATGCCGGTGAATTTGACTTTGTAAGCCGTTTTTTTGTGCCTACCGCGGGAATCAATGAAGATCCCGCTACCGGATCGTCACATACCGTCCTAATGCCCTATTGGGCGGGGAAATTCGGAAAGACCGAGCTGGTCGGTCGGCAGATATCAAACCGCGGAGGAACGATGTACTGCAAATTAGTAGATGATCGAGTGAAGATCGCAGGTCACGTCGTTGAAGTAATGACCGGCGAGCTAACTATCGATTAGGGCGGACGAATGAATCGCCAGTTACTCCATTCCGCTCTGGGACAGGTGATAATTGGGCTCAATCGTCACCTAAATCCTCAACCAAAGTTGCACATGCACCAAGTCGAATCGAAATTTCTAGAGTCGTTACGAACAGGAACCACGCTCGCCGATGGCGGTATCGGTTCGCTCATATTCCAACTGACTGGGCGGCTCGCATCGCCCGACTTCTTATACGAAGCCATCAACCTTCGAAATCCCAACTTAATCAAAGGGATCTATGCGTCGAGCTTGGCAGCAGGTGCGACGGTCCTCACCACTAATACGTTTTCGGCTAACGAATCCGAGCTAACGGTCGCCGGAGCCGGAGATCAGGTGGACCAAATAAACAAAGCAGCAATCACAATCGCACGAGAAGCGATCGAAGAACATCTGGCCGAATATCCGGACGATAGCAGTGTTGTTTTCGTAATCGGATCGATTGGACCTGGCGGAACAACAGTTGAATCTTATTCAACTCAAATTGATAGTCTAATCGAGAACGGCGCCGATGCGATTCTTCTCGAAACGTTCACCAACACCGACCGTTTATTGGCACTTACGCGAGATATCTCGTCCCGAGACAACGCCCCTCCGGTGCTCGCTCATGCAGCGCTCGATCCAGGAGTTGGCGAAACTCAGGTATGGCCGATCGAACCGGCACAATTTGCTTCGATGGCTGCCAGCGCAGGAGCTTCAGTAGCAGGAATCAACTGCGTCGCGCCATGGGTGGCGGCTGAGTTCATTCAAAAGGCTCATACTGCACCAGAGGTCAAAAATGGTGATCTACTGCTCTCTGCCATGCCCAATGCTGGCGGATTCGAGCGCATCGGCCATCGCTTCCTTGCCCGTTCGAATCCTGAATATATGGGGACACTTGCAAGGCAACTTGGCGATTCAGGAGCCGCCCTTGTAGGTGGATGTTGCGAAGTTCATCCTGAACACGTCCGCGAAATGTCGGCCTATCTAAAATCTCGAACGTCTTCAGTTGGCGCCGATCTAGCAATGTCGCCGGAGGCTCGGCAACGGCGTGAACATCCTGCCGAAGATTCTCGCAAGACCAACGGCAGTTTCTCGCGAAAGATTTTTGACGGAAAATTCGCAATCAGCGTGGAAATGGTTGCACCAACCGGTTCCGATCCCAAAGCTTTAGATCTCAGAGCCCGAATGGTTCAAGAGATCGTCGGTGAGGGATTGGCTGATGCCGTAGACATCACCGATGGCTCAAGAGGCCTCCCTTTGATCCCGCCTGGAGATCTGGTAGAACTGATCAGAGCGAAGCTAGATTGGCGAGACCACGATAAGTTGGAGTTCGTCGCCCACTTTGCGGGACGGGATCTGAACACGCTTGCTGTTCAATCAAGATTGATGGGTTACCACCTACGTGGCATACGAAATGTGCTATTTATCACTGGCGATCCGCCAAAAATGTCACCGACATACCCTCGTTCATCAGCGGTATTCGATATGAACTCAATTCAGTTGATTCGTGCCACTGCCGATCAACTCAATGTCGGGAGGGATTTCGGCGGCAACCCGCTCGGTGGGAATCTCGATAGCGGCACTAAATTCACGATCGGTACCGGTTTCGAACCTGAGGCACTAAACATCGATGCTGAAATAGAACGTCTTCGAGCAAAAATTGATGCTGGAGCGGATTACGTGATGACTCAGCCGGTTTTCGATGACGCCTCGATGAAAACTATTGCGCCCTTCAGAAATCTCGTTTCAGTTCTGCCAGGGGTGATGGTTCTCAAATCCAAATCTCATGCCCAACGAATTGCTCAAGTCCCTGGAGTCAACCTATCACAAAGCGTGATTGACTCCCTAGCGAAGTACCCCAGTGGCAATGATCAGCTGAAGGCTGGGATCGATTTTGCCGTGCGTCAGGCTCACGAATACCGTTCCCAAGGCTGGGCGGGGGTGTATCTCATGTCTCCGGCGTCGCTAGGTGCCGCAAAACAGGTACTAAAAACCCTGGCCGAATAACGACCAGGGTTTTTAGTTATTTCTATCTCAGCCTCCGTAAGGCAGGCATAAAGCATTGGCACAACTTAGAACATTCAGCTCTTCACTGTCCAGATTCTCGTAAAGGATGATCGGCGTGCCATCAGCCCTCATGACTGCGGAGTTCTTCCGACCTACCACACCTTCGCCGATAATCTGCCGGGCCACCGATGTTGCGCAAGTTACGTCCAGACGCTTGATCATTCGGAGTGCTGTTTTGTTCCTATTTCCGAAGAAGACGGCAGGAATGATCTAGGAAAGCCGACTGAATTTCTTTTAGTTAGTTTTGAACTGAACATTTAATACCTCTTATCCGGTAAGTTTCCGACCTAACCGCCAGTCATCGCCTAGGCCTGTCACTACCAGATTTGGCAGAAGTTGAAATTCAAGACAAAAACAGACCGCCGAAGAAAATCTCCGGCGGTCTGTCAAAAGTTCTGTTCCGAACTAGGAATTAGCTCCAAACACGGTCGTGCGCATCGAGTTCGTCCCACTCTGACGTGTCCTCGAAGACGCCAGCGGGGTAAACCCCGGCCCGAGTTTCGCTTGCCTTGGCAAGGTTCTCGGCGACTGCCTCTTCGTTCAATTCGAGCCCCAGTCCAGGAGCGTCAGTGACAGTGACATATCCGTCCTTGATCACATCGCCCTCTTGACCAACAAGATCTACAAGGTCGTTCCACCAAGGGTTGTCGACCGAGTGCATCTCCAGCGCGATGAAGTTCTCCATCGCCATTGCAGAGTGTGCGTTTGCCATCGCAACAACTGGTGAACCAGCCTGATGAAGTGCTACACCTATACCTGCATCTCGGCAGTAGTCAGCAATCCGCTTGGTTTCGATAATTCCACCTGATGTAGCGAGGTCAGGATGAGCAACCGAGATTGCCCGAGCATCTACCAGAGGCTTGAAACCGTCGAGACAGTAGATGTCTTCACCCGTGCAAACCGGAGTATCAACACCCGCCTTCAATGCCTGCCATTGGTCTACAAACTGCCATGGAATCATGTCTTCATACCAGGCAAGTGAGTACTGGTCGAGAGCCTTACCGATTCGGATTGCGTTCTCAACCCCCATGTGACCGAAGTGATCTGAAGCGAGCGGAATTTCGTATCCGATAATGTCTCGAACTGCCCCAACGTACTCCTGCATCTTTGAAATACCGTAGTCGGTAACTTGAATGCCTGTGAACGGGTGCATAACAGTCGCTGATTCTTGCGAAACCTTCTTGTTTATGACTCCGCCTTCAAACTCCTCTGCGATCCAAGTACCGATGTCCATTTTCAGGAACTCGAAACCACGATCCATACGATCCTTCAGCAGCTTGCCCATCTCTTCAGGGTCTTTCTTCGAAGGAGTGTCGGCGTAAACCTTCACGTTGTCACGGTACTTTCCGCCGGCAAACATGTAAGCCGGTACGCCGTAAGCCTTACCTGCGACGTCACAGAGTGCCATTTCGATTCCACATACGCCACCACCGAGTCGACCATGGCCACCAAATGGCTTGATCTTCTGGAATAGACGGTCGATGTCGCACGGGTTTTCACCGAGTAATCGACTCTTGAGCATGAGAGCGTAACGTGCTGATGCTCCATCACGCACTTCACCAATACCAACAAGACCCTGGTTGGTCTCAAGCTTGATGATCGGCCATCGCCATCCGCCACCACCGACAACTGCAATTCGCATGTCGGTAATTCGAAGGTCAGAAGGACTTGAAGAAGTCTTTACCTGATCGACTGCACTTGTGTTTTGATCTGCCAAATTACTAAATTTCCTATTTCTAAACTGAACTACGTGAAAAACCGACTACTTTAAGCGGTTAGCTTTCCATTCTTCAAAATCTTTATCCATGTCTTCCGAGAACTTCCGGTCTACTTCACCAGGTGTGTAAATACCTTCCCTGATGCGCTGCTGACCGAACTCGTCTTTTAGTCGAATCGATTCGGATCGCTCGACAACTTCCAAAGCAAGATGAGGTGGAATAAATACCACTCCCGTGCTGGT
>ENA-OREN01002996-OREN01002996.1-marine-metagenome-genome-assembly--contig:-NODE-2996-length-16267-cov-4.866028_pt1 | contig 16267 bp, 14 predicted proteins | sample MGYA00248624_ERZ508555 | MGnify/ENA primary metagenome ERZ508555 (study PRJEB26222, sample SAMN06267773) | marine metagenome | isolation source: Saanich Inlet, British Columbia, Canada | place...
GCGCGCGCCTCATCGGCCGATTTCACCATGGGCACGATAACCCCATGCGCCCCGGCATCCATGATGCGTTTGATCTGTTCGGCGTTGTTAGAGGCAAGCCGTACTAGCGGCACCACACCTTTGAGATCAATCACCCGTATAAGATCCTCGGCTTCACGCAGAGTGATAGTGCTGTGCTCAAGATCGATCGCCAACCAATCAAACCCTGCCGAGGCCATAATCTCGGCCACAGCCGGGTGACCGAGTTGGATCCAGGAGCCAATGGTTAGTTTTGTCAAAAGCGAGTTGGTCATTTTCAAAAAGGATATCGTTGAAGAATTGATTTAGTCACTGAAGCAGAGACTGACGCCACGAGAAAGTCTCTTTTTTGCAAAGGCAGTATTTTGCAATATTCAAATTAGACCCGCAATGTATTCCCCGAGAGAACTCCATGATCGCAGCTTCTACTTGCTCATTCAGGTTTGCATTAATATTGATCTTCCAGTAAAAGCACCTTTCTTTAAGTGTTGCTAGAAACTGGTCTGTCACCGGACGTAATCCAATGTCGAAATATAATATTGGTTTACTTGTCAGCATCGCCCTTACTGCTGAAGTTGCCAAATAGTCAAGCACATAACAGTCATATTCTTCGATACAATCATCCAACCATCGCTCTTCCAACCGCCCAGGCAGGGCGTATGGGCCTCTGGATTTGGGGTGTTTTTTAAACACTATCGATGGTATCATTTTTTGTATAGCCGCATGCCACTGCGCATACACTGCGTCGGGATACGCGTGATGTGGCCCATAAATATGACTCCCAACATAAGTTGTTGGAATATACAAAAGTTTTTGGTCTACCCCTTTTTTCGCAACAATCTGATCTGATCTGCGATATGTTTTTTGCGCCATGGTGGAATTTCGATACAAAGTGTTTACGGGCGCAAGCATGGCGGTTTCTTCATTCTCTAGTGTTGCTTCCGGCTCACCATATTCCACCAAAGATGTGCATATCCCCTTCTCCGCGTAGCGATACATGGGCTCGGTAAATATCGTGCTCGCAATCTCGCCATGGGTGAAAGCGATCACTTCTTTTCCCTGCTCCATAAAATTGTGAGCCAGTTTACGATTTTGCAGATTCTGCCGGTTGCCAATGATTAATAAACGGTTTTTTGTCGGAATTAGGCGTTCAGTACAGTGTGCATTCAGATAATCATCCCAATTTTGCATAATGACGTCTCGCCCACAAATTGAATGCTTCACACAAACCTGGCCAACAAACTCACGTAGCATCTCTTTTTGTTTTTTCATTTGCTGGACAAACACCAAGGCCTGCGGCTGATATTCGGTCAGGGTGTTTATCCCTCGCGATAACCACGGCCGCTGCTTATATCCAAATGGGATCGCCTCCCCTCGCGCAATCCGAAGCAACCTCATCGCATGAAATAACCCCTTTAGATTTCTGACCGTGCCAGGCCGATCTCCTAGAGTCAAATCTATCCGGCTTGGCTTTCTTGCGTACTGGCAGTTTACATAAGGGAAAATTGCCAGGTCGGTTGGGCAGAGCGGCACCGCCCGCTGAATCAGAATGCCCGAGAAATGGATGATCAGGTCGTGGCAGAAAATGGTAAATAAATTGCCGCGGGTTACGATGTGTTGGCGCGCTACGCTTTCAAACGCATATAACGACTCGACAATCGACTGAATTTCTGCGTCGACTGGCGTTATTCGTTCAGCAGTTTCAGCTTGCATTGAGGCCCAGTTGACAATTAATTATCGGAATTGCTGCCACCTTCTCAAAATATGGCTGTTAACACGAGATAACCCTTGCTCATCAACAAGTTCGATGATCGTATCCAAGGCATACGAATCCTGCTCTTGCAGATGCCTGGTGATTGACTCAACCACTGGCAAGTCCACTGGCTCGTCTACTTCTAGATATAGATCCGGACGACGCTGATAACCCTGCGCTTCAAAATTCTTAACCCGGAATAAATTTGGATGCTGGCGCAGAAACAGTGTGCCATGCTCCCGCGTTGCGGCATCTTGGCATAACGAGTGGCTCATGGCCAGCGCTTGCATGGACATCACTTCGACCTCCATACCAGATGGAAAAGTGCTCTTTAAATCGTTACCTAGAAAGTCGACACTTTCGCTCTCGATAAACATCTCTACTGCTCCATCGATAATCTGTGGATCAATCAAAGGTCCATCACCATAAACCACGACGCAGATCTTCGCTTCGTGTGATTGACTTGCCTGTGTGATCCGGTCAAGAACGTCTTCTGCAGCCCCTCTGAAGCACGGCACCTGTCGACTAGCTGCATATTCCTCAATAGGGTCATCTGCCGCAAGATCGGTTGTTGCAATAACGATGCCATCAAGGCGGTGACATGCTTGCAAACGGTCAATAAGGTGCCCCATCAGTGGTTGCCCGGCAATCTCTATCAGACTTTTCCCCGGTAGCCGCTCTGACCCCATCCGCATCGCCACCGTGCAGATTACGGTCATTCTGATGTATTACGCAAATGATTGGATCTGAGGATTTGATCCTCATTGATATCGCAACTGGCCTCGCGGCCTATAACATGATCGATGTCTGCCGGGCTGATTCCATGGGCGGGACGCTTCCAGGTCAGCATCTCTACAGTGATCACGGTGCCTCGTGCAATTGCCTTTGCCGCAACCAAACTACGGCGGGCATGTTTGCGGGCTGGAGTTTCGCAGTCCAGAGCATGCTTATCCTTTGCGCCAAACAACCGACTGACGCGCGTTACATTCTGCTTAAATCGTGTAAGGTCTTCTTTATCCATAGCATGATAATGATCATTACCTGGCAAAGACTTGTCATGGGTAAAATGTTTTTCCAGTATCGTGGCACCCAGCAACCAGGCGGTCTCCAACACCCGCATATCGCCAGGCACGGTGTGGTCAGAATATCCGATGACCCGGTCCGGATAACGCTTCTTTAGGCCTACGATCATTGCCAGATTGGCATCCTGATCTGCTGTCGGGTAGTTAAGCACGCAGTGCAGCAAGGCTGTTGGCACCTGACCGGGGTCTATCCATGATAACGCCCGGTCGATTTCCTCGATATCTGAAGCGCCAGTCGATAACACAATCGGTTTGCCAAATTGGGTCAGATATTCAATAAAAGGCTTGTTCGTGATATCTGAGGACGAAATCTTAAATACATCCATCAGATCGTTAAGAAACTCTGCCGAGACGATATCAAAAGGTGTACTCAAAAATTCGATTCCCTCTTTGTCGCAACAGCGCCTTAATTGCTCGAATTCGTCTTTCCAGAATTTATCGTACTTGCGAAACAGAGCATGCTGGCTTGCAGTCGGCTCTTTACTGGTATCCCAGTAGGCTGGCGACTCTTTGGCTGCCAGGGTGTCCGCGCGATAGGTCTGAAACTTGATTGCGTCAGCCCCACCTTCAGCCGCCTCGGCAATAAGCCGCTGAGCGGTTTCCATGCTGCCCTCATGATTGACTCCGGCTTCAGCAATAACAAAGGGTGCAACATCCACTGCCTCTTTGCCGAGATGGTCGATTGGCGCTTCGATTAGAGATTTCAGTGACATTAGGATATCTTCAATTGAAGCTGAGGTCAGCGCAAGAAAGACTCTGATAAGTACGCAAGTTTTTGATCAAACGCAGTTCAAGAGGCCGACACACCATTGAAAAACCACAGCGCACTGGCTTCACGAAACGCCAGTTCCGATCGGCTGCCCGTTTGGCATCTTGTCCTTGATTAAGCCATTAAGCAGTCGCAACACTCGAGTCTTGTTTTCACTGAAACGGTGGCGCCTGAGACGCTGATGCAATACTTTGCGCGATTCTACATCGATCAGCAGTTTGCCAAGCGCTTGGCGAGCTTGCTTTTCAGTTATACCGGGTCGGTATAGTCCCAGTGGAACAAAGCCATTATCAGCCGAGGCGAAAGCATGGGTAAGCTCTCGCTCATGTTGGGCAATCACGATGGTGGGGATATTCATGTGGGCAAATTCGTACACGGTACGGCCATTAGAGGTAATCGCTACCTGCACCTGCTCCATCAGTCCCGAAATGACCTGACTATCATGCGTCAATGAAACCTTGTCGTTACCCTGAACCTGGCGCATGAGTCGGTCATACCCTCGGTAGCCGGGACCGGTTACGATATGAATGAAAACTCCGTGCTTATCACAAACTGGGCGAACCGCATGCAGAATCTTTCTTGCAAGATCGTGCTGGTCTGTGCCACCAAAGGCGAGCATTATACTGCTCACCCGCCTTGAAAATCGATGTGGTCGGGCAAGCGCAAATTCATCACGCAAAAAGAAATATTTACGCCCCCACAAAACATTGCCCTCATCAAATTGAGGCTCGTCATAAAGCTCGTTTACAGTCAAATCAGTGCAGCGTGCACCCGGGCCAAGATCCTCAAAACTTGCGACTTTCGCGCCTGAATACTTGAGGGCCTCTGTATCCTTCTTACGCGTATCTAACACGTCATTAATGACCAAGTCTGGCCGCAGACGGATTAGTTCTTCGATCATCTGTCCCCGAGGGTACACGCCCAGCCAGTAATCCCGTCGAACTATAGTCTCAACGGCTGCCTGATTATCAGTATCGGTCACAAACAGGATCTCATGATCGTGAAGCTCATGAGCCAGGCTAAGGGCCCGATAAACATGGCCCATTCCGATTCGATTATTGCCGATCACTCGAAAAACGATCCGTTTTCGCTGCAAAAGCTTCTCACAGACCCACCAATCCTGCAGGGTTTCGATCTCAAAAACACTGTCGTCTGCTTCAAAGAGCTCTATCACTACTGGAGGAATTGGTGCCCGCCAAAGTAATCCGGGCCTCAGCAACATGAATGCTGAAGATTCAAGACGGTGATGGGCCGCTGCGGTGCCAACAAACCCTCGCCATACAAGCTCCGATGTATCATCGATAACTCGCCGTGCGACTTTGCGCACGGGCTTAAGAATCTGAATTTCTTTACCCAAAAAGACATGGAGCGCTTCGTGGAACGTACCTGAATTCAGCAATGGAGCATACGGAGAGAGCAATGCAGAAATCTGAACATCGCGCTCCGCAGTTGCCAGATATTGAAGCAGGTCTTTGTTTTCCTGAAAGTTTTCCAGTTGCAGATCCGGCTGCCAGAAGACATCTGCGTTATTGCGCCTGGCGATTAGCGCAACCTCCTCTGAATCGGTCAACACCTGGATCGACTGGTTGGCCCCTCCCAGACTCTGGGCCTTTAATATCGCCCGCTGGATCAGCGGAATTCCATCGAGTTTCCTCAGTAGGTCATCATGAAATCGGGCCTGAGCACGAATGGCCGGGATGAAACACGCAATACGCATACAGTATCTAACGACGCAAAAACTCTACTGTCTCACGGGTCGCTGCAATAATCTGCTTTATCTGAACATCTGTGAGCAAGTGACTGAATGGCAACGATACCATGTTGTCAAAAAAGGCATCGGTACTAGGCACCACTGCCTCACCAAAACCGAGGTCCCGGTACAACGGGTAGCGATTCAGCGGGTAGTACTGCACCACACACTGGATGCCGTGATGTTCAGCCATACGCCGGATAAAGCGGTCACGCAGCCCTCTTTGCACATGCGCCGCTAGCAGGTAATAGCTGTGCCTAAGCGATGCCTCACGATGAAATACCAATTCTGGGCAATCCGCAAGGGCATCGATTACTGCCAGTGCCCTGGCCCGCCTTTGGGCATTCATCTCATCAACCCGATCAAGTAGTTGCGTGCCCAGTGCACATGAGACTTCCCCCAGGCAGCAGTTGATCGGCCAAAGCGCCTTGCCTTTAAGGCGGGGCAGGGTCACATCAGTCATCGCCGGAATCCAGTAGTCAGGGCGATCAACTGAATAAGGCCGATGGCCGTTATGGCGCAACATAGGAACGATATCTGCCCACTCGGGATTACGCACCACCAACATACCCCCTTCACCTAGAGTAGTCATATTTTTGTGTGAGTGGAATGAATAAACCCCAATGTGACCAACGGTGCCCGCCATGCGGCTATCGATCCTGACACCGACAGCTTGTGCGGCATCCTCAATTACAATGATCTGACGCTCCTCCGCCAGCGCCATGATCGGCGTCATATCCACGCCATAACCATACAAGTGGGGGACCACTACAGCCCGAGTTCTTGAACTGATACAGGCCGAAATAGTCTCAGCCGTCACCACCCGGGTATCGGGGTCAATGTCTGCCCACACCGGGGTGGCGCCGGCCTTAACAAAGGGATAGGCGCTTGAGGTGTAGGTGTGGGCTGGAATGATTACTTCATCGTCCGTCTCAAACTGGCATAACTGGGCGGCAATCTCTAGCGCCGCAGTGGCGCTGCTGACGGCAAAAGCGTGCTCAACGCCAGCATAGCGGCGAAAACGGGACTCAAATTCATGCAGGCAAGCGCCCTGAGTGAGTGGTGCCTCACCGTGCATCACCGCAACTGTAGTCGCGATTTCTTCTTCGGTATATTTGTGCCCCCGAACGCCAAAGGGAATTCGAAAATCCATATCACATACTCTCGAATACTTCCCTGACCCTCGTAGGCGTAAGAATATCGCGGAAGTTCTCACCCAAAGCATTGGTCAGAGGTTTTTCGTGGACTACAGTCGCCTGATAGAGCGCCTCAAAGTCCTTATCAGCCAACCCGGCACAAACTCCCCGGGGTAAAACAACTTGATTTCGCTCTACAAAGCCCAGGAACTCACTGAATGCTTCTGGATAAAAAGGCTCCATCGCTGTCATCACAATACAATTAGCCACGCAGTGATGCAAACCAAGCACAACACTCAAGCCCGCCGAAAATGGATGTACTACGCCAACATAACTAGTCGCGATTGCGCACCCTCCCAGGTATGAGGCCACCATCATTGAGGCTCGGTTAGCATCGCTCATCATCTGGCCGCCAGCAAAAACTTCGCGACACAAACTGATTGCCTGACGAGAAAAGGCATCCCCGATAGGGTTGCGATAAGCGCCATCCAGCGCCTCTATACAGTGAATCCAGGCATCCATGCCGGAGAAAAAATACTGCTCGCGCGGCACGGTTGCGGTCAAGGCAGGATCGAGGATTAACTGGTCGAAGACCGTGTAGTCGCTGTTCATACCCAACTTAAGGCCATTTTTCTTATTGGTCATCACACAGGTGCGGGTCGCCTCAGCACCGGTACCCGAAAGAGTCGGTATGCCCACCTTGTAGATCCCGGGGCCTGGAACCAGATCCCACCCCTGATAGTCTGCCGCCCTACCACCATTGGTTATCAGATTGGAAACCGCCTTGGCGGTATCCAGTGTAACTCCACCGCCGATACCAACCACCGCGCACACGTCTTCCACACCATCATCGCGTAGCTGCTTGACAAGGGCGTCTATACCATCGGTTGTAGGCTCCTCCTTGGTAGAAACATATATAAGTTGATCCTTCGCTTCGAATGGCAACTGCCTCACAGGCTTGGAGTTTTCCTTAAAGAACTCGTCAAGCAAAAAGATCACTCTGTTCGAACCCTGCTCCCGGCGAAACGCCAGCACAGCCGGCAACCTACAGATTGCCCCTTTAGAAAAGAGGTACCGCGAAACGTTTCGAACATTACCGACCCCAGTGTTAAGCGCTTTTGCCATTACCTGCTCCATTTCACGGACGATATCAATTGCCCATCGAGATGCCGCCCGCTTGAGAAAGATCTATTGCCCATCTTTATCGTGCAAAAAAAGATTCAGATAACTTTGCAATACATCGCACCCTTCTTCTCCACCATCGACACGTTCTTGCAAGAATTTCTCAATTACTTGATTCTCCTTTTTTTCAATAGTGCCAGATCTGATGCCTTGGATAAGCTCTAACGTCTGAACCTCAGATGCCGTATCAAACACCGCTCCGCTTTCGTCAAAAAACGTGCTGTTTTTGTGAAGGTAGTGAGGGTTGATCACTGGTTTTCTTTGTCTTAACGCCTCAAAAGCGATGCTTGATCCAAAGTTGATGACGATATCTGATTGCTTGATGAGCCTTGGAGAGTGTTCAGCCTCACCAGGAAATTCCACAGAGCCGCATTTCCTTAGTCTTGCCTTTTCATCATTCTCCAGAGCCCCAGTACCTCTCGTGTGCGCCTTAATGTAAAGGGTTATGTTTTGCTGCTGTGCAATTTTTTCAAGAAGACTGATGCAACTCTCACGGGATACTTGATAATCCCAATGTGGTAGAAAAAAAAGAGCTGAATAGTTTGCCGGCCTGAGGGGTTTTTGATCTCTTGCTAAAAGTTGATCATTGATTCTGCTCCACTCCAGGCAGAATCGGGCGCTACCCAACACAACAATTTTTTTGGGGTCCATGCGGTACTTTACGTTTTCGTCTTTGTGTTCTTTCGATTGTACGACGTAGCGATGAAACCAGTTGCGATTGGAGAAATCTGGAAACTCTCCGGTCGTATCCAGTTGGGTTTCAATAGTTTTATTGAAATTTGAATTGCGCCACAGAAAATATCCATGTGGCAAACTAAAAGTCGGTAATTGCAGTAATTTTGCTGGTCGCAAAAAATACTCTGACCGCACTCGACCAAAATGCCCGGTCCATTCCGTTGCAACAACCTCTATGCGGTTTACCCACAGAAAGAACACGCCTGGCAGATAGGCTACGATTCGATCGAATATTTTTTTGAGAACCTGAAACCTCAGTCGCTCACGAATATTGAGGCAATACCATTGGATGCATATTGGATTTAACTTTACTCCCCCATTCTCTATAACATAACGAATTCGGTAGTCATCACTATAATCCTTATCGATAAAAACGAAGTAAGTTGGCCAATTACAGGATGCCGCCTTCCACATAATTGGAGCAAAATGATCAATGTCATTATATGTCCTTAGGAGGAAAAGGATGCGCTTGATTCTTGGATTACTCATCTATCTTTAAGAAGTTCTTGCTAGCCAGCACTACTGTTGGGTTGAACAGGTCGCAATCGACTCCAACTCTAACCTTGCGAATTTAGGACGTAGAACAGTTTATCGTCTGATAACCTCGCTCATAAGCAACTCTTCACGCCCAGCCGCTTCCACATCGAGGCGCCAGGTTTCCCCAACCTCTCCGATACGAGTACATCCTCCCGCTGCTTGAACGATCGCCAGCGCGGCCCCTACATCCCACAATGCAATCTGTCGCTCCCAGTAACTGTCAGCCTGCCCCGACGCCACGTAGCAAAGCATCAAAGCGGCTGACCCAAGCATGCGGGTTTTGCCAAAGCGCCTTAATGGCTCTACAAGTCCGTGGAGTTCTTTGACTGAATGATCAAGCCCAATCGGCAGTCCGGTGCAGAAGATGCTCTGCGCCGGAAGCGGGCATTCTTCTGGGCTTCGCCAAATGGGCTCATCATTGCACCAAGCACCCTTTCCAACAATGCCACAAAAAAGTCGCTCCGTGGGTATCTCGAGGACAGCGCCAAGAAGCGGAAGCGTTCCTTGCCAAAGTCCAACGGAAATAGCATAAAAAGGCAATCCGCGTGAGAAATTGGCGCTGCCATCGAGCGGATCGACCAGCCACTGTCGCTCACCTACTCCTGCTCGGTGACCCGACTCTTCGGTCAGAACCGGGTACTTTGAACCTTCCATTAACACTTGCAGGATCACCGCTTCCAGATCACGATCAGCACGAACCTTCCATTCCCGACCAACAATCGCATCAACCGTAGCCTTGTCATGTGGCTTACTTCGAAGCAATGACGCTGCCGCACGGACTGACCGGATTGCCAAACTAAGGTCCTCGTGGTTGGCGTCACTCATTTATGATTGCTCCTGGAAAATTGTTACTAACCCACTCTTGCGGGCATAGATAGGGTAACCGGCTCCGGTATGCCGACCCATGTCCCGAAATACAATAAGGATAAATCAACTCCTAAGGGTTGACGACCAAATACCGCCAGCAAGCAAAGAACTCGACAGATGCAGTCTTGCCAATCAGGCTTGGTGACACTTCAGCTTTGTCGATGGAGTCGATGCATCGCCTATTCTCTTCATTTTTCGGTCATAATCGACGCTTTATTAGAGGCTGCGGGCCACATCCTAACCCGATGCTCTTTTCGATCCTGATATCGATTCACCATGCAACCGCGCCGGACGACTTGGACTGCTGCCTCAAGAGTTTAGTTAATCAGCAACTAAGAGGCCAGCAGATCGTACTGGTACGTGACGGACCAATCCAGCCGGCGGTCGAGAAATGCATCGAAAAATACACCACAGATTTACCTTTTGAGCATCTCTATTATGCTGAAAATCGTGGTTTAGGACCAGCGCTGCGAGATGGCTTGGGTGCATGTGCGCACGAGATTGTGGCACGAGTAGACTCCGATGATCGCTCTTTACCTGAGCGTTTCGCATTGCAAACAGAATTTCTAGAAGAGCATGATACTGTCAGTGTGGTTGGAGGTTGGATGACTGAGCACTATCAGCAGGGCGGCCTGCTATCAACGTATGTGCGCAAAACTCCCATCGATCCGACAACCGTCGCACACTATGCTCGGCGACGCAATCCGCTTAACCATCCCACTGTCATGTTCCGAAAATCCCACGTACTTGCGAGTGGGGGTTATCAGCCATGTATGATGTTCGAGGACTACTTCCTCTGGGCCCGCATGCTTGCAAAAGGCTATCGACTCGCCAACATGCCCAGAGTGCTCGTTGAAACACAGATTGATCCCACGTATTTTACGCGGCGCGGCGGCGTCGGGTACTTACGCCATGAAATTGTGTTGCTGGCGAAACTTCGGGAACTAGGATTTTTTTCGCAAGTCGATGCTGCGATATTTATACTCACTCGCCTGCCCATACGCATTATGCCGGTTAACTTTCGCGAATATCTGTACCGCTCGCTACTACGAAGCCAATAACAATGCGGGACTTTCTCAAGATGTTTACGCTGCGCCGCCTTGGTTTCCAGGCCCTCTACTTAGCAATCGCCGTCAGCCTGATGCTGTGGCTCGCCCTCGGTCTGCAGGCTGGCCATTCGGGGATCTACCTTTTTGTGGTACACGATGTAGCCACAAGCCCGTCGCGATTACTGTTCATCGCCGGCTTTGAACTCGCTTTCCTGATCTCATTTGTTGCTGTTCTTTATGCGCTAAAGCTTCCGCGCTTTGACTTTCTTAACCGAATTATCGCGATTAACGCCCTAACATACAGTTTTCTCGGGCTCAGTCTTAGCACGCTACGGCTGCCCTTGATCTCGCGTGAAGTTTTCATCAGCGAATTCTTTGTGTCGACTGTACTACTGGTTGCTTACTATCTTCTCAGAAACCGACTCGTCCCTAGGCGCATTGGGGTGCTCGATGGCGCCCCGCTCGAACCATTTCGGCGCCACCCTGCACTCGATGCATTAGCGGTTCGCTCAAAAGACGTTCAGTCAGGCGATTTTGAGGCCATTGTGACCAACCTTCGCGGGGAGGCAAACTCACAGACCTCCCATCTACTTGCAACGCTGGCACAGCGACGCATTCCGGTATATGACGCCGATAGTTTTATAGAAAAGTTATGGGGTCGCATTCCACTCGACCACCTCACCCCAATGGAGATTGAGGCTTTCACTCCGCCCCCCATCTATAAGAATATCAAGCGCGGCGGTGAGCTGGCACTGATTCTGATTCTCCTTCCCCTGCTTGCGGTGATGGCACTCATCATCGCAATTGCGATCCGACTGGATTCGCCCGGGCCGGCACTCTTTCGCCAACAACGCACTGGGCTTCAAGGGGCCAGTTTCACCATGCTGAAATTTCGCAGTATGGTAGTCGGCAGCGACGATGAAAGTCGCTTTGCTCAACCAAAAGACAAGCGCATTACCCGAATGGGCAGGTTGCTTCGGCGGTTGCGACTCGATGAATTGCCACAGTTGTGGAATGTAGTCCGGGGTGAGATGAGTCTGATTGGCCCAAGGCCAGAACAGGAGCAGTTCACTGAACGCTTTGACCAGTTGATCCCGTTTTATGGTTTCCGGCACACAATTCCGCCAGGGATATCCGGCTGGGCGCAGGTAATGTATGGTTATGCCGCATCAGACGACCAGACCCGTGCCAAACTCGAATTTGACTTCTATTATATTAAGCATATGTCGGCGTGGCTGGATCTGGTTGTACTAGTAAAAACCGTGCGGACCATCATTCTGGGCTCGGGCGCACGGTAATCATCAGACGCTATATAACACTTGATGTGTCGGTGTTACTCGGGCTACGTAGGACCTTCCAACCACCCCATCGAAAGACAAGTTAATCAATTTGTCTTTATGAAATCTCCTTTGTGGGATTAATTTCCTTCGCCCCTGACGCCTGTCGCTGTCTTAGTAGCCAATCGGCTAGTTGAAGATCATAAGCATCGTCTATATCAACCGAATCCTGGCGCTCCATAACTAGCGCCGCCATACCTGAGCGTAAGAAAAGCGTCTTCTGTCTAAGAAATTCCGCTATTGGGACGATGTAGATCGCCCCGTTGATCTGATAGCTTGGTTTAAATTCCTGGGATTGATGTTCCAATTGGGTTTCCTGAAAAAAGGTATCCAACAGGCCATCTTTGCTGATCGCACTCATCCACTCTTTTGGGTGCTCAGTAGAGCAGATACTGACGGCACCGAGCGCGTTTTTTTTCCCCATGATGTCAAACGCCTGATCGATATGTTGCGCAGTACGAAGTGGGGAAGTCGGTTGCAAAAGAACCAGATAGCCAAAATCATCGCCGCGCTCTTTCAATTCTTTGATTGCGTGAGCAATTACTGATGTCATTGATGCATCATCACCCGCGAGACCTGCAGGACGTATCAGGAAATCCGAGAAACCTTGGTTAACAGCGCTTGCCACAAGGGCATCGTCATCAGTCGACAGTACAGTGCGATCCACAGCGCTTGCCTTGCCGCCAGCCTCCAGGGCCCAAGCAATTAAAGGCTTGCCTGCTACCAAATGGAGGTTCTTTCCGGGCAAGCGTTTGCTGCCACCACGCGCGGGGACTATTGCCAATACCCTTTGTTCTCTGAACATTGTTAATATCGGTAGTTTGTTTGACTAGAGCCGTAAACGCTTGAACACAGACTCAGGTATGTTTCGAACCACTAGCATGATCAGCCACCAAATCCGCCCGATATACACCACGTTTTTCCGCCCACCGGCCGCTTTAAAAATTATTTGCGCGACTTTTTCTGGGCGACTAACCAGAAATCTTGGCACGCTGTTACTACGAGCGCCAAGAGCCTGGCGAAACATTGGTGTGTCGACATAGCCTGACTTCACCGTAAGAACGTGTACGCCCACGGGAAATAAGTGATTACGCAAGCCGTCAGCGAAAGTCGTAAGGCCCGCTTTCGCGGATCCATAAACATAATTCGACTGCCGGCCTCGATCACCGGCGACGGAGGACAATACAATAATGCATCCTCTTTTTCTCCTTTCGAGTTCTTCAGATACCCGAGCAATGACGCCAGCCACGTGACGAAAATTGACATCAACCACTTCGAGCAAATCTGTAACGCTAGAATTGGTCTCGGAGGAATCGCTCAGCGTACCAGCGGCGATTAGAACATAGGGATCTTCATCGAATGATTCGATAATCTTTTGGGCTATTGGCTCAATATTTTCCACAATTGATATATCTGCATCGACACATGAAACCAAAGCCAGGCCGGCCTCTTTTTTTATTCGGTTTTTGTCTATCCCACGGGTATTGCGAGATACTAACAGCAGGTCATGCCCGGCACGGGCAAATACTTTTGCTGTCTCCAGGCCAATGACCGAGGTCGCACCAAGGACGGCGAGACTCATCCGAAGTCCAGTCCTAACCGATCTGATAGTTGGGATCGGAATCGATCATCAGGATCAAACTTGCGTTTTACTGCAAGCCATTCTTTTCTCCGTGGGTACATTTGACTGAATCGTTCTGGGCTGAGTCGGGCATCTTTGACTAAATTAACCCGCCCACTAAAACTGATTACCAGATCATCCAGTGCATCAAGTTGTGCGGCGGTGCGGGGGTACCAGGGCATATCCAAAGCAATGCTAATTCCTTCCTGAGCGAAAACCAGTGGATTCTGATTGCAGGGCTTGCGAAACCGCTTGACGGCTACCAAAAAGCACTTAGACGAATTTTCGTTCAAAATTTTCTGAAGAGCCGTCAGAAACGAAAGGCTATTCTCAATTGGAACACAGCACTGATAATCGACAAAACCGGCTTTGCCAAACAGTCTATTCCAGTTGGCCAAGGCGTCTTGTGGAAAGAAAAAGCGATCAAGGTCAGTTTTACCACTGCGCCTGAACCGCGTACTAAATCGAACCGCGTGATTAAGCGCCCAAGTAGATAAATTACTGAACGAATAATCGGAAACAAACCTCGGTACCGAGATATTGCGTCTATGAGGATAGGATCCAAGGTATTTGTTTGTTCCCGTTTGGCAGGCAGTTGCGGTTGTGATCACACCGTGCCATCTATGGTTATTACCAAAATTTCCATCGACCGTTCCAAGAAGATACTCGCAGGTTTCTTTTTGCGCTTCAATAATATCCAGCATCTCAGGTACACCTCTAAAAGGCGTTACTATTTGCGAAACACGAGTTGATGCCAGCGGGCGGAGCTGCATCATCACCTCAACAATCAACCCCGTCAACCCGAGTCCCCCGATTGTTGCCCAGAAAAGGTCAGCGGACTCGCTACGACTCGCACGGACAACCTCACCAGAGGCGAGCAGCATTTTTAGACTTATTAGGTGGTCGGCGATAGAGCCTTGGGTATAGTGGTTCTTGCCATGCGCGTCCGCTGCAACCGCACCACCAATGGTGATACCGGAGGCACCAGGGACAACCGGAAGCACCCACCCCGTTGGCACGATACGTTGCAACACCTGCTGCTGCGTCATGCTTGCTGGACATATCAGTACACCAGTTTTTTTGTCTATCGAGGAGTGCGTATTTTCGGATACAGGATCAAGCACCAAAGAAACTCCTCGGTTCGGCAAGCTAGCATCGCCAAAAGACTGGCCGCCGCCACGCGGGATACCACTGCCTGCGGCCAATTGGACGCTCGAGCAAGAACCCATGTTCAACCGGTGAACCGGTGCCTGAACAGCGCAATGCAGTGACCAGCCTGTGATCAGGTGGGCACTCACCGTACCAAATTTTTTTACTGGTCGCTCAGTCGAGTCTTCTCGAGGCCAAATAAGATTTTCTTTGTTCTGCATGCTGCCTAATTATAAAGTAGCCTTGCGAAGGCCACGAGTTACTTTGGCCAGGAGATATCTGGGTATGAACCCTAAAACCACAGGTCAGAACATTCTTACGGTGATGATCAAAATAGATCGAGAGTAACAATCTTACAAAGGCGCTCATATCGCGAAGCGTCGACTATCAATAATCGATGCTACCACTTATTGACTTGTTTACAGATGTCTTTTCAAACTCCCTTCCCGGCCTGCGTATTCTCAGTTTGTTGTGCCCAGGGACGCACCAGATACACCCTGGACCTGATCGTTAATTAAAGCCCAGGCCGCGACCCAGGAGGAGTCCGCGTAAATGCGCGGCATTTATTTTAGGGATATTTTTCGGGTATTCCTACGGCACGCAATCAACCGTTCTATAATTAGCGTTGAGCCGATACCGCAAATTGTGCGCTTCGCCAAGAAACGCTGGCCGCGCACACGAACTGAGACGCTTACATTCTGCAGCACTACTGTTTTATACACATTTCTTCGCAGTTTTTCCTATCCTGCGCGCGACCCCCTGACCGAGAAGGCCGTCACTAACATTAAGTTGAACAAATCTACTGAAAGCTATCAGTCCTCGAGTACGGCTATCGGGAATGATTGTGCCAAGAATCACGTCATTAGCCCTATAAAGATTGATGTTGAGCGCACAGAACTCGGCATCCGGAAAAGGCAACATCAGCAATCTACAAAAGTCGCGCGCCTCATCAATTGTTGATAATGGAGTGGGTGGGGGCATTTTATCAGTTGAGGTACGACGTCAACGTTTCTAGATTCTTAACTCGTGATTGATTAAAATATCTTTCTTAGGGCCATAAAAACCCGATTACCAATTTAGATTTTTTCTTGTTTTTTTTCCACATAAGTAGATGTTTCTTTGCATCATCGGGAAAATCGGCGAATAAGGCAACACTAAAGGGTTTGACTCTTGCGAATTATGCAAATCTGCTCTGGCGCAGGCCAGCTGCAACGAGGGGCAGAACTTTTTTGCCTTTCCCTGTCGCAATCATTAGTGCGCTCTGGAGAGGAGATACTGTTGG
>ENA-OREN01003000-OREN01003000.1-marine-metagenome-genome-assembly--contig:-NODE-3000-length-16255-cov-6.401966_pt1 | contig 16255 bp, 17 predicted proteins | sample MGYA00248624_ERZ508555 | MGnify/ENA primary metagenome ERZ508555 (study PRJEB26222, sample SAMN06267773) | marine metagenome | isolation source: Saanich Inlet, British Columbia, Canada | place...
GCGTCGTAACACCTTAAGAGCTGGACCATTTCACCTTCACACAGGGTATTTATGGTCTGGGACATTATGAGTGTTGACACCTGGGAATCGAGGGCAGAAAGTATGGTGTAGGCCCGCGAAAAGAGATAATCACCAAACAGAATGGAAATTTTACTCCCCCATTTTGTATTCATCGTCTCAATGTGCCTTCTTACCACTGCTTCATCAATAATATCATCGTGTACAAGAGTCGCAGTGTGTATAAGTTCCACAACTACTGCTAAATCAATATGTTGCGGAAGTAAGCCACCTGCACATTGACCTGACAGCAAAAGCAGTGCGGGACGTAATCTTTTACCCTGTATCTTACTGATATGAAACACTAAATCTGAAAGGCGCTTGTCTGCCGGAGACAAATCACTGTAAATTCGCTCCTCAACCTCGCGCATTTGATCTTTTAAAGGTGCTAAAATAGCATCCGTACTCATCTAGTATAAGACTCCTAACTTTTTACCTGTTTCTGGTTAATTTATAAATGGGCTGAATATATTATCAAGAACTCAAAAAAATGTCAATTATGTTTTATTCCATCGTATCACTTATTAGGTGTGTCAAAATGTGTGTCAAAATTACCTAAGTCTCTTTTCTCATTATCGTTGATATGTCTATTTCCCTGCGAAAGTCTTCAACGATGTCACCGTAAACGCAATTCTCAACAGATACATCCTCTTTGAAAGGAATAGTTCCAAGAACAGGAGCAGAAGAATATTTCTCTATTTCTCGTACTAAACCGTCCTCATTCTTCAACATATTTATCACGATTCCCTTTATTCTTAGATTTCTGTTCCTGGCATATTCAATCGTTAAAAGAGTATGATTTATTGTACCAAGATAATCTCTACTCACTATTACGAGTGGCAAATCCATCTTACAAGCCAGGTCCGCTACAAAGAGGGTATCATCAATGGGGACCATGAGGCCACCAACTCCTTCAACAACAACAAAATCATGTCTGTTCGTAAGCGCTTCGTACGCTTTCAATATTTTATCAATGTCAATCGGAATGCCGGCCTTTGAAGCCGCAATCGTTGGCGCTATTGGCGGTTTGAGAAGGATGGGATTCACAAGGGAGTCATCATCAGTACTATCAATTATTTTTTTCAGATACACTGCATCTTCAGAGACAAGTTTGTTATCTATCTCCTTTGCACCTGATGCAACCGGCTTCATGACACCTACGTCCAGGCCGTGTGCCTTCATTGACGCAGCTATTGCGCCGGCAATTACAGTCTTGCCGACTCCTGTGTCACATCCCGTTACAAATACACCTTTTTCCATAAATCAGTCTTTTATATCGTTGAATCCTTACTAATTTCCTAAAATCAGTTTATCACCTTTTTTTAATTTTAAGATATCTCCGGCGCTGCCCAAATTCACTGATATTTCCAGATAACCGGAACTTCCAAATATTGCCAACGCTTCGTTATCACCCACATCTGTATAAGAGCTACAAATACCGTTAATCCTCCTCCTACCCATAGTAATCGACACTCTGTCAGTTTCAATCTTCATCCTGTCTACAACTTCCTTATTAACGTTAGTAATAAGATTGCCAAAACTATCCACGTATATAATTTCTGCTGTTAATTTTCCATCTGGAGAAAGAATCGGTTTCGGCAGACTGATTTCTTTTGCCTTGTCAACTCTTTCACCGAGTTCCTTATGGCTCACCCCTTTGGAGAGATGCGCAGCTACAGGCGCAAAGATATCACGTCCGTGAAATGTATTGCTGAGTTTCGGCAAGAAAAACTTATCGTTAGTAACCTCTATAATAGAAGAAGACTCCTCCTTCTCAATAACAAGCGAGAGCACTCCATTATCAGGCGCAAGGAACGTATAATCCTCAGTTTTTAAACAAAGTATTTTTCTGTCGCTCCCCACTCCCGGATCAACGACAACCACGTGGATCGTCCCCTTGGGAAAGTAATTATATGAATTATTAAGAACACAAGCCGCCTGAAAAATATCCTGAGCAGCTATTGTATTACTAATGTCAATTACACTTGCCGATGGGTTGATATTTGATATTACGCCCTTCATAACACCCACATATCCATCTTGTAAACCAAAATCGGTAATTAACGCTATTGTTGATTGTTTTTTAGGCATATATGAATCCTTAAAATATTTTCCACTCTATTCTACAAATATTTCGAGTCGTATTTTACTGCATCCACAGTCTTATTGCAATCTTCGATACCTACCTGCGTCTTGCATCAGAAAACCCTGTTTTATCCAAAACCTCCTACAACAGGAATCTTTTCATTACAGTTTGTACACATACCATCCCTTATTTCAAACGTTCTAGTACTGAAGCCAGATCTTTCAATCAACATTTTCCCACAGCTATGGCAATAAGTGTTTTCCCACTCGTGTCCTGGAACATTTCCTATGTAAACGTATTTGAGACCTTCTTCAGTTCCTATCTCCCTGGCTGATTCTAAAGTGGAAACAGGCGTAGATGGCACATGTGACAACTCAAGATATGGATGAAACCGGCTCACATGCCATGGCGTCTCATCTCCAAGATTTTGCACAATCCATCTGGCAATGTTATGTAGCTCTTCAGTGCTATCATTATAACCAGGCACCACATTGGTTATTATTTCCACATGCATATTCCATTTTGATTTTGCCCTGACTGCTGCGTTCAAAATCGGCTTTACACTCTTTATACCGGTAACGTCTCTATAGAAACAGTGCCTGGAATCCTGCAATTCGTCACCTGTCTTAATATCAACCCCAGAAGAACCTTTTGTCGTGTAACTATCAAGACCTTTTATGTCAACTCTGTAAGCATCTAAAAACGGCCCGATTGCATCTAATGCATCCGGTTCTATATATCCGTTTGTTACAAAAACTGTGTATAGCCCTTTCTCCTTTGCTAATTTTGCACCATCAATTGCATACTCAAGCCAGATTGTAGGCTCATTGTAAGTCCATGAAATCCCTTTACATCTATTTTCAATAGAACGGTGTACAAGCTCCTCCGGAGAAATATAGTAAGTATCTCTGTCACTATCATCAATACGCGAATGAGCTATTTGCCAATTTTGACAATGACCACATCGCATATTGCATCCAAGAGAACCAATTGAAAATGTATGGCTACCGGGAAAAAAATGGTATAATGGTTTCTTTTCAATTGCATCAGCACATGCCGACGAAACCCTGCCGTAAATCATAGAGAAAAGACTACCGTCTATATTCTTCCTTACCCCGCAGTAACCCAATTTACCATCTGCGATCACACACCTATGCGGACACAAATAACAACTAACCTTGTTGTCATCTTCTACTTGATAAAACAGTGCCTCATGTCTCATTATGGCTTATGTTTGGAAATTATTAGTGTATAAGACAAATGAAGTAAAAGAACTTTACATTTTATTACTCTCAGGTTTATGCCCTCCCATAATCGTCTTCCAGGCGCACAATGTCATCCTCTCCAAAATACTCTCCCTGTTGTATCTCTATAAATATCAAATCCTCCTCACCAACATTAGTAATACGATGTGCTACCTCTCGTGCTATATCTAATGTATTCCCTTTTTCTATATGAATCTCTTTATTATCAAGAGTTACCATGCCCTTTCCCTCGACAACCATCCAATGTTCACTTCTCCTGAGGTGCTTCTGGTAGCTCAGCCTTTTTCCAGATAATACGGTTACCCTCTTCACCTTGTAGGAGGGTTCTTCAAGCAGCACCTCCCACTTGCCCCATGGAGGATTTGAAATCTTCTCATCATGTTCTTGTTTATTCATTTATCCTTCTCCGCAATTCTTCATAGTAGGAGGCTATACCATCCCAATTTATTTATCCGTAAAAACCATACTACTATCTTGTGTATCGTTGCGCAAGGGGCATCCTCCTGCCTGTCCCAAATGCTTTTGTCGTAACCTTGAGCCCCGGAGCCGCCTGTTTTCTCTTATACTCATTTCTATCAACCTTGCTGATAATATCTTTAACAAGCGACTCATCATAACCCATTCCCACGATATCACCAACATCCTTTGTTTCTTCAATATAGGCCATTAATACTCCATCCAGGACATCGTACGGAGGCAATGAATCCTGATCCTTCTGGTTTGGACGCAGTTCGGCTGACGGAGGTTTTTCGATAGTATCAACAGGGATAATTTCTTTTCTTCGATTGATGTATTCAGCAAGATCGTAAACCATTGTCTTGGGAATATCGGATATGACTGCCAGCCCGCCACACATATCGCCATATAGAGTACAATAACCAACGGCAAGCTCTGACTTATTCCCTGTTGTCAGCACAAGATATCCGTGTTTATTTGAAATAGCCATCAGGATCTTACCCCTTATTCTTGCCTGTAGATTTTCTTCTGTAACATCAAATGGAAGCCCTGCAAATATACCACTCAAGGTTTTCGTATACGCATTGTAGATGGATTTTATAGGTATCACTTGACAGTCAATTCCGAGCTTTTCTGCCAGTACCACGGAGTCTTCAATACTACCTTTGGATGAAAAGCTTGAAGGCATTGTAACCCCAAGCACCTTGCCCCTGCCAAGAGCTTTAACTGCGATTACAGCGGTAACGGCAGAATCTATCCCACCGCTCAGACCAATAACGGCTTTTTTGAATCCACATTTTTTGACATAGTCCCGCGTTCCCAGGACTAAGGCTTTATAAACGGATTCAACATTACCCTCACTTGCCGCATATCGAATCTTCTTTTTATCAGTTCTTAATTTACTCTCCCCTGCATTTACGTCTGAACCCTTGAACTCAACCATGAGCAGATCTTCTTTAAAGCCAGAAGCCCGATCTACAACAATACCCTTTTTATTAATTACCAGGCTATTTCCATCAAATACCAGATCATCATTTCCTCCAATCTGATTTACAAAAACAATTGGCACACTATATCTCTTTGCATGACCGGTCAACATTTTCAGCCTCTCATCTTGCTTACCAATAGTAAAAGGTGATGCAGAAATATTAATAATAATCTCTGCCCCCTGGTGTATCATGCATTCAATCGGGTCTTTGTGATGGATCGTTCCAGGCCAGACTGCATCCGCCCCCCAGGCATCCTCACAAATAGAAATTCCAAATTTCCTGCCTGATATTTTTGCTATTGAAATATTGTGTGTTGGCTCAAAATACCTGTCCTCATCAAAGACGTCATAGGTAGGCAGCAAAGACTTATAATGCCTGGAAACAATTTTCCTGTTTTTTATGTATGCCGCCGCGTTATATAAAGCCTTGCCGCGCCGTTCTACATTTCTGTCAACAAAACCTATAATAGCAGCGATGCCGGAAACACTATTCTTTATCTCTTCCAGCGCCTTCAAATTGCTGTCTACAAATCCGGAAAGTTCCAACAGGTCTTTTGGCGGATAACCCACAACACTCATCTCCGGAAATATTACCAGATCAGCCCCCTGCTTCCTGGCTGCATTTATAAACTTACAGATCTTTCCTGCATTTTGCTTAAATGCACCTATAGTTGGATTAATTTGAGCCAGACAAATTTTCATAAATTGATTCCTGCATATTTTAGAATACAGATAAACACAAACAATTATTTCCCAACATTTTCAAGTACTTGCATTTACAGAGATACAATGTCATAACTTGTCAAATATACATAATTTATAAGCATTTAATAGTACAATTCGGTTTATAAATCAATAAAATTTGACAATTATTGTATAAACTTGATATCATGCAGCTATCAAATGAATAATATTAAAATTGATCAAAAACTTGTTGAAAAGCTGGAACAAATACCTGATCCGGGTGAATTAATGGCAGAGTTGTTTCGGTTATTCGGGAAACGCGCTGCAATTGGTACCAGTGGACAATGGACAGGAGTGGCCTTGATAGATATGGCAATACGTGCCGGTATCTCTAACCCGCGTGTTTACACTGTGGATACTCTGCGTCTTTTCCCGGAAACATATGATCTCTTCCGTGAGCTGGAGAAAAAATACAGCATTAAAATTGAGAAAGCTGCACCTGATTTTGATGCTGTAAGTAAGATGGTTCGTGACCATGGAGAAAGTATCTTTTTTGATAGCAAGGCAAAGCAGGAATATTGCTGTAAGATACGCAAAGTGGACCCAAACAATAAAATCCTTGATACCCTTGATGTCTGGATTACAGGGCTACGGGCCGATCAATCTGATGCTAGATCTCAAATTGAAAGATTAGAGATCCTTCAACACATACAACAGGACGGAAAAGAACGTCCACTGCTCAAAGTAACGCCTTTAATTGCATGGACAGAAGAGAAGGTTAAGGAGTACGTCAGTGCCAATAATGTACCCACACACAAATTGCTTGAAATGGAGAGGGATGGATGGCATTACGCCTCGCTTGGATGCATTATTTGCACTACACCTATAAATTCTCATGAAGACCGCCGTGCGGGGCGTTGGAGATGGTTTAACCATCAACTTAACGACGATCACAAGGAATGCGGCCTGCATCTCACCGGCAAGAAGAAAAGTACCTGACCTCACAATCCATAATAGCAAGATCTGCATTTCCGATAAAGATTAAGCTTGTAATGAATGCAATAAAGGCCTTAGATTCAGTTAATTCTCTATCCACCAACAAGAAGATAACCCTATACCTGAAAAGGCTCCTGTTGCAAAGCACAATCATTATCGCTCTTCTCTGTACCGAAAACCTTATCTACAAGTTCGCACATTATAGATTCTACATCTTCTTTACTAAGACCTAGAACATCGAGCGTGTTATCTTCAAATACGTACATAAGACCGTCGCAACCAAGGCCTATTCCAAGCATACAGCTAATGGCATCCGCAAGGTGCACGATATATGTTAGTTTTTTACTTATCTTCGCTTTATCCGGACAATGGTGATATTGCACTGCTTCCACGAGGATGGAAGGAAGGTTCCATTTTTCAATAATTTTCCCACCGATTTTAGAGTGATCAAAACCAAGAATCTCTTTCTCTGCCCTATCAAATGAAATTCTATTGTTCTGCGCCTTCTCAATTATTAGTACAAATTGATCTTCAGAAAAATTACTCAGCATGATCTTTCCAATATCAAGTAACAGTCCTGCTATATAAGCTTCCTCAGACTCTTTAAACCCGATGCGCTTTGAGATTATCCTTGCACAGGTTGCGCAACATATGGAATGTTGCCATAACATTCCTTCTTCAAGAGCATACGCAGGCACTTCGTTATTTAGCATTTCTTGAGTAGAAGAAGTTAACGCAATACTTTTAACAGTATCAAGACCAAGGCAAACTATAGCGTGAGATATTGTTGATATCTTCCTGGAAAAACCATAATAAGGTGAGTTTGCAAGTTTAAGCATATTTGTTGTCAATTTTGGATCACGTTCACATACTTTTGTCAGATCGTGAGCAGAAGATTTAGCACTTTTTGTAAGTTCAAGTATTTGCGCAATACTTTGTGGTAAAGGCGGCATGCTTTTAACTTTGATTAACAATCTTGCAAGTGATATTTTGCTCATAATTTACACCTCAACTATTATTTATAATTTAAGCTTTATTCAGCGTAGACACAAAACAATTATGGTTAAGTTATGCAACTATTATGCCATTTTATAGCTTATTGATTGGTATCCTTTATGTCATTGAAAAAAGTATGGTTAAATCAATAACAAGACTAAATTTTTTGAAATGGTTATATTAGCCATGTCCCATTGTGCAACACATATTAATAATTTCAGGGATATATGTACCATTACAAAGCATGATATATAATCAGACAAATCTACTCCAATGGCGATGGAAGATACTGATCGAATCGACAATGATAATGGGAACTCAATACAGAATATGAATAAAGATTGTAACTTCAAACTTTCCCGTTCGGATGGGATGATTTTAATCATTGAATCTACCAGTCAAAACCCTCCTGCCAGAAGACTGAAACGACCTTAGTGTCTTAGTTTTGTGGACAATATAACTCCTAATAGGCTAAAGTTTTTTTTGTTGACGATTGAAAAATCATACGTAACAATATCAGAATCGTAAAATCCAGTTCTCATCTAAGCAGAGTAAACCTTTTAAATTTATCTTATAATAATAAAAACCAGAAAATATTATGGCCAAAAACAATCGCAATATTGCACTTGCCTGGTACCGCCAGGATCAATGGCAACTACTTTTAGATTATTCTACAGATTCTGATAAACTGGAACACACATATCAGGAATGGTTGGAACATGCTGAAGAAAAAGTAAATGATATGGACACTGATGGGATTAATGTAATAAAAGTAGGTATTAATATAGAAGAGATGAAGAAGTGGTGCGAAAGACATAAAAAACCGATAGATGGTCATACTCGAAGTGAATACGCCGTGTTCCTGGCGCAGAATAATTTAAACATCCTATAATAGCTATACCCACTACAAAATGATTTTTGTAATGGGTAACGACAATCTACTTACAGGCCACTATTTATCTTCCTTCTCTGAAGGCCAGTAATAAGCATCCGGAGTATCTCTGGCACCAAAAATAGCAGTTCCTACACGTACCATATTAGCGCCTTCCTCGATTGCAATGTGGTAATCTCCGGACATCCCCATAGAAAGATACTCCATTTCTACACCGTCAATACCCTCTTCTATAACAGAATCATGAATTCCTTTTAATAACTTGAAACACTTCCGGATCTTCACCTCATCATCTGTAAAAAGACCAATGGTCATTAGTCCTCGGATTTTCAGCGTATCGAATCGTGACGCCTCCTTTATCAGTGAAATTGCCTCCTCAGGAGCAACCCCGTATTTGCTCTCTTCATAGGATGTATTGACCTGGATTAATACGTCCATTGAACGGCCCTCACTCATAAGGCGTTTATCTAGCTTCTCAACCAGACTCATTCTATCCACAGAATGAATCATGTCCGCAAATTTCAGTACATCTTTTACCTTATTGGTCTGCAAATGTCCGATAAAATGCCAGGCCGCATCCTCGTCTTTCAATACCTCATATTTTTTCAGAGCTTCCTGTATCTTGTTTTCCGCAATAACATGACCACCATTTCTAACGGCCTCTCGTATCAGTTCTGCATCAACAGTCTTTGTGGCCATAACCAATGTAATATCTTCCGGCTTCTTACCAGCCTTTAGAGCGGCATCAGCAATTTTCTGATTTACTTTTTCTAAATTCTCCTTGATTGACATAACCTCTCCAATTTATTGTTAAATGCAGGGGCACAATGCACCATACCCCTACGTTGTTTCCATAGATTCTTCTTGCTTGTCATCTACAAAATTAGACCTGACCAATGCCAGGAAGCAGGCCGACGAAATTCCTGCCGAACCAAATATCATGCACATCACCATGATCTGATATCTCGCAGCTATAAAGGGAGAAATTCCTGACAAAATCTGCCCTGTCATCATCCCTGGCAGGGAAACCAGCCCTACCGCAAACAGGGAATTTGTGATAGGAATAAGAGACGCACGAAGTGCAATAACACGCGCCTTATCATACGGCACATCCCTCTCAACTTCAGCATTCAGCCTCTCTAACGCAATACTAACACTATTCATCGCATTGGCAAAAATCATCCCTGCAAGCGGAATAACATAACTCGGCAGATACCACGGCTGTAGATTGAGAACGCCTTGCGTTATAAGTAGTAATATTAATCCTCCACCAACTGAGATAGAGCAAAACGATTTCAGATACAGTACCCTTCGAGGAATTTTTACTGTTCTCAAAGCGATCCAACTTGATGCGAAAAGCATAACAGCCAGAACACCAGCAACGATCAGATAACTATCAGATTTAAAAATGAAGATTAAAAAATACCCTATCAGCAGAAGCTGAATGAGCATCCGGAAAATAGCGTATAGCGAGTTTCCGTAACCAATCCCCCATTTCCAGAGGATCCCAACAACAGCTACTGCTGGAATGAAAGCCAATATCAGATTTGCAAACGGAATTGTCTGGACTGAGTTATTCATAATTGATCAATGGAAAAGTATTTTACCATGGAACCCCTGATTAAACCATATTTTAATGATGTTCGTAGCGGTATAATGTATCATACCACTACCAATCCCTTCCCTTTTTTGCCTTATCTCTAACCTGTTTCAATCTCTTACTGATCGTTACAGGATATTCAGTTTTAGAACTCAAATCTTTAAACTTTTCAGGCAGTTGGGAGATATTTCCTGCTGCTGTTTTCTGTATTTGCTGAACGCTTGGTACCTTGCATACAAGTTTACCTTTTTTCATAACCGGCAACAAGAGTTCATTAGCATCAAACTCTTCATTTACCAGTCCGATTATATCCTTTTTATACAATCCTTTCTTATTAATAAAGCGATAAACCTGCTTCTTTGACGGACAGGTTTCCTTCTCTTTACTGAACTTCATTTTAGGCATCAGCCTTCCTTCTTTCTCCTGCTCAACCAGTTTGTAGACACCACCGAGAGCTGGCATATCCTTCGAAGTAACCATCTCTGTGCCGACACCAAATGAATCAACACACGCACCTTCGGTAAGCATTTGAGAAATCTTATACTCATTCAGGTCACCGCTTGCCGTAATCTTTACATGTTCAAGACCGGCAGCATCCAGAATCATCCTCACCCTTTTGCTTAATAGCGTAATGTTGCCACTGTCCAGTCTGACACCCTTCAGATTCTTCCCGATCCTGGTAGCCAACTTTGCACCCTTAATTGTATCGTATGTATCAATCAGGAGAATTGTGTTATCAGAGAAAACCTTGTGAAAATCCTGAAATGATTTGTATTCGTCATCATAAGCCATAACCCATGAATGGGCTATGGTGCCAATGGGAGTTATCCCCAGTTCTTTAGCTGCAAGGACATTAGAGGTGCCGGCACAACCACCGATATAGCACGCCCTCGCCGCCAACACTCCTGCTTGAGGACCGTGCGCACGCCTTGTTCCGAAATCGATTACCTCCCTGCCGTCAGCGGCATGGACTACCCTTGAAGCCTTGGAGGCGATAAGAGTCTGATAATTTATCATCGAAAGTAAATAAGTCTCAATTATCTGTGCCTCAATCATCGATGCCGTTACCCTAATAATGGGTTCATTCGCAAAGACAATTGTGCCTTCCGGAACAGCATAGACATCTCCGCAAAAACGAAAACATCGAAGATAATCAAAAAATGCTCTGCTTACATTTTTGAAAGCAGGAAGGCACTTAATGTATTTTAAATATTCAGCCGTAAATCTCAGATTCCTGAGATAGTAGATGGCCTGTTCCAAACCGGCAGCAATGAGGTATGAACGTTTTTCAGATAAATTCCTGACAAACAGTTCAAAAGTAGATTTATGGTTTATACCACGTTCAAAATAGCCGGCAACCATGGTTAACTGGTAGAGATCAGTTGCCATACATATATTTTCATTATTCAAGAAGAGTGATTTTGGTTTTCCGGTATTCTTTTTCATAATTTTTGTTCTTTAAGAGTACAGTGACCGCATCACTGCTTTTATATGCGCTATTATGGATGATGCACTCCATATTTCTTAATTTTTATAGCTTATTGCAAAAACGTTGTAAACTTGTTTTTTATACTATGTCTGACAATGCCTATTGTAATGCAATCAGTTATAAGAATAAAACTGTATTATAAATCTTTCAGAATTTATAATTCTGGATATTGACACACATGGCCGTATCGTTTATGCTCTAGCATCATTTTTTTAATATACAAAATTACTTTATTACATAAATGCATAAATCTGAAGACTTTGCGCAGGAATTAATAGACAGCGGTTACGATTTTTTCACTGGTGTTCCCTGTTCTATTATTGGCAATCTGATTACAACTCTTACGGACAGGCCTGACATAACTTATATACCAGCTGTAAGGGAAGATGCAGCAGTTGGAGTTGCAAGCGGGGCATATATGGCAGGAAAGATACCCGTGGTCTTAATGCAAAACTCAGGGCTTGGTCAATGCTTAAATACACTTACCTCCCTGAACCTTATTTACAAACTCCCCTGCCTGTTAATAGTCACATGGCGTGGGTTTGAAGGTAAGGACGCTCCCGAGCATTTGGTAATGGGCAGGACATGCAATAAACTCCTCGATACGATTGGTATTCCACACCATGACTTCAACCATGACAATATTAAGTCGCTCGTCAATATGTCATATAAACTTGTCACCGAAAACAGGGAGCCTATGGTCCTTTTCTTAAAAAAAGGAATAATTGAATGAATTACCGAGAGGCAATAACAACAATAACAGAATTATTGGACGATCAGCTGGTTGTGTGTGCGAACGGTTTGATAAGCAGGGAAGCCTACACAATAAGGGACAGACCAGAAAACTTTTACATGATTGGATCTATGGGAATGGCCTCATCAATTGGTCTGGGTGTAGCATTGGGTAAGCCAGCAAGAAAGGTAATAATCCTGGAAGGTGATGGAAATCTGCTGATGAATCTCGGGTCTCTACCTATGGCAGGCTCGCTCCAACCCGGAAATCTTTTGCATATCGTACTGGACAATGAAGTTTACGCATCAACAGGAAATCAACCAACTATCTCTAACGTAATTGAACTGGAAGAAATTGCAAAGTCCTCCAGGTATGCTTATGTAAGAAAAGTGACCACTAATGATGATCTAAAAAGAGAGGTAGTATATACTCTTGGAAATGACGGTCTTTCATTCCTTCTGGTAAAAATAGCGGATCAGGAAGAAGAGAGAGAGATCGGCAGGGTTACCCACGACCCGGAACAAATTAAAGAAAGATTTATGTCAACTATGTAAAGACTAGAGTCCTTTCGAAAGAAAGGCCCTCTGCTCTCGCATGGAAATCAAAAACTAATCAAACAGAGAGGAATAGTAAGTTTGAAAAAAACAATTCTGCTGAATCCCGGCCCGGTGTGTACTTCGGAAGGTGTTAGAAATGCACTTATGAAAGGTGACTTGTGCCACCGCGAAAGTGAGTTCTCCACAATACTGTGCAACACACGCAAAAAGATCCTACAGGCATTTGCGCCAGGCGGTAATTACACTACTGCTATAATTACCGGCTCCGGTACCGCTTCTCTTGAAGCAGGCATATGCTCTTCAGTAAGTGAGAATAAAAAGATATTAATTGTAAATAATGGGGTTTATGGTGAAAGAATATCACGTATTGCATCCGCATATAAATTCAATAAAGTTGAGCTCAAATACGACTGGTGCAAACGACCAGATATAAAGCAGATTGAAAATACCGTCTCGAAAGACTCTGATATTGAAGTAGTAGCAATGGTCCACCATGAAACTACTACTGGCTTAATAAATCCAATCCATGAAGTAGGTGCTATTACTAAAAAGTATGGCAGGACTTTCTTCCTGGATTCTGTCAGTGGCCTTGGTGGAGAAGAGATAGATCTGGCCAATGACAACGTCGATATATGTATATGCACTGCAAATAAATGTATTCAGGGTCTGCCGGGATTGTCGTTTGTGCTACTGAAACAAAACGAAGTAGATAGAATGAGGAATATACCGCCTCGCTCCCTCTATTTTAATGTTATTTCCCAACTGGATGAGCAGGAACAAAAAGGAGAATGTCCGTTTACGCCGTCAGTACACACATTCTATGCCTTTGAAGAAGCGCTGGATGAGTTACTGGAAGAGGGAGTACAGGGCCGACTAAGCCGATACAAAAAAGCATCATCATATTTGAGGAAGGAATTCAAGAGACTTAATCTGGATCTACTTCTACCAGAAGAACTCCTTTCCAATACAATCACAGCTTTGTATCTACCAGAAAATATGACTTATGCCCATCTACATGATAGTTTAAAAGAGAGAGGCTTCATCATCTACGCCGGCCAGGGAGAATTAAACAAAACTATCTTCAGAATTGCAAACATGGGTGAGTTAACCATGGATGACCTTGAAGCATTAATTGCGAATTTACAGGAAGTACTATCTGAATAATTGAGGGAACACTACAATGAAAGTTATAATGCTTGCAGCAGGCGTTGGGAAGAGGATGTCAGCAGTAACAGACGTAATACCCAAATGCCTTATTAAAATCGGTGAAAAAACGCTTCTGGAGAGGCATCTTGAGATAATATCTCTTCTGGGAATTAAGGATATTGTTCTTGTTGTAGGCCATTTCAAAGAAAAAATAAAGGAAGCTGTAGAGAAGGATAACAACGGATTTAATATTACATATATTGAAAACGAACAATACACAAAAGGCAGTATCCTATCACTATGGTATGCCAGAGACGAACTGAACGATGATGTCCTGATAATGGATGCAGATGTATTATACCACGATAAGCTGCTCAGAATTCTAGCTGAATCAGAAAGTCAGAATTGTTTCCTTCTGGACAAATCCAGTGTATATGCGGGCGAGGAGATGATGTTGTTTGTGAAAGAAGATAAAGTGATAGGAATCTCTAAAGTCCACTCTTATGATTGCGATTTTAAGGGAGAGGGAGTTGGTTTCTTTAAACTTTCGTCAAATGATTGTCACAAACTTAAAAACATACTCGAAGAGTTTGAGCAGGCAGGAAAGGTTAATGTGGAGTATGAAGACACATTACACGAGTTGCTTTCACAATGCTCAGCCGGCTTTGAGAGTGTAGAGGATTTACCATGGATTGAAATCGACTTTGAAGAGGATATAGAAAGGGCCGGAAGAGAAATTCTGCCAAAGATAGAACAATGCAAATAGAAGTTGAAAAAAAGAGTGACCAATCTGTAATCTCCCATTCAGACAGCCCTATAATTGACAGATACATAATCCGCAAAATATCAGGGTTTATCACCGGGCTTCTCGTAAAAACACCCGTCACGCCAAACCAGGTAACTATCATAAGCCTGATACTTGGTATTCTCTCTGCTGCTTTCTTTTCCCATGGAGCACATACGTATACCATAATTGCCGGTGTGTTTTATTTCGTTTCAACTGTATTTGACCAATGTGACGGAGAGGTGGCACGGTTTAAACACATGACGTCTGATTTTGGCAAAACTTTCGACATAATAGTGGATTCCATCGTTAATGCCACGATCACTATTGGAGTCACTATTGCAATCTACAAGACAAATGGTTCCAGCCTCACTATCATAGCTGGTTTGCTTGCGATGACAGGCATTGTAATCTCACTCCTCTTAACAACTTATTTTAGTAATGAAAGTAAGAACGATACCGGAACGAAGAAAATGCTTGATAAGTTGAATAATAAGGATTTTTTTTATATTATCATGCTCGTATCCGTGGTCTTTAACCAGATGATATGGTTTCTCCTGATTATGGCGATAGGAACAAACATATACTGGATAGTCCATAAGATAGCTCATCGTAAGGTCTCAAACTGAATCTAATGACTCCTGATTGTGAATGATATGAAAGTAATTGAATATCACGAAAGGACAAAACACCTTCCTAATCGTCCGGCAAATTCTGCAGGTTATCTTGATTGGGCAACAGAGCCTAATCCATTTAGAAACTATGAAGGAACAAGCCCTATTCAACTTCCTTTCTCAAATACCGACTCAGGTGCAAATTATTTCGATTTATTTGTAAGAAAAAATAATAAATTCCAACCATTTTCCTTAGCAAATATAGCCCGCCTTCTGGAACTGTCCATGGGACTCTCCGCCTGGAAATCATATTCAGGAACCTCATGGGCACTTAGAATAAATCCCTCAAGTGGAAACCTGCATCCCACGGAAGCGCATTTTGTTCTGCCACCTATTCGGGAAAACAACAATTCAGGAGGGGTTTTTCATTATAACCCTCTATCACATGTACTTGAACCAAGGGCAGTATTTAATGAGCAATTCTGGTTAAGGCTAGAAAATCATTTTAATCAAAAAGGGTTTCTAATTGGACTCACAAGTATATACTGGAGAGAATCATGGAAATATGGAGAGCGTGCATTTCGCTACTGTAACCATGACATTGGGCATGCGATGGCCTGCCTGAGCTTTTCAGCAAACCTATTAGGATGGAAAATAACTTATCTCAATTCTTTATCAACTGAAGACATCGGAATCATATTGGGAGTACAAAAAACCACGTGGAAGGAGTTTGAAAAGGAAGAACCTGAACTTCTATTATTTGTACATAAAAGTACGGAAAACATTAACAGCGGGGACATTCCCCCTGACATTATCAAATCCTTTGAGTCTCTTCATTTCAAAGGTGAGCCAAACCAATTAAGCAAAGACCATGATGACTGGTATGTTATTGATGAAGTTTCTTCTGAGACT
>ENA-OREN01003004-OREN01003004.1-marine-metagenome-genome-assembly--contig:-NODE-3004-length-16242-cov-5.217878_pt1 | contig 16242 bp, 18 predicted proteins | sample MGYA00248624_ERZ508555 | MGnify/ENA primary metagenome ERZ508555 (study PRJEB26222, sample SAMN06267773) | marine metagenome | isolation source: Saanich Inlet, British Columbia, Canada | place...
CAACACGAGGAAGAGGATGAGCCACCAGCGTATTTGCTCCGAGACTGAGAATGAGTTCATCTGTGAGGCGGCAGGAACCGAATCCTTCAGAGCCGTTCCCATCTACACGTTCGGCCTGGTCGCGAGTAAGGTAGAGAACGCCGACAGAGGAATCCTGAGCAACAGATTGGAAGTCGTCCGCTACGACAACAGACACGCTCCGCCGTGAAAGCTCCTGCATTACCCACTCGGGCATCTGCAAAGCTTGGTGAGACACCAACGTAAGCTTGATGCCAGGGAACAGCCCCAGAAGGATCGCCAGAGAGTGGACAGTACGTCCGTTCTTAAGATCCCCACAGAGCGCGATGTGCTTGCCATCCAGAGAGCCCATACGCTCAAGAAAAGTGAAGACATCTAGCAATGCCTGTGTTACGTGCTGATCCCTCCCGGCTCCCCCACTGATAATGGGAACTGTCGAGACAGCCATCATTTTCTCAAGAGCAGTCTCGTCTGTAATGCGAACCACCAGTACATGAGGATGATTCATACTGATGGTCATTGCTGTATCGGCCCAGCTCTCCTTCTTCTTTCGAGAAGTGTTCTCCATAGGGATAACACTTCCGCCAAGAAGAATCATTGCAGTGCTGAACGACAGGACAGTTCTACTTGATGGCTCTTCAAAAAGCTCCACCATCCGCCGACCGACGAGCTGCCCCGAGAGTATCCCTTCGCCATCGAGAGGATCTCGAAGCATTTGAGCCTTTATCTCCGCTGCTCGCGCGAAGAGAAGATCCAGATCCGCAGGGCTGAACTGTTCGGAGGAATGGACGTGCTGCAATTCGGTCATGATCGTTGCTCCAAATCAAGGTACAAAAAAACCTCCACATGGGAGGCAGGTTACGAAAGCACGGAACAGACGCAAGGCTGCGCCTGGGTTTCTCGAAAGAAAGTGTGTTTCGTCTTGGTCATACACTACACACACATTACTCTCATCTTATTCTAATGTCAAGAGACCCAATAAACATTTGACTCAACAATAATACTATAGTATCCATATAATAAGAAAGGAGTATGCTTCAGCATGCAGAAAACTAAGGAACGTCCGAGAGCATTCGACCCCAACCCTGGCGGAGGCGACGGAAGCGGCGGTCCGAACGACGGACCAGCTAGCCGCGAGGCAATGCAACGCAGGCTTCCCCCGCGACTAAGAAGAAAGATGCGAGGCGTCGATCGCGATCAAGCGAAGCGCTACCGTCAGCGCGGCGGCGAGTAGCAACTTTCCGCCGAAGCAGATCACCAGCGGCGTGTGTGTACCTCGAAGTACATGCACGCCGTCGTCTATTTTACGAGAACAGTTTGATCTTCGGAAACAAGAAGAAAACCTAGAAAAAACACTATCATCCCAATACCTAGTGGATGATTTAAATACGGTGTAAAGAAATGCGTAATAAATAATGCTACTAATCCAAAGCACCAACCTATTCTATACGCATTTCCAGCAGACCACTTCCATCCATACCACAGCACCTGTCCGTAAAAAAACAACATTAACAATAGCCCAGCAAATCCCATTTTTAATACAACATCTAAATACCCCCACTCAAACGAATAGGTAGTGTATTCTTCTATCCCCTGCTCTATAAGGCGTGGGTCTGAAGATGTATACGTAATTTCTTTTCCAAAGCCATATCCCACGAGCGGGGATTTTTTTATTTCAGCTGTCATTGCTGGCCATAAATCCCATCTACTTCTTAGTGCCGGTTCTTCGGTATTAAAACTCGAGCGCACGCCTAGTATTCCTAATACATCAAGCCCCAAAGTTGTTATCATCGCTAGTATTATCAACCCAACAAACACAGAAGCTAAACCTCGTTTTGCAAGCCTGCTTATTTTTTGGCCAGAATCTTTGGAAACAAATACCCAAATAACAAATAATACGCCAGCTCCAATTATTCCAACAGCAAAAGAACGAGAAAGACTTGTAATTAACACCGCCCACACAAGAGCTAAAAACCAAAACCAATTCCGTGTCCAATATTTTTTTAATGCCATTGCCAGAGAAATAAATAATGCAGGCAACAACAAAATCTGGCTTTGAATAAAGACTCTATAAAACGAAGTCCCGCCAAGTCTGCCAACCTCTCCTATCCTAAAATCTCTAAACCAGCTATACATTTGTTCTGTATATCCTTCAAGGTGAGTAAATACTGCAAGGATCACCAGCGTCAAAAAAATAACCACAACTATCGCCTGAGTAGAAAAATAGTATAATAGCTCCTCTTTTTTCACATTATCGATAGGCTCATTCTCTAGAGACCAAAGAATAGGCAGCAATAAAAGATAAAACCAATATGCATTTGAATCGTGATACAACACAGACAACGGAACTCCATTTACAACAGCAACAACTGCTCCAATAACCAGAGACAACAACAACGCAGCAATTCCCCATTTTAATGGCGAAGTTTTTAAAGCTGTAGGAATAAGATTCTTTTTCTTAATTCCCTTTATTAACCAAATAATTAAAATAAGTAGCCATATTACTTTCCTAGCGCCCAGAAAAACGCCACCAACAGAAACGGCAAACAATCCTCCGGCTAAAGATCCTAAAATAAGTTCTGCGGCAATAACTAGCAATCCGTACCATAGATTCTTCCAGCTAAGCCAGATGGTGCCACCAATAAGTACCGCAAGTGCAATCCAATGCAACCATTCGTTATAATAGGCAGCAAAAGACAAGGCATAGAGAAGTGCTCCAAGCGTCAAAACTACCAAAATGCTATATCGGTTAATTATTTTTTCCATGTATCAGTTGAAGAAACCATGCCTCGAATAAACTTATTGGAGAAAACAACAGATGAAGAATACCTCCCCAGAACGGCAAAAACTTCTTTATATATCTTCGCTGGCTCTTTAAAAACCATTTTTGTTTTTTTAATCCTCTTACACCATCAAAACTTTGGCCGCCATGATGAACAACAGTCATGGTTGGCGAAAACAATACTTTAAAACCTTTCTCTTTTGCACGCTTGCAAAAATCCACCTCTTCGAACCATATAAAATATTTTTCATCAAATCCATTCAACAAATCCCATACCGAACGAGGAACCAACATAAATGCGCCCATCACTTGGTCTACCTCTTGCTCTTTGCCGTAATCTATATGTGCACCCCAATATTTTTTAAGGCATGTTATATTTTTAAAAATATGATGAAGCTTAAGTTGAATTATAAGCTGATCACATACCTTAGGAAATGCTCGAACAGACGCTTGGACAGTTTTGTCGGTGTTTAATAATCGACACCCAATTACTCCTACTTTCTTATCTTTCTCAAATCGGTTTAAAAGAGAGGCTAGTTTGTTATCACAAAATTCTGTATCTGGATTTAAAATAAGAATATTTTCGGCCTTTGCTTTAACAACACCTAAATTATTTGCTTTTGCAAATCCTAAATTTTTATTCTGAATAAACAACCGAGCCTTAGGAAACTCCTTCGAAACCATCTCGCCGGTCCCATCATTCGAGGCATTATCTACTACGATTACTTCGTAGTCATCTCCTGGATAATATAAAAAAAACGATTGTAAACATTTCTTTAAATGCTCTTTTACATTCCACGACACTATAACGACCGAAACTTTGGGCATACTATTAATTTTTTACTTCAAACCACCCCTTCCGCCAGCTGGCGGATCCCCTCCTTCATGCAAAAGGAGGGGATAGATCTCACTTGCTCGAAAAAACGAGATTACCTTACTTTTTCTTCCTTACCAAGGACAGATCTTGCTTGCTTAGAAAAATGATCTTGCCTTGTCCCCTTCCTTCGCTAATCACTCAGGACAAGCTATTTTGCATGAAGGAGGGGTGGCGCCCTAAAGGCGGCGGGGTGGTTATATTTTATCTTTTTCCTATAGCAACAAAATAGGTTTCAAAACTTTCTTTGCGAGACGCTTTGGGTTTAAATAACTCCACTCTCTGGAATTTTTTATGCAAATCTTTCCGAAGCATTTGTATTTCTGGGCTTTCAAAAACTTTCGCCACCACACTTCCGCTTTTTTCCAACATTTCATCTGCAATGCCAAAAGCCATTTCAACAAGCTCTAAAGAGCGGGCCTGATCTGCAAGTTTCATACCACTCGTCTTTGGTGACATATCACTTACAATGGCATTATACGGCGCGTACTCCATTAATGCTTTCTGAATATCAAAATCAGTAACATCGCCAACAATTTCTATTGCCTGTTTATTGTTTAAAGATTCTATAGGCTGTAAATCAACACCAACTACCTTTCCTTTGTTGCCAACATACTCTAGAGCAACCTGCATCCACCCACCTGGAGCGGCACCAAGATCTAACACCCTGTCCCCCTCTTTTAGTATTTCGTATTTTTCTTGAATAAGCTGCAACTTAAAAGCAGACCTGGCTCGATAGCCCTGCTTTTTTGCTTTATAAAAATAATTATCTTTTGGAGTAAAGCTCATATATATTTGACAGAGAAGCTAATATATCTTAGCGTATGTAGTAATAAATATCGACCCACCTAGCTGCGAGAGGAAAACGAAATGACGCCAGCGAAAAAGCGATTCGCTTTTGTCTGCACGGTCCAATTGCTTCTCGTTTCTTGCGGAGCGGCGGTGCTCTATCTCCTACAGCGGATTGTACCTTACGAATTTTACCGTGTTGTGGTAATAAGGAGAACATTCATCTGCTCCAGGAACATGGACTGGATGCTCTACCTTGGACATGTAGGTGCCATACTTTTCCTGTGGCACATTGTTATACCAATCTTCCAGCGAAAAGAGCAAGAACTCGCTGACAACAGACTCTTTACTCGAACAGTTCAGCCTGTAACAATCGGCACTACTTCAACCTACAAGTGCTTACTAGTGGCCTACGTTACTGGCTGGGTGAGACTAGGCCATGCAATCATCGTCCCGCCTTCTACAGAAGCCATGCGATCAGCAGCAAAGAAAGTAATGAGCAGCCCTGGAATACTGGAGTTATCTATCCTCCAGCAAGGACTTTTCTGGGGAACACTCATTTCTGCAATCAGCTTCGCCACAAGAAAGCGAGCGGGCATGAAACTAGCCCTTTTGGACCTTGCTACTTTCGTTGGCGCTATCATGCTGGTACAGCTGCCCCTAGCTATGGCGACCGGCATGGGAAGATTGATCATCTGGGACATGCCCTTGCTGTTCCTAATCTCCTTCCAACTCGTTTCAATTTGGCTTGACTCCGACAGCAAAAGCCACAACTCAGCTCCTTAATCGTTCGACGGTTCTGGAGCTTTCGTCTTTATACGTTCTTGCATTGTTTTATACCGCTCATCCCAGCTGTCATACGCCATATCTGGAGCCACAGAGGTATCTCCATATTTCTCTATTGTCTGCTTTAACAGCTGCAAAAACTGCTCATTAGTTGTTGCAACAACCAAAAATGGCAAAGAGGAAATCCCTTCACTATGGGTAGACACCACCGGCAAACCTGCTGCTAAATATTCATAGGCCTTCATTGGATTCATCGATTGTGTGAATGCGTCTTTCTTATGTGGAATAATCCCAACCCAGCTCTCGCCCAATAACTGTGGCAGTGTAGTATGCGACACCATTCCAACCAGCGTTATATTCGACAACTTCTCTAAAACCGAAACATCTATCCCTCTCCACACGGGACCCACTATCTTAAATTGCAGAACCGGCATTTCTTTTGCGCAATATTCAACTAAATCAATATCGAACCTCTCTTGAATAACACCAGTGTATACCACTTGCGGAGTTTGCGATTTTTTTACATCTCGTCCTTTCGAGAAAGCCTCAACATCAACACCATTAGGAATCCAATAGCAATCTATATTTTCTAAAAATTTCTCTTGTAGTTTTTCTGATACCGTAAAAATAGTATCAGCAGTCTTCATAATTTTTTTATATTTTTGATTCAAGAGTTCTTTATATTTCGAATAAACAGGATGCTTACTCCAATCATCAACAGCATCAAAAACAACATGCTCCTTACCCTGTTTTTTAATAGGCACAAATGGATTCCATGACCAAATTTCGCTTACCTTTTTTTGCAAGATCGACTGCGGAATAAAAACTCTCTTCACATGCGACACAGAAGAAACAAGCACGACTTTTTTATCTATCTGCCATACGCCCCAAGTATTCTTCTTCACCACTTGTGTATATTTTTTACTGTATACCCCCCACATTAACATGTTCTTCAACATTCTTCGGAGCGACGGAGCTGGGGGGTCTACTACAATAATCCGGTCTATAGAGGGATCGTTTCTTAGCTGCTGCAAAATAAACCAATTCCTATTTCTGCGCCCTTGCTCCCATTCCCACCAAGAGGACATTGGATATACTAAAATTGTTTTGTTGTTTTTCATACTTCAAATTCATTCAAAACTTCGAGTAATCTCTCTGCTTGATGGCGCCACTGAAATCGTTGTAACACACGCAACCGCCCTTGTCTGCCAAGTCTGTCTCGTAATTCTTTACTTCTTAACAAAGAAACCGTTGCTTGTGCAACCTCCCAGGCACTCTTTGGGTCTACTAAAATACCGGTTTCCTGGTCTATCACCGCCTCGACTGCCCCGCCACTTGCGCCAGCGACCACTGGTTTACTAAATAAATTTGCTTCTAAAAATACAACCCCAAACCCCTCTATATCGTCTTTCACCTCTCTTACTGGCAACACAAAAACCTCGCATGATTGATAATATTCGTGCAATTTTGAAAGCTCTACTGCTCCCAGAAAACTAATTCTTCCAGCATCCACCAAATTTCTTTCTGCATTTAATTCTCTGTCAAAAAAAGTTGTCCTTTGGGCAAGTCGTGTAAGATATTCTCTATCCTCACCATCTCCTACAATTGCGTAATGAACATCTGGGAATTTTTCTAAAATATGTGGCAAAGATTTTATTACCGTATCTATTCCTTTTCTTCTTACCAATCTCGCAACCGAAAGTATCATTCGTGTATCTCTAAATGGCAGCATGGTCGTTTCTGCTATTGGTTCTGGGCATGGTGGGATTATTATTGTTTTTAAAGATGGAATCTTGTACGCGTCTCTTACAATGCGTAATGTTGATTCAGAATTTACAACAACCAATGTTGCTCGTGAAAGAATCTTTCTTGATATAAACCGCTTACGCCAGTTTTTTTGTGATTGCAAAACGTCCATCCCATGGCAAAAAATAATATACCGCTGGCGAGTAAACAAGGAAATAATATAGACAACAGTCCCAATTGGAAGTAATTGCCCGATAGCTAAAAACTTAGAGGGAAATTTTTTTCGAGCTCTTAAAACATGCCAAAAAGCACTGCGCCATTTTAGTGGTCCCCATGAAGAGAGCAGTGGCTTTCTATGTACCGTAATATCGCTTTCTGTGTCTGTATAAAAAGAAGCGCCTTGACGGGTGGTCAAAACAGCAATTTCTTTTGCTCCAAGCTCTTTAGCTAGGCCCGAATAATAACTCGCCACTCCCCCTAAATGAGGTGGATAATCGAGCGTTACGAGCAATAAAGATTTCATAGCTGGTGAGTATCTTCTCGGGGCTGCTTTATTCCCTTTTTAGATACAATAGTTTTGATAAAATCAGCTAACTCCTGGCGAGTAACAGCTCTTAGCATGGCTATAAAGAGCGTATACGTAGCCATACCAACAATAACTGCCGCCCAAACCGGAATTCCTTTTGTTTGGACCCACCATGTTACCCCAGCCATAGCGATAGATGCAAGTAGAATACGTATTCCTTTCGATCGACCCCAAATATATACCTCTGCAAGCTCGGAATGAACGTTGATGCTGTCGAGAATGAATAAAATAATACTAGTGAACAAAAATATACTAGCAGCAGCAAGAACTCCGTAGAGAGGGATAAATATAATATTCAAAGCAATACTTAAAACAGCAGCAACAATTCTGTTCAATGTTGTTTTCTTTTGTCTGTTTGTGGCATTTAAAAGCGATCCTGTTGGGAAGCTTAAAAAAACAAATGGAAGCGCAAGACTCATTAAAATTAATGGCAGCACTGCTGCTTGATACTCTGGCCAGATTGTTTGAATAACCGCAGCCGAGATAGTCGCAAGCCCTGCCGCCATTGGAAAACTAAGCAAAGAAAGATAATGAAAACTCGACGCTAATAGAGAGCCTAATTTTTCTTTTTGCTGCTCGAACGCGCTACTCATAGCTGGATACATGGCTGCCGCAAACGAACCAGCAAATAAGCTCTGCAGTGCAGTAACTACCTTCGCAGGAACAGCATATACACCTACGGCTGCCGAGCCAGCAAGAAATTCTAGTATTATAACATCCGTAGTGGCGTACATTCGAACCACGATTGTTGCGATTGCAAAGGCAGGAAGCAATTTAGAAAAGGCTTTTATAGCAGATCTGTCAAAGGAAGGCTTTAAGACTATGCTATGTTTTTTCCAGGCAACTAAGGCAAAGTATATAAATGCTGATACACTAGCAGAGGCAACGCTGATAATGGCCCAGCGCACATCGCCAGTAATTTCTAGTGCGATTACTCCAACCGCAATCTCTACAAATTGGAATATAAGAACCGAAACACTCTCATGCCGTAATGTTTGTATCCCTCGAAAGAACGAGGCCAACAAAATCTGAATTGAATCTGAAACCATTATAATTCCAGCAAGCAGCATGAGTTGTTTTAGTATAAGCGGACGATCGGAAAATACTATCACCGCAACCATAATCGCAAGAACAACTACGCCAAGAATAATCTTAAGCCCTAAAGCAGAGCTTATGAGCTTTTGCGCCTTGTCTGGAGTTCTTGCAACTTCCCTGGTAAGCACCGTCCCCATCCCAATGTCCATAAATACTGCAAACATGGTGGTAAACGAGAGCGCAAATATATATTGCCCTAACCCGCTTGGTCCAAGCTTATGAGACACATACCAAAAAAACAAAAAAGCTAGTATCTTTTGGATACCTAAAGCAACAGTGAACATGGTTGTATTACGCGTAACCGAAGCTGCCATATCGGTGTTATGCTAGCATTTTACCCCTCTTTCGTCGAGAAGAAAATGGCTTTCATCAAGCCACAAGACGTATGCTATACGTCTCTACAGAACAAAAAATCTAGTGAATTGTAGAGGCGTATAGCATACGCCTTATTTTTATGGAGTTAAAAAAAGTAGCCCCATGCTCCGTTCAAGCACAGGGACAGTAGTTAGTAACGCCGTAGCGAACAATAAACGAGAACCGCTATTACTTAAGCGGCAAAGCTGCGCCTGTAGTCCAGGACCGGAGCCTGGTCGACTGTCACCTCCAGTGCGGTAAAGAGTCCTTTGATCAGAGCAAAATCACGCTCTGGCAGATGTTCCAATGTCCCAGCCTCGAGTCCCCTTCGAAGAGCCTCCAGCAGGACTGGAATCTGTTGGATGGATGTGGTACGGATCCCCTCAAAGAGATCTGCAAACAACCAGGGTATTAGCTGGCCGTAGAAGTACAGAACACTCGAGGCGGTCCGTAACTCTACTGGCCGAGTTCGACCACAGTAGAGGGGATTCTCTCCCTCGATGGGCAATCCATCGAGGTATTCGATGCGCTCTCGATCCATAGGATCGTCGCTGGCAGCGACAAGCGCTAAGACATTCTGCAAAGCAGTCTCCCTCGAGAGCGAAGGGCAATACTTAGCTGCGGCCAGTAGCCATGGATCTCGTAGAGCAGCCTTTCGGAGTATCTGTAAAGCCTCTCGATCTCGAGCGGTCACAACGTACAGACTTTCGGGAGCTAAATTCTGCGCAGCAAATGCTCCCTCAAGGAACTCAATGACCGCCCCAAGGTATGCCGCGTCACTTGGAGAGAGAAACATGCCTCCTCTTCCCATGGTTCGTACAGCAGACCAAAACTTCAGTTCATGCCCAGCCCACTGCTTGAATCCTCGATGCGAAGGTCCTAGACTCATTATCATGCTCCTTCCACATAAAGTATATCATTGACTTAAAATTATACAATAAAAAATGAGCCCAAAGGCTCATTTTTATATTTTTTATAATGTGGCGTAGGTTACCGTTTGCTCCATTGTGGTGCACGACGGGCTTTCTTTAAACCTGGTTTCTTTCGTTCTTTCTTCCGAGCATCTCTGGTAAGTAATCCCATCTTTTTTAGCCCTTGTTTCCATACTTCATTATGCATTACAAGTGCTCTGGCTAAACCATGGCGAGCGGCTTCTGATTGGCCAACGATTCCGCCACCTTTCACTACGATCGATACGTCGAAGTCGTTCTTTATTTTTAACACATCTAACGGTTGGGTTACATTTTTCTGATGCGAAGAGAATGGGAAATACGCTCGAAACTCTCTTCCGTTTACATAAATCCTACCTTTGCCTTCTGTGTACAATCTTACTCGCGCAGAAGAATTTTTGCGTCTTCCTACTGCGTAGATATATTTTCTGTCAGCAAAAATCTGATCAGCTTTACTGCCGTCTGAATCCGAAGCCGCAACCACATCAGCAGCCTTTTTCTTTGCTGTTGTTGGTTCTTTGGTGGCTTTCTTTACTACCTTCTTTTTAGCAGCCTCTTTCTTTGGGGTTGTTTTTTTCGTTTCTGTCATAAACTATTTCTTAAACACAAGTCGTTTTATCATTGCTTTTCGTGAATTATTCTTTGGAAGCATGTTCCATACTGCTCTTCGCAATACTTCATCTGGGCCAAGTCTATCCCATAATTTCTCTAAGGTTTCTTCCTTTAACCCGCCAGGGTACCCAGTATGATGATAGTAAATTTTTTGCTTCATTTTTGCGCCAGTAACTTTAATACCAGCAACATTCTTAACCTCTACTCTATCGCCTCCATCTATTGCAGGATCGAACGAAGCTTTATTTTTCCCACGCAAAAGGATTGCAATTTCGGTTGCAAGTCTTCCTAAAATTCTGTCTGTTGCGTCTATTGTGTGAGTATTTCTTTCCATATGAGTAGTATGTGTAGATTCGTAGCATTCGCATGCATTCGTATATTGGCATTACATTTATACAAATTCTATGCGGGCTGTTTTTGCACCATCGCCCTGTCGTGGACCGGTTTTAGTTATTCGAGTGTAGCCGCCTTTTCTTGTCTTATACCGTGGAGCTAAATCTTTCATCACTTTATCCGAAGCTTTAGCACTTCTTACAGAGCCCATAATATCTCTTCGGGCTGCAAGTGTCTCTTTCTTTCCTTTGGTAATAATCTTTTCTACAATCGGCCGAAGAGCTTTTGCTTTTGCGAGTGTTGTTGAAATTTTCTCGTGTACTATTAGCTCGGTCGCTAAATCTCTCATCAGCGCTTTACGCGGACCAGTTTTTCGAGATAATTTTTTTCCAACTTTACGGTGTCTCATACATTTAGATTAACTTTCGTCTGTTTCTGCTTCTTTTTCTTCAGCAGCCTCTGCTTCTGGTTCTTCCTCTGGCTCTTGTTCGTTATCACCTTCAATAGAGGCTACAACTTCTTCACCAGATGCAAGTGCCTGCACCGCCTTAAACTGCTCTACTAAAATTTCGCCAGATCGTTTTAAGGCATCTTCTGCTGTAATAGTACCGTCGGTAATAATATTAAACTTAACTTTGTCGTAATCGGTTCGTTTTCCAACACGTACGTTCTCGATTTTAGAACCAACGTGTTTTACAGGACTAAAGAATGAATCAATCGCGATTACTCCAATATCGTATTCATCTTTTATTTGCTGTTCTACTGGAATATAACCAACGCCATGCCCGATATATACTTCCATTTCTAAATTTGCGTCTTTGCTGGTAAGGGTTGCTATCGGTTGAGCTGGGTTGGTAACTTCTACATCTGAATTTTTTTCGAAATCTGCTCCAGTTACTTCTTTTTTACCGGTAACATTCAATCTTAAAATATGCTGCTCGTCTGTATGGGTTTTTACTCGTAAGCGTTTAAGGTTCATGATAATTTCTACCACATCTTCTGTAACATGCTCGATAGTAGAGAATTCATGCTGAACGCCACGAATTTTTACTGCAATAATAGCCGAACCTGGCAACGAAGAAAGCAACACTCGTCTAAGAGCATTTGCTACAGTAGAGCCATAGCCGGGATAACACGGGCTTAACACTGCTTCTACCTCGAACTCATTCTCCAGAGGAGTAATGGTCAGCTTTGTTGGAGGAGTAATATTTTCCATAGAATAGTACTAAATGATTGAATAGGTATGTTTATTATCGTGAGTAATATTCAACAATCAACCGAGTGTCGAACAATGTTTTAAGATTGCTTAATTCAGGATGGCTCATAACTTTAGCCTCGCTTTTCGATGCCTCCCACATAATCCAGTCTGCTGTTGCTACCTTTGCCTGGCTTAATACATTCTTAAAGTATGGTTTTTCTCGTTTCGATTCTTTAATAGAAACAACATCGTCTATTTTTACTTGGTACGAAGGAATATCTACCTTACCGCCATTTACGGTGATGTGTCCGTGAGACACCAACTGACGTGCCTGCGGTCTCGATTCTGCGAGTCCGGTTCTAAATACAATATTATCAAGCCGCAACTCCATCATAAGAAGCAGGTTGTCTCCAGAATCTCCCTTTTGGCGGGCTGCGATATCAAAAAACTTTCGGAACTGCTTTTCTGTTAGCCCGTAAGCTCGTTTCATTCGCTGCTTCATTCGAAGCTGGGTTCCGTATTCTGTCATTCGAACGCGAACTTGCTTTGGACCGTGCATTCCCGGAGGATATTTTCGGCGGTTAAATGCCTTCGAAATCTGAGGTGAATCAAAGATTAACACCCCTTCTCGTCGACACACCTTTGCTTTTGGACCTGTATATCTCATATGTTAGACTCTTCGTGGTTTCCGCTGCCGTGGACCGTTGTGTGGCATTGGTGTTACATCTTTAATGACATTTATTTTATACCCCTGCGCTGCAAACGACCGAATAGCAGACTCTCTTCCTTGGCCAACGCCTTTTACAAATACGTCGACTTCAGATAATCCGCTGTCGGCAATTTTACCTATAATCGTTCGCACCACGATAGAAGCTGCAAATGGCGTCGCTTTCTTTGGGCCTTTAAACCCACACCCGCCAGCAGAACACTGAGCTACTACATTCCCCTGCTGGTCTGCAATACTTACCATTGTGTTGTTATACGTTGCCTGGATATAAATATTTCCTTTTGTAAGCTGAATTTTTTTCTTTTTTGTTTTCTTTCGTTTCTTCTTTTTCTTGCCGCCTTTTTCTTCCTCTTCTTCTGGAGGCGCTACGTCCTGAGCTTTTATAGCACCTTTATCTTCTTCTGGTGCTTTCATTTCTAAATCTTCAGCAGAAATAACATCAACAACTGCTTCTTCTGGTGCAGCTGGTTTCTTTTCTTCGGTTGTTTTCTTTTCTTCACTCATATTGTCGTTACAATGTTATCGTTATTGATCTGCTCTTGCTTGTCATTGTCATGGTTATTGTTCCTCCTTCCCCTTGCTTGTCATGGTCATCGTTATAGTCATTGTATACCCTACGTCTTTTCTGCTGCGTTTCTTCGACCAGATCCCATGGTGTTTCGTTTATTACCACGAACCGTTCTGTTATTGGTCTTTGTTCGCTGGCCTCTCGCTGGCAATCTACGCGCATGTCTGGTTCCTCTATAACTACCCGTATCTTTTAACCGTTTTATACTGCCACCAATTTCTCGGCGCAAATCTCCTTCTACGGTAAATTCTTTTTCTATTTCTTCTCGAAGTTTCTGTTCGTCTTCTAAGGTTAAATCTTTACAGCGGATATTTGAATCGACGCCAGTTTTATCTAAAATTTTCTGGGCATTAGAAAGCCCAATTCCGTAAATATCGGTTAATCCGATTTCTATTCGTTTGTTATTTGGAAGATTCACTCCTGAAATTCGTGCTGCCATATAGTTTGATATATGTAATTATGCCGTTTTGTATGAGGCTTTCATCGTCATTTGTTATTGTCTTTGCCCGATGCAGGTCATGGTTATCGTTATAGTCATCGTAGATTCTCTAGCCCTGCCGTTGTTTATGTCGTGGATTCTGACAAATAATAAATACTCGTCCTTTTCGACGAATAACTTTACATTCATTACATCGCTTTTTTACTGATGCCTTTACTTTCATATTTGCCTTTAAAAAACAAAAAATCCGATCTTAAAACACCCTATCGAATATGGTTAATATCGGTACGTCACCCTTCCCTTGGAAAGGTCGTACGGCGACATTTCGATTTTAACCTTATCTCCTGCAGTAATGCGAATTTTATACATTCTCATTTTACCTGCAAGATGAGCTAAAATCTCATGACCATTCTCGAGCTCTACCCGAAAGGTTCCAGCTGGTAACAGCTCTTCTACAGTGCCGGTTACCTCTATAAACCCTTTTTTATTGACCTGAAAGCCCTCTTCTGGCTGAGGTCGTGGAGCGTGACTCGAATTTTGTGGTGTTTGTGCCTTTGCCATTAAAACTGCAATTAATCATCTCAAGTTTGCCTTTCTTTAGGCAAAATCTTTTGACGAGGCTAAGTATAGCGAAAAACATTTTTTGAGTCAAGGGTTAAGGCCATTTAAGCTGTATTAAATCTTCTCAGCCGCTATTAATGTATGAATGCTATCAATAATTAAGATAAACGAAAAAGGCATACATTCACGCTGAATGCACACCTTCCTTTCTGTTTGGGTTCTTGGTTCTGCCTCTCGATGCCTCAGGCGGCTGGCAACGACGGAATATCTGCAAGCCACCGAAGCCACAGTGGAGCACCTTCATAGTGCAGCTCGTGAAGGCTGTTCACCTGGTCTATTCGAACGCTCTCGGGCTTATCAGCAACTGTTGGGTAAGCCCTGTGAAGTTGTAATTCTGACGTCTCTGCCTGCGCCACGATCCAGAGAGAGAGAGTAAGTTGGCTTTCCCCAGGCTCAAGCCGCAACAAGACCATGCCTTTGGTAATCGTGGCGGCGTCCTCGAAGACGGTAATGTACGTGGTGTCTCCGAATCTTACCCCACCACCTTGCTGTATCGCGGTCCAAATAGCAAGGAGCTCATCACTAGTCACCTGCCCAGGCCAACCTTCGACCTCGATAACTGGAGTGGCGTTCTTAAGTAGCCGATCCAGAGCTGTTCTGCGTATCTGTGTTATCATGACCCTACTCCCTTAAGGAGTGTCGAGAAGTTATGCTACATCGCGCCAATAAAAACATGCCATAACTACTAAACAATGTCAACACTTTGCAAATAAAAAGGCGCACACTCAGTTCAGAATGTGCACCTATACTCCTTTCTGTTGGGGTTTCGAACAGACAACACTTCTCTAGTTACCCAGAAATGACCTCAGGTTAAACGCGAGATAGGCTTCACGTAGCGAAAAGAAACCCATAGCTTCCCTGGTGTATCAACAGCCAATGCTGAGTGAGGCGTGTGCTTCACCCATCCCTCTAGAGGCTGCACAAGTACGGTCCCCGGAGGAGAAACTGAATAGCCTCTGTAGATGGCCCGAAAAGGCCCAAGCCCAGGAACAGAAATCAGAAGATATTCAGCCGTCTGAAGACGCCTCTCTATACCACTTGCCAGCATATCAGAGTAGTGGTCAACAGGCTCGCCCCACACGATTCCTCTCTCGGTGTTTTTTATCTGTATCCACTGACCAGATACTGGCCTTTCTTTCAGATAACATTCCACAAAGAACACGTCTTCTGGTGGAGGCACGCAGAAAGCTAGCCAAGCATCACCTACCGAGAAGAGATATGCGATGTATGGCCTTTCAGGAAGAAGGCTTTCCTGAGGTATCCTCGCCCATTCGTGAGCAGGAAGACCAATCTCCCCCTCGGATACATCCTGCCAGTCAAGGGCACCGCCGTTTACTCTGCGGCAGTAGATAGCCCCCAGGTCAGCGCTTTGTCTTACCAGGGTTCCTACTTCTGGAAGATAACTAGAGGAGCCATCTGATTGGCCTCCTACTATTCTCGCTTGCCTATGATCAGCTTCTGTTGGCCGTCCAAGACTACAGGTCATGACAATGACCCCTCTCTCGTTTGGTCGTTTGTAAGATCATTCGGCTCTCTTGCAACCTTTGCAACAGAGCTAAACTCCAATAACAAACAATAGTAGAATAACACTATATTAGCAAATTGTCAATACGCACTATTTTTAACGGCTCATAGCGTGAGCCGTTGAATGTATAGCTAAATTAAGTAAACGAAAAGGAGGTACAACGTCGTGTTAACAACGTTGTACCCCCTTGAATCTCCTTTTTCATCGAGATTCGGTTAGGTTAGTTCGGGCTATAGGTC
>ENA-OREN01003006-OREN01003006.1-marine-metagenome-genome-assembly--contig:-NODE-3006-length-16234-cov-4.269914_pt1 | contig 16234 bp, 13 predicted proteins | sample MGYA00248624_ERZ508555 | MGnify/ENA primary metagenome ERZ508555 (study PRJEB26222, sample SAMN06267773) | marine metagenome | isolation source: Saanich Inlet, British Columbia, Canada | place...
TCCGAATACCCATTGCTCAGGTATTGACAAATCAAAGGGCTTGCAGTGGGTCGGTGCTAACGCTACCCTTTGATTAGGGGCTGAGTTCGACAGCAAGCGCATCTGCCAGATAGTGGTATTCATCGATGTGATTGTAGAGCTGTGCAGAGATTCGAATGTAACGTCCTTTGGGCGATTCCCATGACCAAACAGGAACTTGAATTCCATACTTGTCTTGCAAGACCTTGTGCAACGGGTCGGGCTCATGCAAAGGAATTCCCGCCTCGCCACCTGCGGGTAATTCCAGTGTCGCGATACACGCAATCATATCTTCGGGACATGGCGCATCAATTCCAAGACGCTCACAGAGGATTCCTCTCCCTTTCATAGCAAGGTCGTGATTGTGTTGCATGATGGCTGGCCACCCTCCTTCAACCATGTTGGCCATGTAGTCAATGGTCGCTGGAATTGAGCACGCTGCGGTAATGTCTCGCGTCCCAGTCCAATCAAACTCGTGACGAAAGCGCGTCGTATCACCCAAAGGAAATGTCATTCCATGGCTGATGGTGAGTGGATGAATCAGATGATGTAGGTCTTTTCGAACATGAAGAAATGCCGAACCCTTTGGTGCACACAGCCATTTGTGGCAATTACTGGTTGTATAGGAGGCACCCAATTCATCAAGGGAAAGAGGAACCATACCGATGCCATGCGCAGCATCGAGTAAGACGGCCACACCCTTTGCTTCGAGTTGCTGAACCAATTGCTCAAACGGCATTAGAAGGCCCGTAGGGCTGGTCACTGTGTCAATCATCGCCAATACAGTGCGCTCAGAAACCCCTGCCATGACAGCATCCAAAGCGATGTGAGGCCCTTCGATTGGAAATGGAATGTTGACAGTCACTACTTTCGCGCCCCAACGCTTAGCGACAAAATCAATTGCATTTCGACAGGCTTGGTAGGCGTGGTCTGGCACGAGAATTTCATCGCCTTCATTGAACACAAGCGAGCGCAAGACGGTGTTTACTCCAGTGGTTGCGTTTTCGACTAATGCTAAATCTTCTGCATTACACTGCAACATTTTTGCAAGCGACATACGAGTATTTTCCATGAAACCCATGGCCAAGTCCTCATAGAATCGTACCGGTTCATCTTCGAGTAAATCTTGCCATTTGCGTTGTTCTTCACGAATGGCTATCGGTGTAGCGCCAAACGAACCGTGATTGAGAAACACGCAGTTTGCATCAAGCCCCCAATGTTTTGCCAGAGGGTTACGCACAGGCAGGCTCATGCACAGCGGTAGAGCATTGAGTCCATCAATTCTACCTTTTTTTAGTGCTGCTGCTAGAAGGAGTTTAATGTCGATGTCATGAAATTGCATACAGGGTATAATCTGGCATATTAGAAATATCATTGAAAAAATCAAATCCATTTATTAAAATACCTTGGCTTCATGGCACAGACTGAGGATAATTATGAAGAACATGATTGGCAAAAAAGCCCCAAAATGGGAAGCAAGAACATACATCAGCGGTGAAAGCAATAATGTCACCAGTGAAGATATGAAAGGAAAATGGTATCTTATCTACTGGTATCCTTTCGATTTCACATTCATCTGCCCTACAGAAATTGTTGGCTTTGAACAATTGAAAGATGATTTTGCTGATGACGACATCACTGTTATTGGCTGTTCCACCGACTCTTGGCACTCCCACAATGCGTGGTTCCAAGATGAAACCATCTTCCCAGGCGGCGTAAACCATCACATTATCGCAGATTGCACCCAGAAAATCACAAAGGATTTCGGAATGCGAAATGACGGCCTAGGATGCAGTTTCAGAGGAACAGTCCTTGTCGATGATGAAGGAAAGGTCCAGATGTGGTCAATCAACAACATGGATGCCGGACGTTCTCCTGCTGAAGTTTTGCGAACCGCTCAAGCAACCATGGCTGGCGGCCTTTGTGGCGCTAACTGGAAGAAGGGCGATGACTACGCTGCTTGATTACATCTCGATTAGAGGTGGTTTCAATGCCTGAACTTGAACAAATTGATAGAACCTCTTGGGAGGAATTTCTCAATGCCCCTTTCGCCTTTTTGATGCTTGGAAAGAACGACTGTCAAGCCTGTGCCGATTGGACTGAAGAATTGAACACATGGTTCGCAAGTGGAGAAGCACCAGCAGATGTTCGTTTTGGAAAGATCTTACTCGATACACCCGGAATGGGACGTTTCAAAATTGCTCAGCCATGGGTTTCTGAAGTTGACATCCTTCCATTCAATGCTATTTTCGTTGATGGAGAACGTGTAAAGGAATGGGCTGGTGGAAAATTGTCCAGATTACAGAATCGTCTTGAGCGTCTGATGTGAGTTGAAATCATTCGATTTCAATGTCAGATAATTCATCACGGCCACGACCTAGAGCTGCTGCAATCAATGTTAGCAGCATGATTGATTCTAATCCATTTAACGGTGCAGGAAGCACTTCACTAAATCCACCTTCATCTTCATCGTCGGAATTCTCGTTGTGCCATTCAAGTGCTTCATAATCATCTTTTTCAATCATGAACCAGTCAAGGTCTCGAGGTAAATCTGCAGTAAGGAATTCATGACCTTCTTGATTGACCAAGAAATCATCTTCGATTCGAACGCCAAACCAACCATCGAGATATATCCCCGGTTCGACAGTTACTGCGTCCCATACAGCAAGCGGTTGTTCATTGTAAGAAAGTCCAAACAATGGGTCATCAGTTCCACTTGAGAGCAAAGGCGGTTCGTGAACACAGACGCCAAATCCATGGCCAAGACTGTGGATAAAGAATTCACCATAACCTTGTTCTTCGATGTGAGTACGCGCAATATCATCAGGGACCCAAGCAGGTGTACCTGCTTCAATCACTGGGAATGTAAGATTTTGAGCATCATAGACGGCCATGTAAACCTCAATTATGGTTTCATTGGTTGTTGGTCCTACAATGTAGGTTCGAGTGACATCACTGACCCAGTCGTTAACACGTGCACCCAAGTCAACCACAACAACATCACCAATTTCAACAATTTTGGGACCGGCACCATTGTTTTCGGGGTCACCATGAGGAATAGCGCCATTTTCAGCACTGGCCACGATGGTATCGAAACTCTTCCATTCTGCATTTGAACCGTTGTCTTCCATCGAGCGGTCGATTTCCAAAGCGATTTCAAGTTCAGTGAATGTCTCACCCATTAGTACTCGCCATAGCATATGGCGAGCAGTTTCATGGCCGATTCCTGCTAGACGAGCAGTCTCTCGAATAGAATCGTCTTTATCAGGAGAAATACCGGTAGGAGAAGGGAATTTTCCAGCCAAAGCATTGGCAACTTCAGTCTCACATGCGGAAGCAAGTGGTGTGCAGAGCAATAGCCCAACAAGTAGCACAGCAACGCCTCGCATGCTTCCTCCTGTAATCACTCCATCATCAAGTATATGGCTCACAATAATCCCTGAATTACTGGTTTTCCTCATCTATCAGCGACCACTTTTTCCGTGACAACCCTTCAAGTGCAATCCCTGTGACAATGCCCCATATCCACGGGTCATCATTTTGTAACGTAATTAAAACAACCATTGCAACACTGGCAATAATCCAATGATGAATCCAAAAACCCTTTGCTCGCAGATGAAAGTCAGTTCGTTCTGTTACAAACCGGGTGAATGCATAACTTAGAACCAAAAACGCAGAATATAAGGCGAATCCCATGTCTTTGGCCATGTCAAGCATGTATATTTGATATTCTGTTTTGGGTGATTGTAATTAAAACACAAAACGCTTTGTGACAGCCCCACCTCTCAAATCATCTACAAAATAAAATGACAAGCCTCTCTGGGAAAGAAAAACAATAGTAAAGAGCGGTGAATCAATGTATATTCTTGAGGTTCACTAATATGTTATGCTCAAAAGGGAGAAGTATGGCGACCTCTACAAAAAGGAAGCCAGTCATCGTGATGAATACACATGTCTATCCTCGATATGAGGGAGACCATGTCGCACCATTTATGCATGAATTTGCTAAAATGTGTTTGTCTTTTGCTCGCGTTATTGTCCATTGCCCTCATGCACCTGGATTGTCCATGAGCGAAAACTTAGGTGGTGTCGAAATTCGCAGATTTAGATATGCAACGGTGTCCAAACAAACATTGGCTTATCGAGGGGATATGCATAAACAAGTGTTTAGTTCGCCATTCAAAGCCTTACTTTTCTTGAAATTTTTATGGAAATGGCGAAAAGCGACAAAGAAATTAATTCAGCAAGTTCAACCAGATGCAATCCATGCACACTGGTTGATTCCAGGAGGGTATATTTCTTCAAAGGCGATGAAAAGAAGCAACATTCCTTTGTTTATTTCGATGCATGGTACTGACGTGTTCTTGGTTCAAAAGCGTAAACCAGCACAACGAATTGCAAGAAAAATCTTTCAAAAATCACAGAACAATCATTTCGTATCCGTTGCTCTACAAGAGAGTATAGAATCCTCGTGTCAAAGAAGTAAAGATTCAAGCGATCTGATTCTACCGATGTTTTTTGATTTTGAGCGCTTTTCAAATATTGTAAGAAAAGGCAACTCAAAGAAGATTCTCTTTGTTGGTCGCCTGTTGTCAGTAAAAGGCGTTGATGTCCTCATAGAAGCCTTTTCAAATCTCAAATCAACTCAAAACTATGATGATTGGACATTAGAAATTGTAGGAGATGGGCCATTACGAGAAGACCTGCAAGAGTTAACTAACAGCAGAAATCTTTCCGAACATGTCACCTTCCACGGAACACTTGATAGAGAGGAATTGGTTGGGATTTATGGTGAATGTGAAATTTTTGTCCTCCCATCTCGCACCACCAAGTCGGGTGAAAAAGAAGGCCTTGGAGTTGTTTTACTTGAAGCAATGATGTCAAAAATACCAGTTATTGGAACTAAGTGTGGAGGTATTCCTGAAATAATAGAGCATTTGGAAACAGGATTACTCATTGAACAAAATGATGCTAATGCCTTGTCACAGGCGATTCAAGACCTTATTGAGAACGACGAACTTCGAACACAGTTGGTTGAAAAAGCCCATTCACAAATGAGGGAAAAATATTCAAAGGAAGCAATCGAACTTCTATTGAGACAGTGGTATGGGGGTGTTTTAGATGATTAACGAATCAAAACCCGAAACTTCCAGAAAAATAGCCATACAAATCATGACTATTTCGGTGGTCATTCTTTCTTTTTGGTTCGTTTTTTCTCAACTGAGCTCAAGCGAAATAGACCTCCGTGAGACACTTGGTAATGCCAACGCTTGGCTCCTAGTAGCGGTCTTGTGTATTGTTGCACTTACCACAGTTAGTCCTTTGCTGTGGAAGGTCCTAATGCATGGCAGTGGTGCAGATATTCCCGTAAAGACCTGTTATGGCCTTTGGTGGTCAACCAATATTGCAAAATATATTCCAGGAAAAGTAAGTCTTGTTTTGAGTAGAGTTTGGGTTTCACGTCGTTGGGGTTCAACCGTCGTACTAGAATCATTTATCTGGGAATTCCTCATCAGTATTTCTTCAGCTGCTTTTGCAGCCTCGTTCCTGTTTTTCCTTGAAGATTATCCTGCAGGCAGTAAAGCAACCATTGCTTTGGGATGCCTCTTGAGTCTTATTCCGATTTTGAGTCCAAAGTTGACACAACGTTTGGTTCGAAAACCTTTGAGTTATTTTGGAAAGGGCGATTGGAATACGGAAGTACACATGTCTCGTAAAACATACATTATGGCATTATTCTTGATGACTGTAATTTGGGTTCTTTGGGGTCTTGCCCACAAGTCCATATTGTTAGGTTTGGGCTATGATGCCCCACTACATCTGCTCATCGGAGCATTTGCTGTTGCATGGTTTGCAGGCTTCGTCGCCTTTTTCCTTCCTGCTGGTTTTGGAGCACGAGAGAGTGTTTTCACATACACGCTTTCGTTTTTCCTAGGCGGGGGCGTTAGTGCTCTACTTGCCCTTCTTTCACGAATGATGAACATCCTAGTAGATGCTCTTCTTTTCTTTGCAGGAGTTATCCTTTTCAAAGTCGAAACCGATGAAGAAGAATGATTAAATTTCTTTACCAAAAAATTGGCGGTCTCGTTTTTGAGAGGAATTGTAAGCGATAGTTTCCCCTAACAGCCCTAAGAAGAAAAATTGAACACCAAGAATGCATAATAATACTCCCAATGACAATAGTGGCCTATCTCCAATACCTTCTCCAAGAATATATTTCACACCCACTAAATAACTGCAAATGAGGAAACCTGCCCCAGCAAGTAATCCACCTATTTTTCCGAATAAATGCAGTGGCCTCTCGATGAAAGTCATGAGGAAAGAAACCGTCATTAGATCAAATAATCCTCTGAGTAATCTTTTGCCACCGTATTTGGATTTACCATGCAATCGCGGGCGGTGCTCAATCGCTATTTCACAGATTCTCGCACCATTCATTTTACCCAAAACCGGCGTGTACCTGTGCATGTCCCCGTAGAGGTTTAGGCTTCGAGCAAGTTGAGTATCGTAAGCCTTGAATCCACAATTCATATCATGAATTTCTATTCCGCACATGTATCGAGTGAGTTTGTTATAAATTCGTGAAGGCCATCTTTTGAAAATGTTATCTTTACGTGTAGACCTCCAGCCACATACGATTGTATTGCCACGCTCAATTTCTTCTAGGAACCGTGGAATCTCAGCAGGGTCGTCTTGCAAATCCCCATCCATTGTGATGGAAACTTTTCCTCTTGCATTGTGAAAGCCAGTCGCCAAAGCGATTGCCTTTCCGAAATTACGATTATGTTGAATGACACGAATCGTGTCATCTTTTTCTTTCATTTGATTTAATATTTGTATGGATGAATCAGTAGAGCCATCATCAATGAATAGAATTTCATAATTGAGGGCTTGAATTTCCTTATGAATTTCATTCACCAAAGGTTCCAAATTTTCTTCTTCATTGTATACCGGAATCACTACAGAAAGGTCCACCGTTGAATCAGGCATGAAGAACCCTGTGGAATAATGAATATATGCATTTTGCACTCCATGCCACACGATTCTATTTATACGACATGATTTCGCTAGATGGTGTGGAAGAATCGACCCTGTTAAGCCGACTCACAACTCCGGTGAATCGACAAATCATTCGTTTTTTCAATTATGCGGAGACATTATCCAAGCCAAAATTGATTGGGTTTTTATTTTTCTTCACTTTTCTCATTGCATCTCCCATTTTTATTGGATACGAAATATCGAACCCAACCGACCGAGAGGATGACAAAGACATACGGATTTTCCGAGACCGTGCTCAAACAATCTTAGACGGAGATGTTCTTTATCGAGATACTGAATATGTGACAGTATCTCCGCCAATAATCAATTATCTCTTTATTCCAGCAGTTCTTTTGGGAAATACGGCTGCTGCATGGATGGCTTGGTTCACCTTTTTCCTGTTCCTCACTTCCACTGTGATTTACTTTACTTTGGAACCGTTTTTTGATAAAAAAACGGCAATCGCAGCAAGTATGATGTATGCAGCCTCCCCTTTTGGCCATTATACTTCGGCCCTCATGTTACAAGATGATGCGATGATAGTCACCTTTCTCAGTCTTTCATTCATGTTTATTTCACGAAAGCAATGGTATTGGGCAGCCACTGCTTTGAGTTTTGGAACCTTGACTAAACTGTTTCCAGCATTGTGCTCTCCTCTTGCGGTATTAGGGCCAAAATCGACTTATAAAAAAGTTAAAATCGCGGTGTTTGGATTGGCCATAGGATTTCTGATTTGCCTGCCTTTCTTGCTTCTTGCATCGACGGAATTTCTACAATTTATTGAATTCTATTTGTTGGGTACTCAACCTTCTTCACCAGGAAAAATGTCGATGACAGTCACGGCCATAGAACAGAGAGGTATGTCGTTTTGGAGATTCGTAGGCGAATCAATTGTATTTATTCCAAATAGTATTCTACACTGTTTACTTTTGGTAAGTCTAGTGTGTATCTGGGGACTAGCATGGGTTAGAAAAATAGATATGATTTCGGCTTTCACTTTGTGTATTATATCTATTTTCATTTTTTATTCTAAAATTCATTATGGATATCACATCATGCTTATTGCAGTATTAATTCCTTGGTCGATGCATCATGCTCAGCGACTTTGGGGATTGTTTGCGGTTACTTTTTTGGCATCTGCGGTGCATGTTGCTTGGAGAGATCGATTGTTCACCGATAGCCTCGTAGTTCATACTTCATTGGCACTTGTTCTTTGGTGTTATTGGGCAAATTGGGCTAGAATAATTTTAATGAATCCAAATTTTGAAGCGTATTGTGGAGGAAAAAGAAGCAACAACTCAATCTTAATTTCATCGGGCTGGGTCCTTATTTTGAGTCTCGGCTATACAATTATAATGGGTGCTCTCAAAGCGATATAATGAGAAGGTGAATTCATGAATAAATTATTGCAAATGGAAAACATCGAACGGCATTATGAGACTCCTGCAGGCGTTGTAAAAGCGCTTGACGGCGTCTCTTTTGAAATCTCAGAAGGAGAGCGAGTTATACTTCTTGGCCCGTCAGGTTCCGGAAAAACAACGCTTCTCAATTGTCTTTCAGCACTTGATAGCCCCACTGGAGGAGACTATACATTCCTCGACAACGAAGTGCCCCGCAATCACTCTGAAAAAATGACTTCGTTTCGAAGAGAAAACATTGGATATGTGTTCCAATTCTTCAACTTGCTTCAAGACCTTAGTGTGGTCGAAAACATATTGTTGATTCAGGAATTAGCGGGTAAGAAAGACCCTTTTCGTGCGAAAGAATTACTCAAACTCGTCGGACTTGAAGCAGAAATTGACCGTTTCCCAGGTGAAATCAGTGGCGGCCAACAACAACGCGTCGCAATTGCCCGAAGTATCGCTAAGCGCCCAACTCTCCTGCTTGGAGATGAACTGACTGGAAATCTTGACACCGAGACTTCAAACAAAGTCATGGAGGTTCTTGTGAGTGCTTGTCAGCAAGAAAACATCACGGCGGTTTTCGTCACTCACGATGAAGGATTAGTCAAGTATGCTACACGAGTCATTCGAATTGATAGTGGTAAAATTATCTCCGATGAAAAGATTGACAATTCAGACGAAGAAGCTTGATTGGAGGCCTTTGGATGTCGAATCTGCTGAATAAACGCTTGGCACGTAGCCTATGGCGTACCAAACTTCGGCTTGTTGCCGTTGTCATGATGGTGTTCGTGGGTGTTTTTGCTGGAATCACCTTTGGCGGCTATGCATACAATCTCGGAGGCATGTACGATACCATGCAAGCCGATGAAGACGGCGGTTCTAATCTGGCAGACCTTTGGATTGACAACCGCAGTGCTACTTGGAGCCCCGAAAAAGTCAATGCCTTCTGCGATTCATTGGCATCGACGTGGGCATCAAGCACTGCTCCTTCCTTCTCTCTTGATTCATGTGAAGGACGCACCGTTACTCAAGGTGCGATGTTCCACACTAACGACACTGGAGAGCACATCATCAATTCCTTCTGGCATGGTATTCCTGCCGATGCAAATGCTGACCGCGTATGGATGCCTGAAGGTCATTCAGAAGGGCGAACTGCTGTTGCTGATGATGAAATTGTAATCGATGCCCACGTCACTGAGGCTCTTGAAATCGAGCTCGGAGATACGGTGAACATCAGTGCCGGAAATACGAGTGCTACTTTCACTGTTGTTGGAACAGGCTACCACCCTCTGCATGTTATTATGGCCCCTGAAGGAACATTGTTTCCGCCAGAACCTGGTCAATATGTTGTAGGCTACCTTTCCGATACTGGAATGGCTCGCCTCACCGGTAATGCGGTTGGCACCAGCAACACGATTGTTTTGGATGTCGAAGGTACGCCTTCCTATGATTTACCAGATACCCAAGAGTATGAAGGCGAAGAAATCGATGCGGTCAAACAACTGGTTGATATTTCTCTTGAATCTACAGAATTGGATGCACGCGTACGAGACCGAGGGCAGAATGAACCGGTCGAAGTCATGCGACAAGATTTGGAAGGTGCCAAGAAAATGACAGTTCCCTTTACGGTGATGATCGCTTCGATTGCATCCATCACCATTGTTTTAAGTTTGCAACGTTTAGTGCAAAGTCAATCGAAGGAAATCGCAGTTTTGCGAACCCTTGGAGTTGAGCGCTCATCACTTATGACCGGCTATCTTCTTGCCCCTCTTGCCATTGGAGGACTCGGTTGTGCTCTTGGTGCGTTAGCAGGACCGAGCGGCATGAATGGAATGTTGGACTTTTACCAAGATTTGGTTGGAGTCCCGATTGTTGAACGCTCAGTTCCATCTTCAGTCTATCTTGCCGTCATTGGCTCAACCATGTTTGTCGTATTCCTTTCCGGAGCGTTCCCTGCATGGAAAGCGAGTCGCCTCGACCCGCTTGAGGTCTTGAGTGGGCAAAATGAAATGCGAGTTGGTTCAAACTTGCTTCGAAAACTCACTTCATGGATGCCAACAACACTGGGTCTCTCGATTCGTTCAAGCGTTCGCAAACCGATTCGACTTACGATGACTTTTGTTGCCGTCGGTATTTCTCTGATGCTGTTTGGTTCGATTCAAATGATGTCAGCAGGATTGCAAGAGACGATGGTTGGCGGTCTTGAGAATGACCAATCTTGGGATGCTCAAGTCTACATTATGTCAGATGGGGAACAACCTGTTATTGATTGGGCAGAGAACAATTCTGCCAATTATGAAATGCTCATAGAAATGCAACTTGGCTCAGTTGCCGATGCCGATGACATTGAACGAACATTTACCGTTGTAGGTCTTGACTCATTCCAAAGTGGAATGCGTGCTGTATCTCTTCTCGATGGAAATACACCCACTGGGAATATGGCCATCACACAAGTGGTTATGGAAGAAGGATGCATGAATTTCCTTGGATGGAATGTTGGAGAACAACAAACTGTTCACATCAATGGCGCACCATACGATGTTGAAATCGTTGGAACCGCAACCGCAGAACTCGCCCGAACGATGTATTTCCTTCGTGATGATTTGAGTGGAATTCTTGGTGTCAATGCAACATCGATTTATTTAGAATTACCAGAAGGCGTTGAGATTGATTCTGCCTTAGGTGAAGCTTCAGCAGGTGTTGTTGAACGGCAAACCCTGCTTGACGGAATCAACAGTATTCTGGACCAGCAAACTCAGGTTTTCCAGACCATGATGTATCTAGGTCTTCTGTTCACCGTTGTTGTCATGTTCAATACGATGATTATGAATGTGGCTGAACGCGATTTCGAATTGGCCACATTACGTGTGCTTGGGGCCTCAACCCGTAGCCTTGGCTTGATGCTTCTCTTTGAGAGTCTACTTATCGGCATCATTGGTGGAATCGTCGGCGTCCTGTTTGCTTACGGTGGAGCAGTAGGATTGGCAGCATCGTTTTCATCTTGGCAGTTCTTTTTCCCAGTCACAATTGTTCCAAGTGTGGCTTGGCAACTCATGAGTGGAGTCATCATCATTGCCGTAGCCATGACGCCGTTTGGAGTATGGCGACTGCGTCGAATGGACTTGGTTGAGAAAGTCAAGGACCTCTCCAACTGAATGAGTAAAAGCACATCGAATGCCAGTGAGAAAACAATAGCTTTTGGTAAATTACCAAATATAAATCGCATCTATTCATTGGATTCAACCCTGTGTTCTATGTGGCGACGTAAGATTTTATTGAACAAAAAAGGACCATAGTATGCAAAATTATTTTCCACCGGCGCAATTGTTAAGTTAAATTTAGTAATGCCAAATATATGGGTGGAGATGAGATTGACGCCCAAAAAGGCATTAGCCTTCCCGCCAAAAGTTTGGCGGGAAGGAAAGATTTCATCTTAGCGTCGTTTATTTCAGCGCTCATGCTTCTTTGTATTGTGCCTCTTCAACCCGCTTATAATACAGAAGTTTCGACTTTCCAAATCAATGAAGTGTCGGGTCGCGACTCGGTATATGAAGGACAGTGGGCTGCATATAGGCAGATGCCATTCCCTGAACACAATACGTATAACTGCAATCCGACTTTTGCACTTGATAAACAAACGGACTTTTTGGCAATTTCAGATTGCTCTGGTAAAATCAATATCTATCATTATTCTGATTGGAATGTGCTCATTGATACAATCGAATCGGAAATCTATTCGGATACTCGGTTTGAATTTTCTTCCAATGGCGAATACTTTGTTACTATGTCTGGGACGCAATTTCAAATATACCAGACTTCTGACTGGGAATGGGTTTATTCAGATGATGTTACCCCTGACGATGGAAGTATTGTCTCAATATACGACCTAACTTGGTCAGGAGACGGGCAGCGCGTTGTCTTTTCAACGGGCAATAACGGAGGTAAAATGTATGAAGGCCCAGATTGGTCCGAAGTAACCGGAACAAGCTCAAACGGATATTTCGTTGCGCATCATCCTAGTGAGGATATTCTTTGGTATGTATCTACAGATGGTTCAGGGAATGAATATGAATATGAAAACATACCATTCGTTGGGTATCAGTGGGTTTTGAAACGTAGCTTCACCTTTTCTAACTCTATAGGTCCACTTACCAGTAGCCCTGATGGAACAATCCTTTTGATGAATTCGGACTATGAAATCTCTGCCTATTCAAGTTCTGATTTTTCGCAATTATTTTCTTCATATGATGACGAAGCCCCCGCTACCTTTTCATCGAATGGCGATTACATTCTTTCTTCGGACAAATCTGCTGGCAATTACAATATTCGTTCTACAGACTCTTGGCAAAAAACAACTGTTGTTGAGTCTAGTGAAGACTGTTACTATGACGAGGCATATAACTTAGCATTTACATCCAATGATAGTGAGATTTTGGTTGCATCTTATCAGTGCTCTGAAAATATTCTAACTGGGTGGTTGCCGGATGAGGATTCAGACGGCGTAGTCGATGAGCAAGACCTCTGCCCTACCACACCAGAAGAAGAAGAATCGGATGTGAAGGGTTGTGCACCGAGCCAAAAGGACACAGACTTCGATGGAGTAAATGATAGAGACGATGTATGTCCAAGAACGGCAACATCTGATAGTGCGAATGACGTTGGGTGTTCCGAATCCCAATTGATTGATACTGATGACGATGGAGTTTCAGATTCTGATGATTTATGCCCAAATACGCCTGCAACTGAATTAGGCAATATTTACGGTTGCAGCAGCAGTCAACGAGATGTCGATGGCGATGGCCTTGTTGATTCACTTGACAACTGTCCGTTGTATGATGTAGAGTCCTGTTCAAATGTCTTGTCGTGGACTACAAATATGGCAGCAATTACCGGCACCGATTATTTGTATTCTCCAATGTGGTCGCCACGGGGAGATATGGTTGCAGCATATGATTCAGAATCAAAAAATATCATCATTCTTGATGAACAATTTTTGTTTGTAGAGCAAATATCTATTCCAGAAGACTATCGATTAACCGCTGATTTTTCATGGCATCCTGATGGAGATTGGTTACTCCTGACTTGGGAAAGTGCAAGTTACAGTGACTCTTTGTGTGGCTACTACATCTGGTATGTTGAAAACACAACACTTTCATCGAATTATGAACTTAGTAATGATTGTGGTAACCTTGCAGCACATACTCTAAGCCCAGATGGAACACGACTTGCATTATCTCTGTTTTCTTATGATTCTTACTCCGGAAAGGCAGCCATGTATGATCTCATCAATAATTCCGTTGAATTTGAGATTGACGACTATTATCCATCGTATCTCAGTTTCTCCCATGATGGCTCGACCCTCATAGGGCTAACAAACAGTTACATTTTGGTATGGGACCCATTTGACGGTTATCTTCTAGACTCAAAATCAATAGGTTCTCGTTATTCAATGATTATTTCACCTGATAGTGATTTCATATATACCTGGAATGATGATAACATCAAAGTTTATTCCCTCCAATCATTGGCTTTGATATCATTAACTTCCGTATCAAATGAATGGTCTGATGATACTTCCATTGCCGATATCTCATTCTCTAGGAGCAATGATTTGCTTTATGTTTCTCAATCGAACATAACATATTTCGAAGATTCATACATCATCAATTCATCGATACAGACCTATCAGATTAGTTCAACCCAAAGTTTGGAATTTGTTACGGAAACCGATACAATAAACGATGAATTTAGGCGTGCAATTGTTTCTCCAAATGAAAATTCTATTCTTATTCAGATGTATGGTGGCGAAAATTCTGGAATATTCATGTGGGAAAGTGATTCTGATGGCGATAAGATATCTGATTTATCGGATGTGTGCCAACATACAGAGTTGGATGAAACTTCTGATGAAACGGGCTGCAGTTGGGGTCAAAAAGACGACGATGAGGACAACATATTCAATAATCTTGATGTGTGTATGGGTACAGTGAATGGCAAAATTGTTGATGAATTAGGGTGCTCTGACTCACAGGTGGATGAAGATTTAGACGGTATCTGTGACAAAAACGCACCAAGTGTTGGCCCCTCAGATTGTTTTGGAGTTGATATTTGCCCGGACACATTACCTGGAAAAAATGTAAATCCAATGGGTTGTAGTTGGGAACAAGAAGACGATGATTTTGATTCAGTACCTAACGGCGTCGATATTTGCCCAGAGACGGTTTATGGAGATAATCCAAATGAAGTGGGCTGTGGTGACAAACAAAGGGACAGTGATGAAGATTCTTTGAATGATTACTGGGACCTTTGCCCCTCGACTGAAATCAATGCAAGCGTTGATGCTTCTGGGTGTTCTGACTTTCAAGTTGACACGGACTCTGATACGGTATGCAACATGGGGTCCTCCTCTTTTGGCCCATCAAATTGCACAGGAATTGATCGGTGCCCCAATACCATGTCAAACAAATCGGTTGATGTAAATGGTTGCTCATGGGAGCAAAGAGATGATGACGGAGACGGAGTTCTCAATCTACACGATTCATGCCCGGATACATTGAAATCTGATATTTCACCAGATGGTTGTTCAAGCTGGCAGAGAGATGCAGATAATGATGGAGTCGCAGATGCTCTTGACCAGTGCGCGAAAACTCCACCCGATGAATTTTCAAACCAAGTTGGATGTTCAGAAAGTCAAGAATCAACCAATACGGATGCCCAAGGAAATGATAAACTTTCAACCATACAATGGATTTCAATCGGGACTGCCTTCATGATAGTAGTGGCATTGGGGGGGGTTCTCTTAAAACGAGAAAAGCCGGAGAAGAACATTACATTGCCCGAGAGCATTGTTCCACCATATGAGGTGCGTGGAATGATGAAGACAGATGGAAAGGAATGGATTGAGTACCCAAATGGAAGTGGCCAGTTGTTCTATCGAGACCCTGCCACAGGGCAATGGGTCAATTCGAAATAAAGTAAGAGGCCATCTGCTAAGAAGAGGCTTTTTGCATCATTTTCATCGAAATCAACATTTTATTGATTGTATGACAAATGATTCATTTATTTCTTGAAGGTAGGGGGTTCCATGACCCAACAACGCTTTGTTGTTTTTCTCCTTATACTAATGCTGCCTTTGTCGGGTTGTACATCTTCTTTGGGCACTGGATTATGTGGGCAAGGCTATGATGAAATGTACGGTGGATACGATTATTCATTTTCATCCATTTCGATGGACAGCGACAATACACTCAATGTTTCGATAGTTCTCTTGAATGGAGGCGGTGGGTGGCTTGAAGAATCTGAAGAACATGAGGCCAGCCAGGAATTATATTTCTCGTTCGATGTGAAAATGGCTGATGGTTCAGAGCATTCGGTAGGATATGGTAGCACAACATGGGCTGTGAATGGCGATCAAGAAAACGGTTCTTATTGGATGACTAATTTGTACTTTCAAAGCCCTGATGGGTTCTGTGACTTAGGGTGCCAAGAGGTGAGATTATCTGTAGGGTATGAAGATGGCGTCATCTACTATGATGGCACATGCGATTCATCCCCTTGGATAGACATCCCTCAATGAGGGACTTGGTTGAGGAAATAAAGGACCTCGCAAACTGAATGAGATGCGGGAGGCAGGATTCTCACCTTTGTTCACTGCGTGAACATGGTTCTCACCTGCATGACTGAATGAGATGCGGGAGGCAGGATTCTCACCTTTGTTCACTGCGTGAACATGGTTCTCACCTGCATGACTGAATGAGATGCGGGAGGCAGGATTC
>ENA-OREN01003007-OREN01003007.1-marine-metagenome-genome-assembly--contig:-NODE-3007-length-16233-cov-9.550508_pt1 | contig 16233 bp, 16 predicted proteins | sample MGYA00248624_ERZ508555 | MGnify/ENA primary metagenome ERZ508555 (study PRJEB26222, sample SAMN06267773) | marine metagenome | isolation source: Saanich Inlet, British Columbia, Canada | place...
GAAATAACTAAACAATCTGGTATTGATGTTTCATTTACCACTAACGGCACTATCTTGCCTAAAGATTTTCTTGAAAGGGCGTTGCCGAATACGAGTTGGATCAAAGCTTCTATAAATGCAGGAACATCAGAAACATATCATAAAGTTCATCAAGGAAAAAAAGGTGACTTTGAAAAGGCAATTAAGAATTTAAAGGCAATGGTGGATTATAGAAAGAAACATAATCTAAAGGTTGTTCTTGGCGCCCAATCAATGTTATTACCAGAAAATGTTGATGAAATGGATGAACTGGCTAGGGTTTGCAGAGATGAGATAGGGTTAGACTATCTAGTAATAAAGCCATACTCTCAACACATGTTTAGCCTTACTCATAAGTACGAAGGTGTTGACTACAGTAAATACGCTCATTATGAAAAAAAATTCACTAGCATGTCATCTGATAATTTCCAAGTGATTTTTCGTGGCCATACAATGAAGAAGTATATCGAAGGAAATGACAACCGATATAAAAAATGTTACGCGACACCTAATTTATGGGCATATGTTATGGCTGATGGCAGGGTATTTAGTTGTAGTGCATTTCTGCTAGACGATCGTTTTAATCTAGGTAATATACATAAAAATACTTTTCAAGAAATATGGGAAGGCGACAAGCGAAAAAAGAATTTTGAATTTGTAAAAAAAGATCTAGATATTTCAGAGTGTCGTCTTAATTGTAGAATGGATGAGGTTAATAGGTACATTAATGCAATCGATCATCAAACAATAGAACATATTAATTTTATTTAAAGAATAATGAGCAGCAAGTATCAGAGAAATTTATTGGAAACCGAGTTATTTTCTATTTATGCCCAACTATTGAGAATTAGAAGAATTGAAGAGTCTATTGCCATAAAGTATTTAGAATGGGAGATGCGTTGTCCTGTACACCTTAGTATTGGTCAAGAAGCAATTCCTGTAGGCATTTCTACACACCTTAATACGGAAGATCATGTGTATAGCAACCATCGCTCACACGGCCACTATTTTGCAAAGGGCGGTAGTTTGAAGAGGATGATTGCCGAGTTATATGGTAAAGATGCAGGGTGTTGTGGTGGCCGTGGTGGCTCAATGCACTTGATTGATTTGGAAGTTGGATTTATTGGATCTACACCTATTGTGGGCGGCACAGTTCCGTTGGCAGTTGGCGATGCTTGGTCTGCAAAACTTAAGGGAGATGAGCGTGTTTCGGTGATTTATTTTGGAGATGGGTGTTTTGAAGAGGGTGTTTTGCACGAGTCAATGAATTTTGCAATTTTACACAAATTACCAGTTATCTTTATTTGTGAAAATAATGGCTATTCTGTGTACACTCAATTAAATGAAAGGCAACCAAATAGAAAAATTATTGATATTGCTAAAGCGCATGGTATGGACACACACACTGCAGAGGGCAATGATGTTTTAAGTATTATGGAAGTCTCTTGTGGTGCAATTGAGCAAGCAAGAAATGGTAATGGGCCACAGTTTTTTGAATTTCAAACATATAGATGGTTAGAGCATTGCGGCCCAGAAGATGATGACCATCTCAATTATCGCCCACAGGGTGAGCTATCTACTTGGAAAGAGAGGTGCCCAATAGAGAAGCTAAAAAACTATATTACAACAAAGGGTTTAGATTATGAAGCAAAATTTCAATCCATTGAGTCTGAAATAGAAATAGAAATTTCTGAGGCATTTGCATATGCTAAAAATAGTAAAACTCCGACGATAGATCAGCTGGAAAATCATATTTATGCATAAATCTAGTAATAAAAATATAAGAAAATTAACATATTCCGAAGCAATTCGAGAAGGAATTGACCAGTCAATGACAGATAATCCCAATCTTGTTGTAATTGGTGAGGGTGTCCCAGACCCAAAATCAATTTTTTTGACAACTGAAGGGCTGCAAAAAAAATATGGTAGTGATCGTGTTTTTGATATGCCATTATCAGAAAATGGTATGACAGGAGTGTGTATTGGGGCTGCCTTAAATGGTACTAGCGTACTAATGATCCACCAGAGGATTGATTTTATAATGCTGGCCATGGATCAAATTATTAATAATGCAGCCAAGTGGCATTATATGTTTAACGGTCAATCTTCAGTTCCAATTGTAATCCGTGTAATAGTTGGTCGTGGTTGGGGACAGGGTCCGCAACACTCTCAAAATCTCCAAGCACTTTTTACACATATTCCCGGGTTAAAAGTTATTACACCAGCAACTGCAAAAGATGCAAAGGGGATGATGATTGCTGCACTCAAAGATAAAAATCCAGTTATTTTTATTGAGCATCGTTGGTTGCATCATATTGAGGATAGTGTACCTGAGCAAGGGTACACTTCCAATTTAGATAAAGCAAAAGTGATACAAAAAGGGTCGGATATCACAATTGTTGCAAACTCATTAATGACTATTGAATCAATAAAAGCAGCAAATATAATTTCAAAATTCGGCATTAACATTGAAATTGTAGATCTTAGATCGATTAAGCCAATTGACTCAAAGACCATTATAGATTCAGTGTTGAAGACAAAAAATTTGATTGTCGTTGACTCTTCGTGGAAAACTGGCGGAATTTCTGGAGAAATTATTGCCCTTGTTGTTGAAAGTAATTATCATATCCTAGAGAGGTCCCCAAAAAGGATTACACTTCCTGATTGCGTTGTCCCGACATCTCACTATTTAGCAAATCATTATTACAAGGATGCTAAACAAATTGCTATAGAGGTTCTGAAGTTTTTTGATTTTCCAGAAGAAGATATTAAAAAAGCTGAAGGTATGTTTAAAATAGAAATATCTCTAGATGTTCCTGATAGGGAATTTCACGGACCATTCTAAATAATATGACATATATAAACCTTAGTAATGCAACACAAGATTCGCCTGTACCATCAAGTGAATGGGTAAATTTAACAGAAGAAGACAGGTTATTACAAGTTAAAAATAAGGCTAAAAAATTTACTAATTTAACATTTACTCGTGTCGATGAAAGTGGCTTTGTGTATTTGACAATTAATGAATTTTTGGATGCTGGAGATCGAGAGTCTCTTTTATTAAAGTTAGAGTCTTTTTTAAAGAATGAGTTGGATCAAGGGATTAGTATTTGGCACGAGCCTATTGGTGATAAAAATTCACTTAGAGGTTTGAGAGGGGTTAAAATAAATTTATGAGTAAATCTAGACAAACAAAAGATGGAGAATTAATACTTGACTCACATAAACTAGCACACCATATGGATACTATTGAAGCTTGGGAGTCTGGTGAAAAATTTGCCCCTATAACTGTTGACATGGCCCTTACGAGGGCATGCGGTTCTATGTGTAAATTTTGCTATGCCACAATGCAAGAGTCACAAAAGAGATATGGAATTAAAGAGGCTCATGCGTTGAACTTGCTAGATGATTTTGCCGAAATAGGTGTAAAACTGAAAGATTTATTGATATATTTAACTCTAATCGGTATTGGGATACGATGAATTATTTAGCTTCACCTAATTTTGATGCAAGAAAAATGATGGGAACGCTGCCAATACAGCACTATGTTAGTACTGCTCTTGATGAGCATGTAAGAGGAGTGAATAAAATTACGAAATCTAATAAACCTAATCCATTGCATGTTAATTTTCTTTAACGTGTTGTTCATAAGGTAAATAATATGTTTTTTACAGATAATGAAAATAAACTTAGTAACAAATATATAAATAATGGATATGTTGTAGAATCTGTGGATAATAATGACGCTTTATCTTGGATCAGAGATAAGTTTGTTGAAATTTCTAAAGAAGAATTAGGTATAACCAATAATCTTAAAGATGATGATTTTTTAAACTCAATACACAATTTTATCTCAGTTCCAGATTTGAATAGTTTTCGACTTAAAGTGTTTAAGAGAATCAATAAATTCCCCGAATTTAGACAAAAGTATTACCAAGTTGCAAAGCAATATCTGGATGTTATTGTGGGAAATGAACTTGCAATGCAGGTAAATGTTAATCTTTCTATCCAATTGCCAGGCGATAATAGTTCATTACTCCCGACTCATGCCGACACTTGGTCTGGGGATTCACCATTTGAGGTGGTTGTGTGGGTTCCACTTGTAAACTGTTATAAAACAAAGTCAATGTATATACTCCCACCAAAGGAGGACATAAAACTAAATTGTCAATTTAGGGAGATGGTTGGCAATCATAGTGAAGATCTTTATAGCTCAATAAAAAATAAAGTCAAATGGGTAAATATTGATTACGGAAATGTTTTGTTATTTAATAATGCACTACCTCATGGCAATAGAGTAAATTTAGAGCATGAGACAAGGTGGAGTATGAATTGTCGATTTAAAGGGGTATTTACACCATATTGGGATAAAAAATTAGGGTCATTTTTTGAGCCTATCACCTTGAAGCCTGCTTCAATTACCGGTATGAACTATAAGTTGCCAGAATTAAAATGAAGACTTTGAGAGGGTATATATTTAGTCGTAATTTTATGGGAGAGTCTTGCCACCAAAGTACACAAAATCTTATAATACGTAATTACTGTGAAAAGAATAATCACACATACCTCTTGAGTGGGACAGAATATTCAATAATAGATTCATATTTGATGTTGCAAGATATAGTGAGCGAATTTCCCAACATTGATGGAATTGTTGCCTATAGCTTATTTCAGATGCCTGAGAATTGGAGGGATAGGGAAAATTTTTATAAAGTAGTTTTGGATAATAAGGGTGAGGTTCATTTTGCCTTAGAAAATTTAAAAATTACAAGTTTTTCAGAGATTGATAGAGTTGAAAAAATTTGGAAAGTTCGATTGGCACTGAAAAATTGCATCAAAAGGGTTTAGTTAATAATATGGTAAAAAATAAATATAGTGACTTAAAATTTTTAGGGTTTCCGGACACATTAAAGGCATTAATAGATAGAAAGACCGTGGCTCCAGTTCACATTCGAATAAAGCCTACAAATATATGTAATCACGATTGTTGGTACTGTGCATATCATGCATCAGGCGTACAATTAGGCAGTGATATGACATATAGAGATGTAATTCCTTTCAAAAAACTTGATGAAATAGCAACAGATATTATAGATATGAGAGTAGCGGCTGTTACTTTTTCTGGAGGAGGAGAGCCTTTATTGTATAAAAAACTTCCAGAAATAATTGAAAAACTATGCAAAGGAGGGGTTAAAGTTGCAACACTGACTAATGGAATGAATCTTAAAGGAAAGATGGCAGAGGCATTTCAAAAATATGGCACTTGGGTTAGAATTTCTCTTGATGGTTATGATGATGATAGCTACGCTAAAGCACGAGGTATAAAATATGGAGAGTTTACAAAATTATTAACTAATATTAGTAATTTCAAGTCTGTAAAAAGCGACTGCGTACTTGGATGCTCGTTTATTGTTGGTAAAGATAACTATAAAGAAATATATAATATCTCTAAAAAGCTTAAAGAATCAGGCATTGATCATGTAAAAATATCAGGAGTGGTCGTTGGAAATACATCTAATGATAATAATGAGTACCATGATAAATTAAAAGATGAAGTGTTGTCTCAAATAGAGATGGCATATGAATTAGAAGATAAGAACTTCTCTATAATTAATCATTATCATGATCTTGGGGATAGGTTTGATAAGGAGTATGATATTTGTCCATTTATTTTATACAGGCCAGTTATTGGAGCTGATTTAGGTGTTTATACTTGTCAAGATAAGGCGTATACAGAATCTGGAAAGTTGGGAGATTTAAAGGATATTGGCTTTAAAGATTTTTGGAAGTCTGAAAATGCCCGTGAAAAAATTTATAGTATTAACCCATCCAAAATATGTAATCATCACTGTATAAATCATTCAAGAAATGAAATTATTTATGATTTTTTGCAAATTGACCAGAATCATTTACCTTTTACATAGTGAGTATAAAAAATGGGGCATGAAATTAATTTATTAAAAAATTATCCAAAATCTAATAGGGGTGTAGCTGAACGAGGTTTATCAAAGACTCCACAGGATCAAAAGATTGCACAAAAATTTGACAAGAGATTTTTTGATGGATCTAGAGATCATGGGTATGGTGGCTTTAATTACAACAAGCGTTTTTGGGAAAAAGTTATTCCCGATTTTCAATATCATTGGCAGTTGTCTAGAGGGGATATAATTCTTGATATTGGCTGTGCCAAAGGTTTTATGCTGTACGACATGCAACGTATAATTCCTGGTATTGAAATACGTGGGATTGATATTTCCGAATATGCTATTGCAAATTCAATGGATCAGGTTAAAGAATATTGTCAAGTAGGGAATGCTAAAAGCTTACCTTTTGATGACAAAAGTATTGATGTGTCTATCTCTATAACTACTTTGCACAATTTAGAGCAAAAAGATCTTGAGACTGCTTTACTAGAAATTGAAAGGGTTAGTAAAAGAGGGGGTTTTATTACTTTAGATGCATATAGAAATAATGAAGAAAAAGAGAGAATGGAAGCCTGGAATTTGACCGCAAAGACAGTTATGCATGTTGAGGAATGGAAAGTTTTCTTTTCTGATATAGGCTATACAGGTGATTATTATTGGTTTATCCCATAGTGGATAGAGTGTTTTCTAAAAAAACTATTGCAAGTGGTTTGTGGGCGATTCCAATCGTCTTTTTGATTAGACTAATTCGACCAATTATATTGATTCGAGTAGGGACTTTTTTATCTAGCAGGGCTGGACACTTTATAGCAGATGCTGCATATCAATGGATAGTCAATGAAACTAAGACTAAAGCTAAAACATTTGTTATTGATTTATATTGGCTTGATGATTGGACGTGTAATGTTCAATGGGCCAAGATGGTAAAGCGCAATCTGAACGTTTATAGATTTGTTAAGTATATTTACATTTGGAATAATTTTATCCCGGGAGGAAGTAGAAATATTAACGTTCACGGCGATAGTAGTAGCGGTAGTAGGGATATCGGTCTGACTGTAGGGTGTAATACAGAAAGACATATGATGAGTTTTTTTTCTGAGGAGGAGGAGGAGGCTAAGAGGTGGTTACGATCTAAAGGTTGGAGTGATGGCCAGAAGTTTGTATGTGTTCTTGTAAGGGATGATGCTTATTTAGACAGTGAAGATAAATATTTAGAATATGACTGGAATTATCATGACTACAGGGACTCTGATATTCTAACATATGTTCCTGCAATGGAATGGTTGGCCGACCAAGGACTGATTGTATTGAGGATGGGGAAACGTATGAAGAAAAAAGTAAATAGCAACCATAAGAATATAATAGATTATGCATTCTGTAAAGATAGAAGCGATTTATTAGATATATGGCTATTTGCAAATTGTAATTTATGTATTACTACTATGACTGGATTAGACAGGGTAAGTGATATTTATAATAGACCATTAATGGCTATAAATTATTTACCACTTATTGATATGTATGCTTGGGGTAATTCATTAAATTACCCCAAATATTTAGCTTGGAAGGATTCAAATACTCTGTTGACCTTGAGAGAGGTGCTAAACAATCAATATACTGATAGTGATTCCTATGTGAATGCAGGAATTGATATTATTAACCTTTCAGAATATGAAATTACTTCTGCAGTGCAAGAATTCTGGCACAGAGTTAAAGGGGTGTGGGTAGAGACAGATGAAGGCATAAAAAAACAAAAGCGATTATGGGATATATTAACAAGAAATTCAAAATATATGGAAAATAATAAATATATTCATAAAAACACACAAATCAGCTCAACTCTATTATTTAATCATGCAGATTTCCTGAAGTAATTCTATATTAGCGCTAGATGAAATACCGTGTTTTGGTGGTTATTATATGTTGATGCACTATAGGATTAAAAAGCGCCGCATAGCTAGAAGTAAATAGGCGATTATATAATTTAAAAACTAAAAATACATTTATGATTAAATTTTTTTCAGAAATATTATATATTTTGGGTGACCATAGAAAAAAAGTTCCCTATGTAATATTTTTATTTCTATTATTATCAGTGCTAGACCTTTTAAGCTTAGGCCTGATAGCTCCTTATGTCGCATTGTTGATGGATAATGAGATGCCGGTACTAGAAAATATTGTTTTTTTTGATCAGTACGACAATATCTTTTTCATTGATACAGAAAACAAAATAGTATTTTTTAGTATTGTTTTGATAACAATATTTTTAATCAAAGTATGTATGATCTATTATGTTAATAGATCAATTTATCTATTTTGTAATGGTTTTTTGGTTCAAACTAGAGCGCAATTAATGATGTATTATCAATATATGCCGTATTCTGAATTCTTAGAAAGAAACAGCGCTGATGTTATGAATAATATTATAGTATTGGCTAGTAAGACAAATACTTTAGTGTTGGCGCTATTGAGAATGATAAGCGACATTATGACAGGCGTTGCTATTGTATTATTATTGTTCTTTACAGATCCGATCATGCTCATATTGCTATTATCATTACTATTAACTATAGCTTGGGTATACGACACTTTTTTTAAAAATAAAATATTTGATTATGGAAAAATTGAAGATAAGGCTGGAAAGGAGGTGTTTAAAGGTGTAAGAGAGAGTTTAGATGGGTTGAGAGATATCAGAATTTTTGGCAAAGAAAAATATTTCTTTAATATAGTAAAAAATGGAGTTATCAAGGGCGTAGAAGGCAACTTAAAATCAAATTTAATACAGGTGATGCCTAGATATATTTTTGAATTTTTTATGTTGTCATTTATTATTTTATTCGTGATTATCAATATTTATTTGAATAGAAGTATTGATAATTTCTTACCGGTTGTTGCTGTATTTGCAATTGCATCTATTCGTATTATGCCTGTATTATCTGGAATCTCAAATGGTTTACTGGCAGTTCGTGGGTCTAAGTATGCAGTGCATAAAATATATAAAGATTTAAGTGGGAAGAATAGTCGAGAAAAAAATCAAAGTATATCACCGCAAAAGAAATATGATGGGATTGATAAATCATTTTGTTACCTTGAGTTCGACCATGTTAGCTTTTCATACGATGGGTGTGAAAATCAGAAATATGCTTTAAATGATGTTTCTATGAAAATACATAAAAATGAAACTATAGGGATAATTGGAGAGTCTGGTTCGGGCAAGACAACGCTATTAAATATTATGCTTGGACTACTATGTCCAAAAAATGGATGTGTTTATTATAACGATATACCTTTAGACTCTGTAATCAATAAGTGGAGAGAAAAAGTTGCCTATCTACCACAGCAGGTGTTTTTAATTGACGATACTTTAAGGCGCAACATAGCCTTAGGAGAACATGAGAATGATATTATTGAATCTCGTGTATTAAATGCATTGAAAAAAGCAAAATTATTTGATTATACAATGTCACTTGCAGATGGCATAAATACATATATTGGTGAGAGCGGCGTGCGCTTATCTGGAGGACAGCGCCAACGAATAGCACTAGCTCGATCTTTTTATTTCGAACGCGACGTTCTAATTATGGATGAAGCAACAAGTGCACTTGACAATGAAACAGAGGAAGAGATAATTGAAGAAATTAGATGTATGAGACATAAGAAAACGGTAATTATTATAGCTCATAGGTTGAGCACAGTAAGGCATTGTGATCGTATTTATAAAATGAAAGAAGGAAAAATTGTTGATACAGGTAGTTATAAAGAGGTAGTTCAGAATGCAAATAATAAACTGTAAATTTTTGTGGTTAATGTATAAATCATGATTTTTTCAAAATTAAGAAATTCGATTAACTTTAGGATAAGATCAATCTACTCCAAGGTTTCTGAGTATTATTGGAGAATAATAAACAGCATTTTTATCTCTAATCGTAGAAATACTAAACATAAAGAAAAGTTATTTGTATTTGCCCCGGTTTGGGGAGAGTGGCATATTGATTTATTTTTTAAATATACAATGCCATCTTTAATGCAGTCAGGGAATCTACCATCTTTATCTAAACAAAATGAAATTATTTTTTACATCTATACTATGGATGAAGATATTTATAAACTTGATAAAGAAATGAAAAATCGTAATTATGGATATAAATTTTATATACATAGTGAATCAGATTTTTATGATAAGGGTAGGCAATTAATGTCTAATTTCTTAATTCATATTCTTAAAATATGTGTTAATGAAAATGCCTTAATGTTATTAGCGCAATCTGACCTGATTTATTCTAACAATTCAGTTAAGAATTTAGTAAATCTTTCCGAAGGGAAGGGTGTGTCTATTGCAGTTCCTCATCCAAGGGTTTCGTACGAGTGTATAGAGAAGCATAGTATTTTTGATGACGATAAAGAAATAGATAGTGATAATCTTGTTAGTATTGCATTTAAATGTAAGCATCACTCATTAGAGCTTTGTGATGAATTGTTAGATTGTAACCTTACACATTCTAGTGGAGTTTCAACTAGAAAATTAGGTGCTAATATTTTAGCGGTAACTCATAATTTACCATCAGTTTATCTTTTTAGCCCGATAATGGATGATGTTATTTTTTTTAGTAGAAGAACTGAGTTTAATGATATCGATAAAACATGGCCACATATGCTACTTAGACAAACAAGATTAAAAGTTGTTGGGTCCAGTTCTATAGCCTATATAATTGAGCTTACAAGAGACGAACCTGGCATAAAAGGGGAGCCAAATATGAAGCATAATGATCAATATAATGATATCAAGCCTGCCTTTAATTATGCAAACTCTATTATTAATTCATGGGAATTTAAAGAGTAGATTGCTTTGGCTAGAATTTTATATATTACATATGATGGCTTAATGGAGCCACTTGGTATGTCACAAGTATGGCAATATCTTAAGGCTTTAAGTAAAGTCCACACTATTCATATTATTAGTTTTGAAAAACCAGATGACCTCTTGAACAAAGGTAAGTTGGATGCTCTTTCTGCAGAGGTTGAAAGTTGTGGGGTTTCTTGGTGTAGGCTTAAATACCATAAATCTCCAAATGTAATAGCAACAGCCTATGATATTTTATGCGGAATTGGGTTAAGTATATTTTTTATTAAAAAATTAAAGATAGATATTATTCACGCTAGAAGCTATGTATCTGCCTCCATTGCCATTTTTATTAGTAAATTATTAAATATTAAATTTATATTTGATATGAGAGGATTTTGGGCAGATGAAAAAATTGACGGAAAAACATGGAAAAAAGAATCATTAATATATAAATTAACAAAGAAACTTGAATCTAGCTTTATTTCAAAATCGACATATATTGTCTCACTTACTAATGCGGGTCGTGATGATATTATTTCTTTATACCCAATCAAAGGTATTTCTGAAAAAGTTGTTGTAATACCAACATGCGTTAATTTGAAGATATTTCATCCTCAATTATCAAGAAGAATTTTTAATGTAGATGATAAAGATTATATTTTTACACTTGGGTATGTTGGCTCTGTAGGTACATTTTATTTATTTGATGAAGTTTTGAAAAGCTTTGAGGTCCTTCTCAAAATCAGAAAAAATTCAAAATTATTGATAATTAATAAAGGTCAGCATGATTTTATCTATAAAAAGATATTAGAATTTGGTTTTAATAAAAAACAAGTAAAGATAAAATCTGCATCATATATTGATGTTGCGATCAATATAAACATGATGGATGCAGGTATCTTTTATATAATGCCATCATTCTCAAAAAGGTCAAGTTCGCCAACAAAATTTGGAGAATTTTTAGGGTGCGGAAAACCGTGTATTAGTAATTATGGAGTAGGAGATACTGAATCGATACTTAGCAATGAAGGGGTCGGCATTGTTTTAAAAGGATTTTCTGATAGTGATCATTTAGATGGGATAGAGGGGCTGTTGAAATTAGTTTCAGATAGTGGTGCCATGAAAAAATGTATAGATGTTGCAACTAAGCACTATTCTATCGATGTTGGGGTTGAAAAATACAGCCATATATATAATCAAATAACTTACAAAAAATAGAAGTTTTTTTGAAAACACTTGTTTAGGTATTTTATAAAATAAAAAATGAATAACCATGATTTAAAAGTAGGTTACATCCCTATGGCCCGTGATTTTTTTTCAGAGCCTGGTGACTATAGAAGGTTTTCACGTTATGCAGAAATTAAGGGAATTAATTATGAACTAGCTGAGTTTGATAAAATTTATGATGTGGTATTTATAACACAAAAAGCAGATATAACTTTATGGAGAAATTACCAGAATGGTATTGTTATCTACGATCTTACTGATTCATATTTATCAATACCGAAGACAAATATTAAAGCTCTTCTTCGTGGCTTTGTTAAATATATTGCAGGACAACATTGCAAGTTAGAGTTTGATTATTGGAAAACTGTTCAAAGAATGTGTGCAAGAGCTGATGTTGTTATTTGCACCACTGAAGAGCAAAGAAATGAGATTTTGCCATACTGTACTAAAGTTCCAATTATTTTAGATTATTTTGATAGTGTGGTCCAAAACGAAAAAAAAGAGTATCAATTAGATGGAGCTGTTAAATTAGTTTGGGAAGGAATGCCTAGTAATCTATACCAGTTAAAATTTATAAAAAGTACCTTGGATCGCCTCTCTAAAAAATATAATATAGAGCTTCACGTTGTTACAAATCTTGAATATTATAAATTTTTGGGTAAATATTTACGCACTTCAGCTAAAAAAGAAGTTAATAAAATCTTCATTAATTCTGTATTTCACGAATGGGAAAAAGAGACTATTTTTAATATAGTCCGCCAGTGCGATATAGCTATAATACCAATAGATAGTAGTTATTCATTAACTAGGTCAAAACCTGAAAATAAAATTTTATTTTTTTGGAAAATGGGTGTTCCGGTAGTGGCCTCTAATATTCCATCATACATTAGAGCAATGAATAGTGCAGGGTTAGATTATGTTTGCAAAGATCATTACGAATGGTACGATAAAATTGATACCCTTATCTCTAGTAGTTCTTTGCGCAAAACCACTGCATATACTGGAAAAAAATATGCTAATAGTGTATTTAGCACTGAAAAAATAACTAGAAAATGGAACGATGCCTTTAATTCCGTCGGAGTTAGATTTTAGTAAATAAATAACTACTAACAGACATTGGCTTGTAACTATAATAGTCCTCAGTTAACACATTGAAGACGTGTTTTTTATCAATTAACTATCTCAAAATAATGATTTTTTTAAAAAAAGTAATTAATAAGTGTATAAGTTTTTACTACTATATTAGTAACAATTCTTTCATGATGGCGACCAACATGAAGCGTGTTAAATTTGAAAAAAAAATATACATATATACACTAGCATGGGGTAATTATATTGATTGGTATTTTAACTTTACATTACCAGCATTGATGCATGATAGTAATACAAAAGCATTAGAGAATAGTGGGCATGAAGTAAAATTTATTTTGTATACTATTGGTAATGGCAAAGATAAGGATGTAATAGATAAGTATATAGACGAAAATGATTATTTTAGAAATATTAAGGTAGTTGAATTAGATATAGGGCAAAGAACCGAAACAAAAAATATAGCTGTTTTGGCGGTGCTAGATGTTTTCAAAAGATGTATTAAAGAAAGGGCACTATTATTTCTCGCGCCTCCAGATTGTATATTTGGAAATGGATCATTGTATAATTGTGTGATAGCTTCATATGATAAAAAAAAATGTTTTGCATCAGCGCTTCCTAGGGTGTCACTTGATATATTGAATGAGATTGGCTCTTATCCTAAGCAAGGGATAACCAATTCTGAATTAGTGAGTCTTTGTATGAAATTTCCCCATGATAATTTTAAATATGCCAATGAGGAATTGGATATCAACACAACCCACAAGGGAGTATCGTATAGAAAAATATCTACTGGGCTTTATACTGTTACACATAACCTCCCTTCAGTGTATTTGGTGTTTCCAATAAAAGAGGATTATGATTATTTTAATAAAGTTCAGGATTTTAATATGTGGGACCGAGGTTGGCTTGATTTGCTTATTAGGACTAAGCGTATAAAAATATCAGGGTCAAGCGATTTGTTTTTTCTTGTAGAGTTGACACCAGCTCCTTTTGAAAGGGAGTCTGAGTTAAAAAAAGACTTAAAGCATAACGATGAAGTGCCAAGACCAGAGTTTCATCATTACGCGTCAAATATGTTTATTTCAGTTTGGAGAACACATGACTGATATGTTTATTTTTAACACTCTTGTTAATTGTTATAATTAACAAAATTAATTTTTTGGCTATGATAAGCCTTTATTTTTTTCCATTTCATAACTAAAAAAAATGCATTGTCAATTTTGTAAAAAAAATATAGAAAACCCAGTTTTTGACCTTGGTAATACAGCAGTATCAAATGATTTAATTATTAAAAAAAATTTGCATTCTATTGAGAATACATATCCTTTAATTTTTCATGTTTGTCCAAGTTGTTTACTTGCCCAGACTGAACAATATAGAGATGGATATGAAATTTTTAGTGATGACTATGTTTATTTTTCTTCGTGTTCAAATTATTGGCTGGAGCACGCTAAACAATATGTTGAGCTTATAATAAAAAAACTAAACTTAACTAAAGGGTCATTTGTATTGGAGATAGCGTCTAATGATGGTTATTTATTGACCAATTTTGTAGAGAAAAATATTGAATGTTTAGGTGTGGAGCCTACTAAAAGTACAGCTATAGAAGCTGTAAAAAAAGGAGTAAAAACACTCGTTGAGTTTTTTAATGTAAAAACATCGAAAAATATAGTGGCAGATTTTGGGAAAGCCGATTTAATTATTGCAAATAATGTTTTGGCTCACGTTCCTGATATAAATGATTTTGTATCGGCTCTAAAGGGTGTTTTAAAAGATGATGGAGTCGTTACTATCGAAGTTCCACATGTTTTAAAGTTAATTGAAAAGAGTGAATTTGATACAATATACCATGAGCATTTCTTTTATTTTTCAGTATTGAGTCTTACTAATATACTTGATGCACATGATTTATCAATTTATGATATTGATGAATTAGATACACATGGAGGATCCATTCGTGTGTATGTAACACATGTTGGCAATGATATCGATAAAAACAATAGTAAAGAGAACTTAAACAGGGTTTTAAATAAAGAATTGAAGTATGGTTTGGATTCGCTAGAGTATTATGAACAATTAAAAGATAATTCTTTCGAAATAAAGCTTAATTCATTAAAATATTTGATAAACAAAAAAATAAGTAATAAGAAAATAGCCGCCTTTGGCGCTGCAGCAAAGGGAAATACTTTTTTAAATTATTGTGGCATTAAAAACAACATTATTGATTTTGTTGTGGATGAGACACCGTTTAAGATTGGAAAATTTCTGCCACAAAGTAGAATTCCAATCGTAAATTTTGATGTGATCTCTAAAGAAAAACCAGATGTTATTGTTATTCTTCCTTGGAACCATAAAAAGGAAATTTTAAAGAAGTTAGAGTTTACAAAAGAATGGGGCTGTGAAATTGTTACGTTTATACCTAATTTTGAGAAACTACAATAATGATTAATCATGCTAATATTTAAAAGCTTGAACCACTTAGTGAATGTCCTTTTAGTTAGTTACTTAATCAATTCTGGAAAAAGATGAAACAATTAACACTTATTAAGAAGCATCATGATCTTATTCATCCAAAAGCTCGATTAGCCTCAACATTCTTGTGGAATAATCCAAACTTTCTCCGATAAAAAAAATATACAGAGTCCCAAATATCAAAAATATTGATATATTTCTAAAGACATGAGTCGCATTACCACTGATATTTGTATTATGGGCGCAGGCATGGTTGGCCTATCTGTTGCATATCAGATTTCTAAGAGATATCCATTATTATCTATTACAATTATAGAAAAAGAATCAGATGTTGGTATGCATAGTTCTGGGCGTAATAGCGGGATTTTACATGCTGGACTTTATTATGAACCTAGCTCCCTTAAAGCAAAAGTCTGTGTTTCAGGCGCTAAACGTTTAAAGGAATGGTGTAAAGAAGAAAAGCTTCAAGTTATGGAGTGTGGAAAGGTTGTTACACCACAGAAACCAGAATTAGACAAACAGTTAGAAGTATTGTTAGAACGAGGACGTGCAAATGGTGCAACAGTAGAATTAATTGACGAGAAGCAGTTCAGTGAGCTTGTTCCAGATGGTCATACAAGCACTGGTCGTGCAATATGGAGTCCTGATACCTGCGTA
>ENA-OREN01003011-OREN01003011.1-marine-metagenome-genome-assembly--contig:-NODE-3011-length-16218-cov-32.572951_pt1:0-7500 | contig 16218 bp, 11 predicted proteins | sample MGYA00248624_ERZ508555 | MGnify/ENA primary metagenome ERZ508555 (study PRJEB26222, sample SAMN06267773) | marine metagenome | isolation source: Saanich Inlet, British Columbia, Canada | place...
CCAGCTAAAATTACCGATCCGGCAGTAGGCGCTTCAACATGTGCGTCAGGCAACCATGTGTGAAATGGAAACATAGGAACTTTGATTGCAAAAGCAATAAAAAATGCCAGGAACAGCCATTTTTGAGGGGCTAATGGTAACTCCAAGTTTTCGGTTATAAATATTATATCGGTCGTAGAAACGCCCGTCTGCTGTTCAATGGCTATATAAATCCATATGATTGCAACCAGCATAAGCAGTGATCCTACCGCTGTATAAAGGAAAAACTTAACCGCGGCGTATACTCTTCGAGGACCGCCCCACACACCAATGATGATGTACATTGGGACTAGTTGAAACTCCCAGAAAAAATAGAAAAGAAACATATCAAGTGAGATAAATACGCCCAGCATTCCAGTAGATAAAGCAAGAAAAGCCATCATGTACTCGCGTATGTTTTTCGTAACTCCCCAGGAGGCTATGATAGAGATCATAGTCAGAAATGTCGTCATTATGTATAGGAGGAGAGAGATACCGTCTAACCCAACATGATAACTTATTCCCCAAGATGATATCCAAGGAACACTGTATTCAAATTGCATTTCGTGGGTTGTTGAATCAAAATTTGTCCACAGGAAAATCGATAAAATGAAGTCGGCGACTGCAAAGGCGAGGGCGGTCTGCTTTATGGCCCCCTCTTCATCTCGAGGAAGAAGGGTTAAGAGAATTGCGCCTACGAGAGGTAAAAATGTCAAAAACGTTAGAAACATATTTTAATTCTAAATTGAGAAAATCAATAATCCGATAAAACCCACAACCATGAATAAAGCGTAATTCCGAACAAAACCAGATTGAAAATTTATCGATTGTTTACTAATCCATCCTAAGATTTTAGCTGTGCCATTGACAGCTCCGTCTATCCCTTTTGCATCACATTCTTTCCAAAGAAGATGTGAGCCTTCTACCGTTGGATTAACAATATACTCGTCGTAAAGCTCATCCACCTCATATTTGTTTTTTACTAAATCGTATCCCCACTGGCCTTCGGTCAATGAGTCAGGGAGTTCTGGTTTCTTGATATAGCAAACGTATGCCCCGAAAATACCAGCAACCGCTATGCTCAAGGACAGTAGCATTAATGCTATCTCTATCCATATGTTATGACCTTCTTCAGGTGCAAGTAGATGGGACCAAGACGGTGCGTGTTTTCCCTGTTCATGAAGCAAGTGTGCAGAATGATCAAGAGCGGAAGCCATGTCAAAATGAAACACTGGTTCAAGCCAATTGTGTAAAATATGCCATCCATGGAAAAGGGGAATACCCAATGCCCCACCAAAGAAAGCAAGTCCCGCCAAAATAACTAATGGCATTGTCATGATTTTTGGGGATTCGTGCGGGTGAACATGAGGGTCAACTTTTGACTCACCAAAAAATGTCATAAAAACAAGACGAAACATATAAAAAGCAGTAAGCAGTGCCCCCGTGATGCCCATACCCCAAAGAATCACATTGCCGTCCATCAGGGCGTGGTAAAGAATTTCATCCTTACTGAAGAACCCTGATAACGGAAAAATCCCTGCTATAGCGAGAGTGGAAATAAAAAAGGTCACAAATGTAATGGGCATATGGTTTTTCAAAGCGCCCATCTTCCTCATATCCTGCTCTCCATGTAAACCATGAATTACACTTCCAGATCCCAGAAAAAGGCAGGCCTTAAAAAAAGCATGTGTGACCATATGAAAGATGGCGGCAGTATAGGCACCAACACCAACAGCGAGGAACATATAACCGATTTGGCTAACGGTGGAGTATGCGAGTACGCGTTTGATATCGAATTGAGTCATCCCTATGGTAGCGGCAAATATTGCGGTACCAGCACCAACAAAAGCGACTATCGACATTGAAAGTGGCGCTAAGGCGAAAAGTGCATTACAACGAACTACCATATATACACCGGCAGTAACCATGGTTGCTGCGTGAATAAGAGCAGACACCGGTGTTGGGCCTTCCATCGCATCTGGTAGCCAAGTATAAAGTGGAATTTGAGCAGATTTACCACAAGCTCCGACAAACAACAACATGGTAATAATAGTTACCGCTTCACCGTCATAAATAAGTTTTTCTGGAGCTGCATGGAATACAGTTGTAAAATCGATGGAGCCAAAAATACTAAAAATGTACATTACCGCAAGTAGAAAGGCAAAGTCCCCCACGCGATTCATGACGAAGGCCTTTGTTCCTGCATCACAGGCTGATTTTTTTTCAAAATAATACCCGATTAAAAAATACGAGCAACAGCCAACACCTTCCCAACCAATAAACATTATAAGAAAATTGTTCCCCATGATTAATAACAACATTGAGCACATGAACAAATTCATGTAAGCAAAGAACCGGTAGAAGCTATATTCCTCATGCATATATCCTATGGAGTACACATGTATGAGAAAACCGACTCCGGTTACAAAAAGCATCATCGTCATTGACAGTGGGTCAACTTGAAATCCAAACTCTGCTGTGAAGTCGCCAGCTGCCATCCAGGTAAAGAGCACTTGTTCAAAAACACGTTCCTCGGCAGGAGTCATCACTAAGCCAATGAATATAATCAAGGTGGTTAGGAATGATAAGCCGACAGATCCGGCCGCAATCAGGCCCACCGCATTCTTACCGATGCGCAATCCAAAAAATCCATTGATGATGCAACCGATCAGCGGGTATAGAGGCACCAGCGCGGTTAATTTGAGTAGCATAAGTTTTCCTTAGGATTTCATGATATTGAATTCGTCCAGATTCGTCGTGGGTTTGTTACGAAACAAGGAGATAATGATTGCAAGTCCAACTGAAACCTCAGCTGCAGCAACGCACATGACCATGAAACTAAAAATTTGTCCATCGTGAAGATTCATATAGCGGTCAAAAGCGATCAAAGAAATATTGACAGCATTGAGCATTATTTCAATTGACATGAAAACGACAATTACGTTTCTTTTAACTAAAACACCCGTCACCCCAATAACAAACAAAGTAGCGCTTAGAAACAAATAATGAGTTAAAGGTACCATTTCAAAATCCATAATTAATCGACCTTACTTTTAGCTAGGACTACAGCCCCGATCATTGCAACTAACAATAGTATGGAGGCAACTTCAAATGGTAAAACAAATTCAGTAAATAAAATTGTACCTACTTCTCTGACTGTTCCGAAAGTTTCAGTTGGCATGGCAGGGGAGTTAAAATCACCTGCATTGATAATATCTATTATCTTGTACAAAACTCCTGTTGCTAAGAGGCCAGCTAGGACATTCAATAGTACGTTTTTATCCCTACTTTGCCACTTCTCATCTTCTCCCTTTCCTTTTAAATTAAGGAGCATAATGACAAACATGAATAAAACCATGATTGCGCCAGCGTAAATAATTATCTGCAAAATAGCTATAAAATGAGCCTGTAGTAGAACAAATATTCCTGACAATCCAAGCATCATACCAATTAGAGATATCGCAGAATTGATAGGACTATTGTTTACAACCACTCCTAGCGCAAATAAGACGCAAAGGCCAGCGAGAGGATAAAAAATTAATAATTCCATTTGCCGTACATTTTTCTGGTGAACTCTACCCGGTCCTTAAGCTTTTCTATTGGCACGGATAGTTGTTCAAGGTTAAATTTCATTTCTTTACGATCAAGCATTGGTATTTCATAATCATCGCTCATAAAAATAGCTTCTTCAGGGCAAGCCTCTTCGCAATTTCCACAAAAAATACACACGGCATAATCGATAGTAAACTCTTTGGGCCAGCGTTCAACTTCGTTTTGTTTGCCTGTATTTTCACCTGGAATAATGTCAATACAGTAAGCTGGGCAGGCAGCCTCGCATAACCCGCAGGCTACACAATTTGGACGATTGTGCTCATTGATAGCGAGAACAGGCCGACCTCTATACGCTACCGGAATAGGGACCATTTCCTCAGGGTAATAAACTGTGAAAATCGGACGTTCTTTTTTTTGTCCTAAAAAAAATGGCACGAAACCAAATAAGTTGACGAAGAAATGGCGCGAGGTAATAAACATCCCTCTTATGATCTCAGGCAAGTAGGAGCGTTCCCACCATGTCATTTTATTAGGACGGTCAACAAAATAAGCCATATATTAATTCCTCAATATTAGTGGACTGCTAGGATCACAAGTCCAGTAACAAGAATATTTGCTAGAGAAAGTGGTAAAAGAATTTTCCACCCAAGCTTCATGATTTGATCGTAGCGAAATCTTGGGAGGGTCCATCGAATAGTCATTTGAAACCAAATAAAGAAAATTACCTTGGCAAAAAATACCGCAATGTGAATGAGCATAAGAACAAGGTTCGCACCATTAGCTCCTAAAAAGTCTAACCAAGAAAGGATGGTGGCTGCTGAAAGAAATGGTATGTGCCACGCTCCAAAAAATAAAATAGTAACGATGGCCCCGATGGTCACCATCTCTATAAACTCGGCCATGAAAAACATGCCAAACTTAAGTCCGCTATACTCGGTAAAATAACCTGCAACTAACTCCGACTCTGCTTCAGGTGCATCAAAAGGAATACGCTTGTTTTCTGCAATGGATGCTGCAAGAAACATAAAGAATCCAAGTGGCTGCATAAAAAATCCCCAACTCAAGAAATCTTCTTGAGCAGCGCCTATTTCAGTTAACTTCATGGATCCATAAACCATAAGCACTCCAATAATCGTCAGCCCCATTGTCACTTCGTAGGAAATCATTTGAGAGGCTGTCCGCATTGAGCCTAGAAGGGACCAATTATTATTAGAAGCCCAGCCGGATATTACATAGCCATAAGTAGCTATTGATGCAATAGCAAAGACAAACAATAATCCAACATCTAAATCAGAAATCACCAGATTAACTTTGGTTCCCCACAGTTCATATTGGCCACCAAAAGGTACAACTGCGAAAGTAAGGATAGCGGGGATGACCGCAATTATAGGACTGAGGGTATGGAGAAATCGGTTTGCGCCTTGAGGTACAAAATCTTCTTTGGTGAACATCTTGATAGCATCTGCAATTGCATGAAATAGCCCTAATGCTGTGAACCCCATGATATCTGCTCGGTTGGCTCCAACTCGATCTTGCATAATCGCACTTTGCTTTCTCTCCACCCATGTCAAAACCGGTGCAAAAAAACCAACAGTTATTCCAATGATAAAAAGAATTTTAACTAGTGTAATTGTCAGCTCAAGAATCACTTTTATTAGGCCTAATTCAAAGGGCCGATTAAGGGTTGACGTTTGTTAATAGGATAGTCCTTCCTTAATGGATGGCCTTTAAACTCTTCATAGAGCAAAATACGCCTCATATCCGGGTGACCATTGAACTTTATTCCATAAAGATCCCAAACCTCGCGTTCATACCAATTGGCGGTTTTCCATAAAGATGAAACTGAATCAATCGTGCAGTCATCTTCATTGACTGGAGCTTTTACTCGAAGACGGTGATTATGTTTTAATGAGTAGAAGTGGTAGACCACTTCGAAACGACTGTCTTTACGGTTTAGATAGTCGACAGCTGTTAAATCCATAAGAAACTTAAAATCAAGGTCAGGGTCATCGCGGAGAAATTTAAAAAGGTCTATCAGGATATTTTTTTGTACTGTGATGGTCTGGTCACCACGAAAATCATGAGAGTCAAGGATGACTCCTTTATACTTTGAATTAATCCTTTCAATTTGATCCGAACCCATATCTTCCTTTATTTTAATTTACTGTAATTTGAAGATTTTTTTAGACTACTCCCAGTCTAAGCCACCCCGCACCCATACATAAAGAAGGCCCACGCCCAGAATCAAGATGAACAAAAGCATTTCAATAAAGCCAAATAAACCTAGCTGCTTAAAGAGAATTGCCCAAGGAAAAAAGAAAACGGCCTCTATGTCGAAAAGAACGAAAAGAACTGCAACCAAATAGAATTTTACCGAGAACCGCTGGTGAGGGGAAACGAGTTGGGATTCACCGCACTCAAAAGGTTCCATCTTGTCCGCAAACTCACGTTTTGGACCTAGAATAGACGTCATTACTACCATGCCCACAGCAATGCCAATGGCCATGAGGAGCATAATTCCTGCACCGAGATAACTGTCTAACATGGCTGCTCCTTACCTTAGCTTGCGAGGAGATTTCATAAACTAAAGCCCAATCATTGAGTTTTCAGTTGAAGGAAATGTAATTAAAAACAAGGAGTTTTTAAGAACGTTTTAATACCTAAGGAACCCTTTAAAACCCTCATAAACCGAGCGGCGATAGTATCTAAGCATGTGCGTATTGTCAATGAAAAATCGTTTTAAAATAGAGAGGTTTTCGGGTTAATAAATGAGGGGAGGGATTAGTAGGAACTGCTCCTTAAATAAAAAATAATAGGAACTTGGTTAATCAGTGAACTGGCTAGAGTTTTAGGGGTTTACAATAAAAAAACCCGTCTAGCGAACTAGACGGGCTTAAAAAATGATCCGGCCTCGTCCTACTCTCCCACACGCTCTCGCATGCAGTACCATCGGCGCAGAAAGTCTTAACTTCCGTGTTCGAAATGGGAACGGGTGTGACCCTTTCGCTATCAAGACCGGAATTCTAAATCAAATTTCGGTTTAAAATATTTTAACAATTGAATTCGTTTGAAGTAAGCATGAGAAAATTAAAGATCAAGCCTCGCGACCAATTAGTACCAGTTAGCTGAACACATTGCTGTGCTTACACATCTGGCCTATCAACCTTGTAGTCTACAAGGGGTCTACGGTCCTCCCGAAGGAGGAGGGGATATCTAGTTTTGGAGTTGGCTTCCCGCTTAGATGCTTTCAGCGGTTATCCTTTCCGAACATAGCTACCCGGCGATGCAATTGGCATCACAACCGGAAAACCAGAGGTTCGTCCATTCCGGTCCTCTCGTACTAGGAACAGATCTCCTCAAATATCCAACACCCACAGAGGATAGGGACCGAACTGTCTCACGACGTTCTAAACCCAGCTCGCGTACCGCTTTAATGGGCGAACAGACCAACCCTTGGGACCTGCTTCAGCCCCAGGATGCGGTGAGCCGACATCGAGGTGCCAAACCGCCCCGTCGATATGGACTCTTGGGGGCGATAAGCCTGTTATCCCCGGCGTACCTTTTATCCGTTGAGCGATGGCCCTTCCACATGGAACCACCGGATCACTAAGACCTGCTTTCGCACCTGCTCGACTTGTAAGTCTTGCAGTCAAGCTCCCTTATGCCTTTACACTCGTCGGCTGGTTTCCAATCAGCCTGAGGGAACCTTCGCGCGCCTCCGTTACATTTTAGGAGGCGACCGCCCCAGTCAAACTACCCACCTGACATTGTCCCTGGCCCGGATTCACGGAACCGAGGTTAGAATATCAGTGTAATAAGGGTGGTATTTCAAGATTGACTCCACTCTGGCTAGCGCCAAAGTTTCAAAGTCTCCCACCTATCCTACACATACTAAACCAATATCCAATATCAAGCTGTAGTAAAGGTGCA
>ENA-OREN01003011-OREN01003011.1-marine-metagenome-genome-assembly--contig:-NODE-3011-length-16218-cov-32.572951_pt1:12500-16218 | contig 16218 bp, 11 predicted proteins | sample MGYA00248624_ERZ508555 | MGnify/ENA primary metagenome ERZ508555 (study PRJEB26222, sample SAMN06267773) | marine metagenome | isolation source: Saanich Inlet, British Columbia, Canada...
ATCGAACCACCAAATAGAATGGTTTCTTGAGGGACGATGCCAATCTGTTCCCAGTAACTGGATAGTTCCACGTTTTTTAAGGGTATTCCGTCTACGCGTATCTCTCCCTGAGTTGGGTCATAAAATCTATGTAGGAGTCTTATTAATGTGGTTTTCCCTGCTCCGCTTGGCCCCACTAATGCTACAGTTTGTCCAGGCTCTACAGTAAACGAGACATCCTTTATAACTTCGCGGTTTTTTTGGTAATAAAAATGAGTGGCGTTAAATTCGATTCGTCCGGAAACTTTTGGCATGGTTCGAGCATTTGGCAGGCTTTGAACTTCGCTTTTAGTATCAAGAAATTCAAATAGACGTTTGCTCGCTCCAAGTCCTTCCTGTAGTCGTGTGTACATTCTTGCAAAGCTACCCATGGGCCCAGCTATAATGGTAGCGTAAAGGATGAAGGCAATTAGTTCTCCAGGACTTATCTGACCTATTATTACCTCTCGCCCGCCGTACCATAAGAGAACAAGCGATGTGCTAAACGCAATAAACCCTATTGACGGGCCAAAAAAAGCCGAGATGACTACTCGCTTGCGAGCTGAGTTAAAGCTCTCTTCTATTGCTTTTGAAAAACGCTTTAATTCAAGATGGTCGCGCACAAAGGATTTTACTATCTGGTAACAAGATATGTTTTCCTCCAAAATTGTTGTTGAGATTGCTAGTTTGTCCTGGATTTCTGTTGAGAGTTTTTTTAGTTTGCGCCCAAAAACTCTGGCAAACAGGGCTAGGGCAGGAGCTAAGACAAGAATCATAAAGGTCAGCTTCCAATTCATATATATGATAATTATTATTCCACCAAGCAGTCGTATAGATTGTTGGATTACGGTTGCAGGTAGGTCGGTTACAATATTTTCGATTGTGGTTACATCATTAGTCATGCGGGACATGATTTCCCCGGTACGTCGTTTAACGAAATAACTAACGGACATTTTATGAAGATGATTAAATAATTTTATTCGAAAATCCGCGATCACTCGCTTTTCTGTTACATCAAAAAGGTAGTTGTGTATCGTTTGACAAACCAGTTGAACTAGAAATAAAACGCTTATAGCTAGAGCAACACTATTTAAGTGGTCAAGATTTTTTTCGACCATCACGATATCGACTAAATTGCGTATGTAAAGTGGAACTGCTAGGTTTGTTGCTGATGCCGCAATTAAAAAAACACTCCCGATAATCAGGGTTTTTTTGTATGGCAGGAGTAAGATAAGAAGTCGGTTATAATTTTTCATATTAATTGCGATGTATCGTTTGATTGTTTTCTCGTCATGATAAAACAAAAATTGTGATACTTAAATTAGCAAAAATTAGTAATAAGTTGGGGTGTTTGGGTGGGTTACTTTTTAAACCACCTGTTTCTTTGCATAAATTTACCAGGGGTACAGTTGGGTTTTTTTGAAAAAATCAAAACAATTTTTACTGATATTAAGGTTCAGCATACAGTATTTGCCCTGCCATTTGCCGTGATGAGCGCTTTTCTTGCGGCCGAAGGTGTCCCCGAGTTGGGAACTTTGGCGTGGATTCTAATGGCCATGGTTGGGGCTAGAAATGGAGCGATGGCGTTCAATAGAATCGCTGACTCAAAGCTCGATAGATTAAATCCGCGCACCAAGGGCAGGGCCTTGCCCGCTGGTAATGCGACCGTCAGAGAGTATTGGTTTTTTTTAATCGTATCCTCGGCCGTTTTCTTGTTTTCTGCCTTTATGTTAAATTCTCTGGCGTTTGTTCTTTCGCCTATTGCCTTGGGAATTATTTTTGGATATTCACTTGCCAAGCGTTTTACATCCTTATCACATTTATGGTTAGGGATTGCGATCTCAATAGCACCTGTCGGAGCGTGGGTTGCTGTTAGAGAAGAAATTTCGATGGAATCCCTTATTCTCGGCGCAGCGGTTGTGTTCTGGTTAGTTGGATTCGATATTATATATTCTTGTATGGATGTTGATTTCGATAAAAACAATAACCTTCATTCTATTCCACAGAAACTTGGTGTCGAAAATGCTTTAAAACTTGCTTTTGCTTCGCATTGCGTAATGATACTTTTTCTTCTTTTGTTACTTTTTATTCCAGGTTTAGGTGGCCTTTATTTGTTTGGAGTGCTCCTCACGTCCGGACTTTTATTTTACGAACATTCGCTAGTAAAAGCAGATGATTTGTCAAATGTGAACGTAGCCTTTTTTAATGTGAATGGGGTTATAAGTGTTTTGTTATTGGTATTCGTTGTTTTAGATTGTACGTGGTATTAACCTTATAGGTTGCATTTTAATTAATAGGTACTACAATTCTTCGATCTTAAGAGATTGAGTCGACCTTTTCTTGCCTTTAACTCAATATTATAAAATCTTTTCTAATTGTGTTGGTTTCATGTTTATTTAGTCAGTGTTTATTATGCTTTTTAATTTTGAAGATATAAATTTACAGGCCCTTGAGGAAAAAATTCGTGCTGAGGAACGCCTCTCCTTCGATGATGGTGTTGTTTTGTGGAACTCCTTTGATCTTTTAGGGGTTGGATACTTAGCAAATATTGTTAGGGAGCGCATTCACGGAAACGATACGTACTTTATTCACAATCGGCATATTAATCACACTAACGTTTGTGTGAACACTTGTCAGTTTTGCGCGTTTGGAGTTAAGGAAGGTGATCCAACTGCGTATACGAAAACTCTTGATGAAATTTTTTCGGATGCAGAACTATATAAAAGTGGTCGGGTCAGCGAATTTCATATTGTAGGCGGGTTGCATCCAGATCTCCCATTTCAATATTACCTTGATATGATTTCCGGTCTTAAGAGTCGGTTTCCTGGTGTTCATATTCAAGCCTTTACCGCTGTTGAACTTCAGTACTTATCGCAACTCGCTAAAAAATCGCTCGAGGAAACTTTAATCGAATTACACAATGCAGGGTTAGGTTCTATCCCCGGGGGTGGTGCTGAAATTTTTGCTAAGCGAGTTCGAAGAAAAATCTGTTCTGAAAAAACCAATGCAGAAGAGTGGCTTGATGTTCACCGCACAGTTCACTCTGTGGGGATGAAAAGCAATGCTACCATGCTCTATGGTCACGTGGAAAATGCTGAAGATAGGACGGATCATTTGATTCGTTTACGCGAACTTCAGGATAAGACAAATGGTTTTTTGACTTTCATACCGTTGGCATTTCATCCGGAAAATACAAACCTCAGTCACCTTAATAGTACACCTGGGCAGTTAGATCTGAGGGCATTGGCGGTATCACGCCTTATGCTAGATAACTTTCCGCACGTCAAAGCGTTTTGGATTATGATTACACCTTCAATAGCTCAAATGTCTCTTTGCTTTGGAACTAATGATATGGATGGGACGGTAGTGGAAGAGAAGATCATTCATGCTGCTGGAGGGGTTACGGGGCAAATATTTCACAAGAACGTGATTGCTGATATGATAATTGAAGCTGGGCGTACGCCGATGGAGAGAGATACTTTATATGAAGAAACCTGCAATTACGTAGTTTGAAAAAATAATTTTTCTAAATTTTTTTACTTGCTGAATTTCAGTTGATATAAAAAAAGCCAACTCCCTGAAAGGAGCTGGCTTTTTTTATTTTATATATTTTTATTCAGAGTTTTCGTCTAGGCCTTGTTCCAAGTCAGCCATAAATAAAGTGGCATCTTCTTTGGACGGGGCAGCATTCTTTCTTTTC
>ENA-OREN01003012-OREN01003012.1-marine-metagenome-genome-assembly--contig:-NODE-3012-length-16218-cov-13.476488_pt1 | contig 16218 bp, 16 predicted proteins | sample MGYA00248624_ERZ508555 | MGnify/ENA primary metagenome ERZ508555 (study PRJEB26222, sample SAMN06267773) | marine metagenome | isolation source: Saanich Inlet, British Columbia, Canada | place...
GCTAAACTTCTAAAAGACTTCAACAAAGCAATTGATAAAGCGAGAAAACAAGGAATTATTAGCAGACTTGCTATTAAACACTTTGGTTTCGACGCTTCGATGTAATCAATTTAAGATTTGGCGACTATAATATATAGTCGCCAGTCTATATGGAACTTCTCGCATTTGGTAAAACTGGTTGGGGTGATGAGTTATTCTACGCAACCTTAATGACAATAGCTGTATCAATTACAGCAATGTTAATTGGTTTTGTTTTTGCATTAATATTTACTCCTTTAAAATTATCTAAATATAAATCATTAAATTTAATAGGAAATTTTTACACGACAGTTATTCGTGGTGTACCTGAACTTTTAGTAATTTATCTTTTATTTTTTGGTGGAAGTGGTGCAATAATGTATGTGGCCGCTATCTTTGGGTATTTTGAATATATAGAGATAAATGCATTTATTACAGGTTCCATGGCAATTGGAATAATTTCAGGTGCCTATTCAACAGAAGTATTTCGTGGAGCAATTCAATCAATCGATAAAGGGCAGTTTGAAGCAGCTAAAGTTTTAGGTGTTAGTAAATTTATACAATTTTATAAAATAATTTTACCTCAGATGTTAAGACTTGCTATCCCAAATTTAAGCAATGTTTGGCAAATTACCTTAAAAGACACATCTCTTATATCTGTCACTGGTTTAGTTGAAATTATGAGACAATCTTATATTGCTGCAGGATCTACTAGAGATCCACTTTTCTTTTATTCTTTCGCAGCAGTTTTATATTTATTGCTGACATATTTAAGCATGAAATTAATCAATAGATTAGAAGCTAAATATAGTAGGGGGTATTAGTGGATTTTGATTTAATGATCACTAGTTTGCCTAAACTACTTGGTGCAACTTTAATTACACTGAAATTATTATCTGTATCTCTGATAGTTGGAATGTTTTTAGGTTTATTTTTTGCAATTTTACGAATGAACAAAAATATTTTTGTTAATAAATTTGCTTACGGATACTCTTATATATTCAGAGGAACGCCTCTCTTAGTTCAAATCTTTATTATCTATTTTGGTTTAGGACAAATTGAATACTTAAGATCAACATTTTTATGGGTAATTTTAAAAGAGCCTTATTGGTGTGCAATTATAGCTTTTGCATTAAATACAGGTGCTTATACATCTGAAATATTAAGATCTGCATTTCAAACTATTAAACCTGGCATTATTGAAGCTGGAAAAAGTTTAGGGATATCGAACAAAATTATCTTTTATAAAATTCAAATTCCTATTGCTATCAGACAATCTCTACCAGCATACGGCAATGAAATAATTTTGATGATGAAGGGTACATCATTAGCTAGCACAGTAACATTGATGGATTTAACAGGTGTTGCTAAATATATAATTTCAACAACATTTAAACCAATAGAAGTTTTTATTGTTGCTGGTGGCATTTATCTATTTATGACCTTTTTAATTCATAATTTAATTAAGTATTTAGAAAAAAAATATAGCTTCCAATAATCAAAAATGTTTCTTTCAAAAAAACAAATTGATGATTATAAAAATCTTGGAGCAATAATTGTTAAAAATGTTTTTAAAGATTGGATAGAACCGTTAAGAACTGGGTTTCAGAAAGTTTTAGACAAACCAAGCAAACATGGAAGAGAAAATGTTAATGCCAAAGAAGGTAGGTTTTTTGAAGACTATTGTAATTGGGAACGAATAAAAGAATTTAAAGATTGTATATGTAATTCACCAGGTGCTCAAATAGTTGCAGAGGCAACTAACTCTAAATCTGCTCAAATTTTTCATGATCATATTTTTATAAAAGACACTGGAACAAATAAAGAAACACCTTGGCATCAAGATATGCCTTACTATTGTGTTAATGGTAATGACACGGGAAGTTTTTGGATACCATTAGATGAAGTTGATAAAGAAAATAATCTTCAATTAGTATTAGGATCACATAAATGGCCCAAGTTAGTTCGACCTACAAAATGGTCTAATGATCAATCGTGGTATAAAGATGATGGTGACTTTATGGATATACCTAACTTAGATAATGTTAATAAAGATATTTTGATACCTGAATTAGATTTAGGAGATGCAGTATTATTTAATTTTAAGACAGTTCATGGTTCAACTGGTAATAAAACTTCAAAATCTCGTAGAGCATTTTCTATGAGATTTATTGGTGATGATGTTAGATATATTGATAGAGGAGGAGCTACTTCTCCACCATTTGATGGAATTGATTTAAAATCAGGTGATTTAATGCGTGAAGATTGGTTTCCTAAAGTCTTTAGTAGCTAGTGTATTCTTTAATCTCTTTAATTTTTGAACCAGTAATATTGTTTATCTCTAATTTAATCTTAGCTCGGTCATCATTTAAAAAATGAACATCTCTTGAAAGTTTAATAAATCTTTCTGTAAAATCTTTTTCTTTTTCACATAGTCTTTTATCGTCTTCAATAATCCAAAGTTTAGCATTAATTTCTTTAAGTGCTTGGAACAACTTTTCAATTTCATCGTTAGATTTTACATTTTTGTTTAATTGATCTTTTAAAACAGCATGTTCATCTGATATGAATTTTAATTTTTCAAGATCTTTAATTTTTTCTTGTTTGATTTCTAATATAGAAATTTTATCTAATAGTTCCCCAATTGATACTTCGACTATAATTTTATTCATAAAATTTTATACTATGTTATGTTGTTATAAATATGTCTAATATTTTAATCATTAAACATGGATCTTTAGGTGATATAGCGCAAGCCAGTGGTGCAATTCAAGATATTTCTGAAAATCATAAAGATGATCAAATTCACTTATTAACTACAAAACCGTATTTTGATTTATTTAAAAAAAATCCACATATTTCAAATGTTATTTTAGATAAGAGATTATCAAGATTTAATCTCATCTATTTATATTCGTTGATGAAAAATATTAAAAAATACAAATTTTCTAAAGCTTATGATCTTCAAAACTCAAGCAGAACAGCATTTTATAAAAGAATATTATTTCCTAAAGCTACAAAAGAAACATGGTCATCTACAAATACAACATTACCTGAAGGAACTACGAAAAAAGATTTTGATAAAGACTCAGTTTTATCTAGATTTGACCATCAATTAAAAAACTCTGGAATTAACACCATTCATACTTTGAATCCTGATTTTTCATGGAGCTCATCAGATATATCTCAAATTAAAAATTACTATCTATTGGATAAATATATAGTGCTTTTTCCATTTTGCTCACCTCACTTAACTTCAAAGAAATGGCCTTATTATAATGAATTAATTTCTATGATTACTGAAAAATTAGAAAATAAATTCAAAGTAGTCATAGCACCTGGTCCAGGTGAAATTAAAGAAACATCAAATATTAATGCGTTGTGTATTTTAGATAATGGTAAAGCTTTAGATATTTCTCAGTTAGCATCGTTGATTAAAGATAGTTCATTTGTAGTTGCAAATGATACTGGTCCTGCTCATATGACAGCTCATCTAGGATCAAAAGGAATTGCTTTATTTGGATCTCATACAACACCTTTAAAAGTTAGTATTGAAAGAGAAAATTTTAAAGCAATACAAGCACCAGAGTTGTCAAAACTTTCAGCAGAAAAAGTTTTTGACAGATTATCTGAAATTGTTTCTTAAGTTTTTTAAATAATTTAAAAAATAAAGTTTTTTAAAAGAAATAACTTTTCTATTTTTCTTTATTTCTGATATTATTTAATCATGAAAAAGATGTTGTTAACTCTTTTTTTTGTATTTTTTATAAATTTTGCATTAGCCGGAACCTCAACATTATTTACTTTAGGACCATATTTTAAAGGTGGTAAAATGGTTAGAATAGCTTCATATAATTCAGGTCCATTTCCAAATGAATTTATGAGTTTAAAAGATGGTTCTTATAAAAATTCACCGGTAAATATTGATGCATTGATCGTATACCCAAAAAAAAGAGAAGGTCCATTTCCAATATTAGTATTTAATCACTCAAGTGGGGGAGCTAAATTATATAGTAATAAATGGTTTAAATTTAATAGACAACAGGCAAAGATGTTATTGAAAAAAGGAATTGCGGTTATGTTTGTAGACAACTTTAATGGAAGAAATGTGATTAGTGCAGGTGCAGACCAAGCTCAAGTATCAACTTATTCATTTTATATTGATGCATTTATGACCTTAGAATATTTGTCTAAAGATCCAAAAATTAATATAAAAAAAGTTGGTATTACCGGCTGGTCAAGAGGTGGAATGAATTCTCTTGCAATAGCAGAAAAAAGAATAAGAGATATTTTAATTAGTAAAGATTTATATTTTAAAGCTTCATTGCCAAGATCTGTAGAGTGTCGTCAGTCAGGTTTTTTTAGAAATCCACAACCTATAAAAGAAACTACAGTTTGGATGGTAAATGGTAAAAATGACGATGCTTCTCATGCAACTGTATGTGAAGAATATGGAGAGAAAATGAAAGCAAATGGTGCCGATATAGAAGTAACTACTAAAGCAGGATGGGGCCATGGTTTTACTGCAAATTATGAGGCTGAATATGAAAAACACTTAGAGGCTTGGCATGAATGTCCTGATTATTATACAGAAGATAATGGAATGCCAAACAAGGATGTAAAAATAGATAAATCTTGTATTACCTACGGTTATACTGTTGGTGGATCAAATCAAAGTTGGAAACGTTTTAGTAAGCCATTCAAAAAATTTTTCATAAAAAATTTACTTTAAAGCAATACAAGTAGATGATTTAAATAAGTTAAGCACAAAAAAGTCTTTGAATGTCTTTTAAAATCTATCAATTAAATTTTTCTAAAATTTTGCATTAAACATAAAATAAACTATGATTTATATTTTTCGCAGACTAATTACTGTTTATTTAAGGTACTTTTAAGAAAATTTTAACATTTTTTTTGTGTTAAATTTATGTTAACTTTTTTTATAAAATTTATTTATAAAAATATTATTAAAAGACAGGAATAAATATGGTTAAAGTCAGTGACAATTCAGCATTAAGAATATGCAAAAGTTTGGTGTCCAATATCCATAAAATTTGTAAAGAGGACAATTCTTTAAAATTTTTCAGAAAAGATTTTAATTCTAGAACTGTTTGGCTTCATATATTAAAAGCACATTTTGAAAACGAAAAAATAAACATTGAACAGCTCTCAAGATCAATTGCTTCAATGTCTACTGTTTCTAAACCAACATTAAGATTGATACTAGATAATGCAGAACATAGAGGATTTTTAAGATTTGTTAAATCTAAAGAAGACCAAAGATCTGTAAACATACAATTAGAGGAAGTTACAATTAAAGAATTCAAAGATTGGTGTATTGAAAGATCAGAGTGGTTCAAAATCTGAACCTATTAAATTTATTTTTTAATGTTTATTTTGTTTCTAAAAAAAATATAAACTTCTGTCATAAATAAAAAACCTAAAGTTGGGCCAAAAATATATATCAATAATCCGCCTGGGAAATCTGCAGCAAAATGTGGACCTATGGCTCTTATAGGGTTCATTGCAGCACCCGTGATTGCTCCAAAAACAATCACTTCCACACATACGAGTAGTCCACACGATGCAGCTAAAAAGTTTAAAGAAAGTTTTTCAATATAAGCAACTCGAATAATTACTATTGCAAGTAATGCTGATAAAATAAATTCTGTAAAAAATGATAATAGATAATTAAAATTTGATTTTAACAGGGGTAAATTTGCTCCTATAGCTGCATAATTACCAATTGTAAATTTTAGAAAGTATCCAGCAAAGATACTACCAATTATTTGAGAGATTATATAAAAGAATGCAGTTTTTTTTCCAATATAACCAAGTCTTAGTTCAATAAGTGTTACAGCTGGATTAACGTGACCCCTCGTATATTTACCTAATGATGAAATTAAAATAAATAAGATTAATCCTGAGGAAAATCCACCCATTAATTGTCCAATTGAACCATTATAAAATGCATTTGACATTACTGCCCCTGCTGCGAACAAAACTAAAAAAAAAGACCCAACTCCTTCAAGAATATAATTTGATAATTTTGAATATTTACAATTTTTCATCTACTTAGTGTTAGGTAAATTAAGGGTAGTTTTTTTGGAAGTTCTGAAGCTGATTTTATAATTACATAGTTTTTATTTCCAAAAATTCTAGATAAATTTTTATTACTATCACTTTCAACTCCTACACAAAAAACATCGATACCATTATATGCAAGTCTTTTTACGGCATACTTTGCATCTTCAACTAAGTATTCGTTGTCATCTACATCAATATCTGAAGGTTCACCATCAGATATTATTAGCAATAGCTTTCTATAATTTGTTTGTAAAATTAATTCATCACCTGCTTGTCTAACTGCTGCTCCCAATCTAGTTGAAAAGCCAGGTTTCATACTTTCTAATCTATTAATATGTTTTTTGTTAAGTTTATCCTTAAAATCTTTAATTTTCCAATATCTTATGTCATCTCTTTTATTTGAGCAAAACGTAGACAAACTAAAATCATCACCAGATTGATTTATTGCCTCACTTAATATTCCAGTTGCTTCAATAATTGATGAAAATATTGTTTTGTTTGTATCTTTTATAAAATCACTAGTTGATTCTGAAATATCAACTAGTATCGATACTAATAAGTCTCTTCCTTTTCTGTTAGTTTTTTTGTAAATATTATTTGATGGAGTTGAACCTCTTTTGATATCAATTATTGACTCTATACAACTATCTAAATCCAATTCTTCACCATCATGTTGTTTTTTTAGTTTAACTGGTTGTGAAATATTGGAACTTTCAATGAGATTTTTTATATTGGATACTATTTTTGAATTTTCATAAAGAAAATTGTTTAAATAATAATTGGACTTATTTTCAAAATTATATTTTTTTATTTTACACCAATTAAAATTTTCTCTACCTGATTTATAGTCAAATTCTGGTTGCAAAGAAATAATCTCAGCTTCCTTTGATTGAGAAACTTTGTTAGGAGCAATTTTTGCGAGTGGTTCAATAACAGTACTATTTTCAAAATTTTTTTCTGCATCATCTGTTTCTTTTCTTTCAATTTGATATGACTCTATCCCTGTTTGAAGTTCTTCAAAATCTTTTGTATTTTCATTATCAAAATTCCAAATACCAGAATTTTCATCTCTATAAATTGGATCTGGTAAATAATTTTGAGGATTAAATTGAATTCTCATTTGACCTATATCATTACCCAGTATATTACCTAACTCTCTACTTAAAGTTTGATCATTCCATCTATTCTTTTTTTTAAAAAACATATCTTTGGCTCTATTGATCCAGCCATTGCCATCAATATAGTTTTCATCAACTAGTGCTCTTGACAGTCTTGAAAATAAAGTTCTTGAAGTCAATGGTCCATACGCTTTGTTTAAATTTTTAGACTCACCTGTTGCCATATGATAAGGAATCCAAAGTTCTTTTAGTCCAGGAAATTCTTTAATTGATAGTAACTCTACTCTTGCGTCCTCAATAATTGATATGATTGCCACTTGTATAGGTTTAAGTTTACCAATCTCAAATCTTTTATGTGTAAATTTCATATGAGCTGCAGCGTGCATAATTGCAGCCCTAAAAACTTCTTCACCTAACTGTCCAGTAAATCCAGGATATGAAGATGGTACTCTAACAAAATTATTACTAAAAGCCGTTCTTCTAATTGATGATTTTGTATTACTTATGGGAATTTCTTTAATATTAATGTTCATTCCCCAGATTGCAGTAGTATAGATCTTTAATTTGTTTTCTTGTTCTTTAAAACTTTTTATACCGGCTGATTGTCCAAGCCACTCCAATCCTTCATTGTCTTTAAGTGATAACAATTTAATTCTTTTTTTCATATCACCTGAGCTAGCTCTAAGACAAGTCAAGAACCAATCTTCCATTTGTGAAACATTCATTTTTTCAACTAAAAAACTCATTTCTTTTAATATAATCTCCAAAGCTTCAGGTGCTAAGTTTGTCATTTTTTCAATTAGCATAAGCCAACTTAGAAATTTTTTATCATTGTCATAAAATTCTAAAATTTCTGAACAAACATTGCAGAAATTATATGATATTTTTTGCCCTTTTTTTATTGTTACAGATGATAGTGTTGAGTAAAAAATTTTTATAGGTAAAAATCCAAATTTTCCAATAATATCTAATGATGTTTTAGAAAATCCTTTGATAACTAATTCACCATACCCTGAGTTTTCAATTCTCTTTAAATATTCTAGCCAATCATAAAGAGCTTTTTCTTTTAAAACTTTTTGAGCTTTTATTCTTATAGAATTTTCTAAATTTCCAATTAAATTTATTGAAACAACTTTACCCTCAGGCATTATCCAAGGTCTCTGATTGACTGCTCTAAAGAGTCAATAACATCTTGATCATCTGTCATTGGGTGTACAATCCCTTTAAGACACGCTTCTACAAAACTTAAATTAGACTTCATTAATTTTGCTGCAGCAATTAGCATTCTAGTAGATGCACCCTCGTGCAATCCTCTTCCTTTTAAATTTCTGGTTCTTTCAGAAACTTTAATTAATTTTTCTGCTATTTCTTTTGTTGTTTTACTTTCTAGAATTATAATTTCTTTTTCTATATCTTTAGTTGGATAAGTTAAATTTATGCTTGCAAATCTTTGTTTAGTTGACTCTTTTAAATCTTTTAAAACACTTTGATATCCAGGATTATATGAAATTACTAAAAAAAAATCTTTGTGTGCTTTTAAAATTTCACCAGTTTTTTCAATAGGTAATATTCGTCTATCATCTGTTAAAGAGTGAATAACGACTGTAGTATCTTGTCTAGCCTCTACTATTTCATCTAAGTAACATATACCACCATATCTAACTGCCCTTGTAAGTGGTCCATCTTTCCAAATTGTTTCAGTTCCTTCTAATAAAAATCTTCCTACTAAATCTGATGCTGTCATATCTTCATGACAAGAGACTGTAATTAATGGTTTTTTTAATTTCCAAGACATATGTTCAATAAATCTTGTTTTTCCAGAACCAGTAGGTCCCTTTAACATTAAAGGTACTTTATTTACCCACGAAGCTTCAAAAACTTTAGACTCATTATCCACTTCTATATATTTTGGTTCATTTTCAATTATGAATCCATTGTTATCTTGCATGAATTGAATCTTTAATAATTTAAATACACTGAAGAAATAAAAATTAATTTCTTCAGTGTATCTTATATTTTATTTGTTTATCTATGTGCAGTTTTTTTATTGGGTATTCCGTCAATCGGACTCTCGTCTGTACCAACTGTTGGTCGAGTTATATCTTCTACCATTTTACGAGTTCCATCTGGATCGTTTACCCATTTTTTATAAAACTCAAATGGCATTTCAGCAGTACCTTTATCACCATCTCCAGAATTAATCATACCAGTGTAACCTCTATGTAAAAGTTTGAACAAATGGTTATTTGATTGACCTGTTGCTCTAGCATCTCTAATAGCTGAAACTGACATTTGTGCATATTGAATACCATTTTCTTCAGTACCACATTCTCCTAAAGTTCTTCCATCAAAACCAACCAGCGCAGAGTGTCCAAAGTAAGAGTACACTCCATCAAATCCTGTAGCATTAGCAACAGCAACATAAGAGTTATTAGCCCAAGCCATTGACTTCGCCATTATTATTTGTTGCTCTTTAGCAGGATACATATAACCTTGACATCTAACTATAAGTTCAGCACCTCTCATTGCACAATCTCTCCAAATTTCTGGATAATTTCCGTCATCACAAATTATAAGAGACATCTTAAGACCTTTTGGTCCATCTGAAACATATGTACAGTTACCAGGATACCATCCTTCAATAGGCACCCAAGGCATAATCTTTCTATATTTTTGAACAATCTTACCTTTGTCATTCATTAATATTAAAGTGTTATAAGGTGCTTTGTTTGGATGATCTTCATGTCTTTCACCAGTAAGTGAAAAAACTCCCCAAACTTTATTTTTTATACATGCTTCAGCAAAAATTGCAGTTTCTTCACCAGGAATTTGTGAAGCAGTTTCATACATTTCTTTTTGATCATACATAATTCCATGAGTACTGTATTCTGGAAAAATTACTAAATCCATTCCAGGTAAACCAATTTTCATTCCTGAAATCATATCTGCTATGTTTTTTGAATTTTCAATAACTTCTTTTTTTGTATGAAGTCTTGGCATTTTATAATTTACTACCGCAACTCCTACGGTATCTTTACTACTACCTATATCACCATGATACATAATACACTCCTTTGTTTGTTGACCAAATAATAAATAATTACAAGATAATCATTTTCCATATATTAATAAAAATAAAACTTTTATATAAAAAAACTTTACATAAAATTTATATAATTTTTTAATTATTTAATTAGTTGTTGTAATTACATACAAATAATTAAAATAATGGAGGCATAATGAAAAAAAAAGTAAAAGATAAAATCGTTACACTTACGTCTAGTAGACGTGGGTTTATTAAGAATACTCTTACGGCATCAGCTTTAGGAGTTGCAGCAGGAGCTTTCCCCCACGTATGGATGAAGCAAGGAAACGCATACGCTGCAAAAAATGAAATTAAAGTAGGTGTTTTATTTTCATTAACGGGAGGTCTAGCAATTATTGAAGAGTCACTTCATAAAGCAACTATCATGGCAATTGAAGAAATTAATGCTGCTGGTGGTGTAAATGGAATGAAAATAAAAGCTATTGAAGCTGACCCGGCGTCTGACCCTGCAACTTTTGCTGCAAAAGCACGTACTCTAGTGTTAAAAGATAAATGTGTAACTGTCTTTGGTGGATACACATCTGCAAGTAGAAAAGCTGTTCTGCCAGTGTTTGAAAAAAGAAAAAATCTATATTTTTATCCAACTCTTTATGAGGGTAGAGAGTGCTCTAAAAATGTTATTTATACTGGTGCAGTGCCAAATCAACAACAAGATGAGTTTATTCCATATCTAGTTAAAACATATGGAAAAAGATGGTCATTGATTGGCTCAAACTACATCTACCCAAAAGAAGAAAACAATTATTGTAAATTGTTACTTAAAAAATTGGGATGTGAAGTTTTAATGGAAGAGTATGTTCCGTTAGGTCATTCTGAGTTTTCATCTGTTGTTAATAAATTTAAAAATGACAAACCAGATGTGATTTTTTCAACTGTAGTAGGAGATTCGGTTGTGGCACTTCATAAACAATACAGAGCTGCTGGACTAGATCCTGAAAAAATGCCTATGTGCAGTTTAACAACTTCAGAAAATGAAGTTGCTGCTATGGGTGGAGATGCTGCGGCTGGACACTTAACTTCAGCTCCATATTTTATGGTTCATGAGTCAGCTGAAAACCAAAAGTTTGTTTCAGCTTATAAAAAGCGATGGGGATCTGATAAAGTTACTCACTTCGTTTCAGAGCCAGCTTATTTTGGGGTAGGAATATTTAAGCAAGCTCTTGAAAAAATAGGAAAAGCTGGAGATATAAATCCAACTGCGATTATGGAAGCATGTAAGGGGCAAGAAATAATGGCTCCTCAGGGTAAAATTAAAATTGATCCTGACAATCTACACTGTTACTTGTGGCCTAAGATCGGTATTTGTAAATCTAATGGTCAGTATGACATCATAAGAAAAACTGATAATTGGTTAAAACCAGTTCCTTATGCCGCATATCCAAACCAAACTTGTACTGAGGACGGTCTAGTCTAAATTTAAATAATTTAAATTTATAAAAGAATATGTTGGCCTAATTTTTTTTAGGCCAACATAAAATTTCAAATTTACAAAATTGTGGCTGTATCAACATTTAGTAATGGACATACTTAAAAATTAATTTTAACATAGTTTTCTTTATGGATTTTTTTGTTTCTCAATTTATTAGTGGATTAAGTATTACTTCAATACTTCTAATGGTTGCACTTGGATTAGCTATTATTTATGGAACCACAGGTGTTATAAACATGGCTCATGGTGAGTTTGTAATGATTGGTGCATACACATCATGGTTTTTTCAAACTAAATTAGGCTTAGGTTTGATAGCTAGTATTATTCCTATTTTTATAATTACAGCTCTGATGGGATTTTTAATTGAAAGACTAATTATTAGACATCTTTACAATAGACTTCTAGACACAATATTAGCAACATGGGGAATTGGAGTAATTCTTCAACAATTTATTCGCCTTAGTGTGGGATCTGAATTGAAATATTTAGAAATTCCACCATTTATGGCAGAGAGTATGAATTTGTTTGGCCAACAAGTTTCAATTTATAGAGTGTTTATATTTTTATTTGCTATAGCAATCTTTGTATTAGCTTGGTTTATAATATTTAAAACAAAGTTTGGAATGAAATTAAGAGCGGTAACTCAAAACAAAGACATGGCTAGTTGTTTTGGGGTTAACTCTGGATTTGTTTACTCAGCAACATTTGCATTTGGAACTGGCATAGCAGCACTTGCAGGCGCTTTTGTAGCTCCATTAAAAAGTATATCTCCGGATATGGGAACAAATTATATTATTGATGCTTTTATGGTTGTTGTATTAGGGGGTGTTGAAAGTTTAATTGGAACAGCAGCTAGTTCATTTATTATTGGTGAAACCTCAAGTTTCATAGCTTCTTTTTCAAACGACACTCTAGCTAAGGCGCTAGTTTTAGTTTTAACAATATTAATTTTGAGGATTAAGCCAGAAGGTTTATTTACAAAAAAGATTAGATCTTAGAAATGAAAACAAGTATTTTTAAAAACAAATTTTTATTATACGGAATATTTTGTTTTTTATTGTTTTTACTTCCATTATTAGTTGACGATCCTTTTTATCTAAATAAGAGCTCAACTTATATATGTTTTGGATTACTAGCTGTCTCTCTTAGTTTAAGTTGGGGGTACACTGGAATATTAAATTTAGGAAATGCAGTTTTTTTTGGTCTAGGCTCTTATTGCATGGCCATGTCATTAAAACTAAAAACTGATGCAGTACACACAGGGTCTGGTGGATTACCTGATTTTATGGTTTGGAATAATGTATCAGAACTTCCTTGGTTTTGGGAACCTTTTTATTCTTTGTCTTTTGGTATATTTGCAGGAATTGCTGTTCCAGTTATTTTAGCTATTGTTTTAGGATATTTTATTTTTGGTGGAAGGGCTTCGGGTGTATATGTTGCAATAATTACATTGGCAGCAATGATAGTAGTTTATCTTTTGATCATGGATCAACAAGCATACACAGGAGGTTTTAACGGCATAACAGATTTATCAACATTAAAGTTCGGAAAATTTGAATTTGATGCATATGGAGCCTCAGCTTATAATTTAATTGTCTCAGTCATGACATTGGTATTATTTTTAACACTAATTATTACAAAAAGTAGAGCTGGTTTAATATTTCAAGCTATAAGAGATGATGAAAATAGAGTGAGATTTTTAGGATATAACGTAGGAGTTTATAAAACAGCTTCATTATGTATATCTGCTGGAATTGGTGGAGTAGCAGGGATGCTTTATACTATAGTTATGGAGTTTGCTTCTCCAACTTTTCTATCTGTTCCATTAAGTTTATCAGTTGTTATTTGGTGTGCTGTAGGAGGTAGACAAAGTATTTTTGGCTCATTCATAGGAGCATTAATAATTACATCAGGTCAGGGTTATTTATCTGAGTCAGAAACTTTTTTACATACATGGACATTAATAATGGGATTAATATTTATTCTTTCTGTGTTATTTCTTCCAAAAGGTCTAGCAGGAATATTTAGTGTTAAAAAAAAATAATATGCAAGATATTAAAAATAATTTAATTCAACTTAATTCAATAGAAGTAAATTTTGATGGTTTCAAAGCTGTAAATCAATTTAATTTTGGTGTTAAGGCTGGAGAACTAAGATGTTTGATTGGACCTAATGGGGCAGGAAAAACAACTGTTCTTGACATAATATGTGGTAAAACAAAAAGCTCAAAAGGAAACATCATATTTAATGGAGAAGACATAACAAATAAGGATGAATTTATTATTTCAAGAAAAGGAATCGGTAGAAAATTTCAAATACCAAGTGTTTTTAAAGAATTAAGTGTAAAAGAAAATTTGTATGTTGCTTTGAATTCTAGTTTAAGTTTCTTTAATAATATAATTAAATTTTTTAATACTTCAGATCAAGAAAAAATAAATGAAATAGCTGAATTTGTAGGATTAAAAGATGATTTAGAAAAACAAGCACAATTTTTATCTCACGGACAAACTCAATGGCTTGAAATTGCATTAGTAGTACTTAAAGATCCAAGCTTAATCTTAATGGACGAACCTACAGCCGGTATGACCAACTATGAAACAAGCCAAACTGTTGAATTGTTTAATAAACTCAAGGAAACACACACTCTAATTGTAGTTGAGCACGACATGGGCTTTGTTAAAGAGATTAGTGATATAGTCTCTGTCATGCATGAAGGAAAATTGTTAGCTGAAGGCAAAACTAAAGAAATTGAAAATGATGAAAAGGTCAAAGAAGCTTATCTTGGTAATAAGGGAATAACAAATGCTTAAATTAGAAAATATAGTTTCTTATTACGGTGAAAGTTTAGCTATTAATCAAATAAATTTAGAGGTTAAAGAAGGAATTTTTCATGGAATTCTTGGAAAAAATGGAATGGGTAAAACTACTCTTCTTAAAACTATTATGGGGTTAATGGACAAAATGGATGGTTCAATTAATTTAGTTGGAAAAGATATTACAAAATTAAAAACCAATGATAGGGCAATTGAAGGTTTAGGTTATGTGCCTCAGGGAAGAGGAATAATGCCACAATTTACTATAGAGGAAAACTTATTGATAGGAACTTTTGCTAGAGATAAAGAAAATGCTAATAATATTAATGAGGATTTTGAATTTGTATTAAAACTTTTTCCAATATTAAAACAATTTTGGAAACGAAGAGGAGGAGATTTATCTGGAGGTCAACAACAACAACTAGCAATAGGAAGAGCTTTGTTAACGAAACCTAAAATATTAATATTAGATGAACCAACTGAAGGTATACAGCCAAATGTTGTTGAAGAAATAGAAAATGTTTTGATAAGATTAAATAAAGAGTTCAATTTAACGATTATTATTGTTGAGCAAAATGTTAATTTTATAAAAAAAGCTGCAGATAAATTTTCAATATTAGAAAGAGGCAAGATAGTTGAAGAAGGAAATTCTACAGAGATAACAAACGATTTAGTTCAAAAATATCTAACAGTATAAAATTATAAGATATCTATATATTTTTTTATAATTCTATCCCATAGAAATTTTGATGAATTTTCTTTAGCAATTTTGCCATACTCGAGATATTTGTTATTTTTTAGCATCGAATCTATAGAGGAATAGACATCATCTAAGTTATTTCCATCACAGATTAATCCTGTAATTTCATTTTGAATGGCATCATACGCACCTCCATCTTTACCTCCTAAAGAGGGCAGCCCATATTGTGCAGCTTCAATATAAGCAATACCAAAACCTTCAACAGAATTTTTGTTGATTATTGACGGCATCACAAAAATATTAGATTTAGCTAAAAGTGAATTTTTCAATTCACTGGTAATATTTTTAAAAAACATTACTTGTTCATTTAAGTTTAATTCTTCAGTAATATTTTTGATATTGTCTTCTTCTTCTCCTTCACCAACACAAATATATACAATGTTAGGATAAATCTGTTTTAGATTTCTAAGTGCCATAATAACATTGAAATGATTTTTTCTTTTCTCAAGTCTAGAGATAGTAATTAATCTTGGAAATTTGTGTTTTAATAAATTTTCAACCTTATTTATAGTTTTTTTGTTTAATTCACGAGTGTTTTCAACACCAGGATTTATAACTATGATCTTATTCTCTTCTACACCAATTTTAATGGCTAAATTTTTTGTATACTGTGAATTAGCAACTATCGTTTTGACATTATCAAAAACTTTTAGAATTCTTTTATTAAGTGAAGAACCTTTTTTATGATTAATTTCTTTTCCATGAATCAAGCACACTCTCTTTTTATTAGTTTTAATGTGTTCTAAACTTTTCCAGTGATCTGCAATTATTGAATCTATTTTATTACAACTAATAAATTCGTTAATTAGATGAGCTTTTCTATATTTTCTTAGCATTTTAATTCCACCAACTCTTTCAATAGAAAATGAAGCTTGTTCATCAAAGTC
>ENA-OREN01003013-OREN01003013.1-marine-metagenome-genome-assembly--contig:-NODE-3013-length-16218-cov-5.256242_pt1 | contig 16218 bp, 12 predicted proteins | sample MGYA00248624_ERZ508555 | MGnify/ENA primary metagenome ERZ508555 (study PRJEB26222, sample SAMN06267773) | marine metagenome | isolation source: Saanich Inlet, British Columbia, Canada | place...
GTCGCCCCACAAACCGCCTTCACCTCTTCAACAAAAGAGCGATCACTCAACGGTTTGGGCTGCCAATTCTTAGCCTTCAGTGGTCTCTGTGCTACCCAACGTGAAGAACACCCAAGAACCCGCAAAGTCCGTTTGGTCACCTCAAAAACTGCATGCTGGCCGAACTTTCGCCCGAGTGCCCGGGTAGGGCGTTTCCCCGCCCCGAAGACCGCTATAGATTCTTCAGCCCATGTTCCATCTGGCGATGCACCCAACGCAGGCAGCGACTGGTAGCCCATCTCGTCAAGCCGAGTACACAGTGTTTGGTGTCGTTCAGTGTTTTCCGCCGCAGACAACTGTTCGCTCAACGGGTTATGGGCGGCCAACACCCAAAACGAACCCATCTCAACCACCACGTCACTCGCTGGTCGACCATCAACGGTCAAGACCGTTTGCAAATACGCAACACGAAGCGCTTCGGAGGCAGGAGGGGCATAGGTCATTTTCTTATCTTCCCACTAACCGCATTTGTTTTATGCGATTGTAGAGACGGATACGTTCTTAAAAGGACAGTCAAATGCCTGCCCGATGAGAGTGAAGAGGCCTTTGGGGGCAACAGCTCACTCTCCAAAATCTATTAATACTTTGTGATGCAAACTAGTGGCCACTAGCCACACATGGCAGAAAGTGTATGGTGAATCGGCTAACACCTACCCAAGGAAGAAATGTGGCACTCTAAGGAGCATGGAAAGCCCTTTTGTTCCCGCATTAGAAGAGATGCAGCGGACCGGTGACAAAATATTTAAGCCTCAGAAATTTCAGAAATACCTGAAGCAACATTTTGATGCAGACCAGCTTTTAACCTGGAAAAGAACCGCAAGGTTTCTTTCTATCCAGTCTTTCGGAGACCTTGATGCCGCATTACGAGATGCAGGGATAATGGTTTTACGACTCGGTAGAGGCACTTTTGGGTTAGTCAAAGTGCCGAATCTCAAGGATTTCTTTCTTTTTGATTCCGACTTCCAACCTAATCTAGAATCGTTTATCCCAACTGCTTCAGAAGTCGACCTCTTCCCTTTCAAACTTCTTGGTTCTCACATTGAGTCAAATGCCGTGAACCTGGCCATCGCTAGTGGTTTGATGCACGAAGTTCTCCACCTGGATGCTATATCTCCAAAAATTGGCCCAACTACAGGTGCCGGCACCTATAGTTTTTCCGTTCGCCCACATCAAGCATTTCCTGATCTTGAATGGTCTCACGAGAGAGGGCAGGTTGAGGTAGATGCGTTGCTCTTCGCCTATCGCCAAGGCCGGCCAACGCTATTCGTAATTGAGGCAAAGAAGGGAAATCCAGAAGGGTCCCTTCCAAAACACAAGCTTGTATATCCGGTGCTTTCAGTTTCTTCGCATCCCGCTCTTCAAAAATTAGAAGAGAGCATTGAAATTGTCCCTATCTATATGCGGTCCTGGGAAGAAAAAGGGGAGATTTTCTACCGAATCGCTGAATGCAATTCACAAGACAGCCGGACAACTCATTCTTACATCTCCGACCTAACAGTCGCCCAAACACGGCTCCTGTCCATGCCAGTGCCCTCTACGCCTTCAACATTTAACCTCAAGAACCCGAGTAAATAGATATGAAACCTTCGCCTTTTGGCCAAATTTGCAGAAATGAGTACCTCGCTTCCAACGAGCTCGCTTTTGCTATCTGGGATCGCTTTCCTGTAAGCCCCGGGCATGCCCTTGTCGTCCCTTTTCGAGTTGTCGGTTCATGGTGGGAAACTTCCAATGAGGAGCGCTTCGCTCTATTGGCACTCATTGATGACGTTCGCCTTGTCATAGGTGGGCAGCATTCTCCAGGTGGTTACAACATTGGCCTAAATATTGAAGAAACAGCCGGGCAGACCATTGATCATGTTCATATTCATGTCATTCCTCGTTATCGCGGAGATGTTGAAGATCCGCGTGGAGGCGTGCGCCACGTAATCCCTGCCAAAGGAAACTACCTACTCGACGAAAAACTCTGAATCGTTAGAGGGGTTCGCGGCAATGTCACACCTGTGGCGTACTGTCTTCTATAGATTCCTATGAGCACCATTACTTACCTTGACTACAACGCAACGACACCAGTTGACCCTGCGGTGCTTGATGCCATGTTGCCTTGGTTTTCAAGCAATTTTTGGAATGCGGCCTCCTCTCATTTAGCTGGCAGATTCGCTCTTGACGCAGTTGATGCTGCTCGTGAACAAGTCGCTTCAGCCATCGGCGCTCGCCAAAACGAAATTGTTTTCACTTCCGGTTCGACTGAGTCAATAAACCTCGCTTTAAAAGGGGCGGTTGCTGCATCCCCGTCGCGACGAAACGTAATAACAACATCTACAGAACATAAAGCAGTGCTTGATACTGCAGAGTGGCTCAAATCAAACCAGTCAAAAGTCACGATTATTCCGACGGACTCTGCAGGGGTGGTTGATCTTTCAGCGCTTGATAGTGCACTTGATGAAGGCACGGCCGTTGTGTCAGCGATGGCCGCAAACAATGAAACAGGAGTCGTAACTAGCCTTCAAGAACTTATAGAAGTTTCTCAAAAGCATGAAGTTCTCTTTCATTCTGATGCGACTCAAGTAATTGGTCGGGGACCTTTCAACGTAGAGGAGTTAGGTCTGGACCTCGCTTCACTCTCTGCACACAAAATTTACGGCCCAAAAGGGGTAGGCGCCCTTTTTGTGCGTCGCGGGACTCAGCTCGAGGCCGTAACTCATGGAGGTGGCCACGAGCGAGGGCTCCGTAGTGGGACCCTTAACGTTCCGGCCATCGTAGGTTTCGGGGCCGCTGCGAATCTCGTTACCTCTCGCTTGAAACAGGCAACTGATAAATCCCTCGCTCTCGTTAACCAACTCGTGGTGGGGCTGAACCAGCAGTTGGTGGATATTGAAATAGTGGCCGAGTCAACTGATCGACTCCCAAACACAGTAAATATCCGCTTCAACGGTGCCGACTCTGATGCCGTTATGGCGAACGCCCCATCCATCGCAGTTTCTTCGGGGTCCGCCTGTTCTGCGAGAATCCCTTCGCCCTCTCATGTTCTAATGGCCATGGGCCTTTCGTCTGAAGAGGCTTCAGAATGCCTTCGCTTTAGCGTTGGCTACCCAACAACCAGCGAAGATATTGATAAAACCATTACAGCAATCGTGTACGCGGTTGAACGAGTCCGCGAACTAACAAAGTAGCTCCCTATGAAAAACCTTTTAGAAACCTCCGGAGTGCACTCATGAGGCTCGAAACTGCCTGTCTAAAGGCCTTCAATAAACACGAAACGTTTGCCCCACGCTTCGGGTGGGCAAAAAAGGCCTACGACAGTTGCTCTTCGAAGGATCACGACCTCTACCAAACCTCAGAAGGACTTAACCAACTAACGCTCGAACTCGGCGTAGGTAAAAGCATGGTGAAATCTATTCGCCACTGGGGCTCTGCATTTCGTATTTTCGCGGAAGTTAAACAAGCAGGGAGCAGAAGCAAATTCACCATCCCTACAACTATTGGTGAAACTTTTTTTAGCGACAAAAAAGGTTACCGCGGATGGGACCCGTACTGCGAACACCCCGACACCCTCTGGCTCCTCCATTGGTGGCTCCTGGCTCCGGGCTCACGCGCTCCAGTTTGGTGGTTGGCCTTTAACGAATTCCCGGGCCTCGAGTTCACTCCTGAAGAGCTTGAGCAGTATGTGCTTGATCGAACAACAAACTGGAACCCCAGCGAATCTTCAATAAAGCGAGACGTGCGTTGCATGCTTCAGATGTACGCCTCTGGACATAGCGTACGTTCAACCTTTGATGACCAACTTGATTCGCCCTTTAGGGAACTTGATCTTCTCCGCCCTAGCGAACGCGACCCAGGAATGTTTCGATTTCTTATTGGGCCAAAAATAAGCTTGGCGCCGTCTATAGCCTTATTCGCCAGCCTTGACTTTCTCTCAAGGACGAAAACACCCGGAAGAACCGTAACTGTTTCACGTTTAGCAACTGAGCCTGGGTCACCCGGAAAAATATTCAACCTGACCGAAAGCGCCCTCTTTTCCCTCCTTGAAACAGCTGTAAACCAATATGCAGGAGGCCTAAAACTCACCTCGGCGGCTGGGGTTCCACAGCTTGCCCTCTCGGCCCACCCTGCGGTTATTGCGACTGACCTGCTTTGGACCCATTACAAGTCGCTTACCGATGATCCTCGCTCACCTGCTGGCAAATCACTTGCCGGCCCAGAAAGCGACCTTCCGATAGGCACGTTGATCTCTTCATGACACAACTCATTGACCTAAAATCACCCAAAGGCCGCTTTGCAAGGTCAATAAACGTAGAGCGCGATACCGGCACTGGAGCCATCGATAGTTACCTTCCGGTCGGGCGCGCTATAGACGCCATTTCCCGAGTTGGTCGCGCTCTAACCGATGATCAGGTTGAAACCGCTTTTTCAATTACTGGTCCTTACGGATCGGGAAAATCCAGCTTGGCCGTCATGCTCGATGCTCTCTGCTCGCCAAGTAGCAGCCCGAGTTATAAGGCTGCTGAATCTCTCTTTTCAGATGTCTCCCCGGTAGCCCTGGAGCAGATAAAAGAGGCGAGGATCCATTTCGGCGCACACAAAAGTGGCTTTATTCGTGCCGTCATCACAGCACAACGAGAGCCAATTGCCGCCACTGTATTACGGGCATTACTCCGTGGGGCAGAAGCCTTTGGCCCTCCAGTCAAAGGCAAAACAACGCATCAAAATACGGTTGCTAAAACGAAAAAAATGCTTAAATCCTACAAAGAAAAAGAAGGCACCCGCCCAGAGGCACGGGAGATCAAAGCAGCCGTTGCCGCATTTGCTCAAACTGCACCTGTCCTTCTCCTCATTGACGAATTCGGCAAAAATCTTGAGGCCTTCGCCGACTCTCATAGTGACGCAGACCTTTATTTGTTGCAAGAACTAGCTGAAGCCACCCGAGGGGGAGACCGCATCCCGCTCGTGCTCATCACTTTGCAACACATGGCTTTTGACGAATACGCAGCAAGCGCAAAAGCAGGACAGCGGCGCGAATGGGCAAAAATTCAAGGAAGGTTTGAAGATATTCCCTTCGTTGATAGTGCGGCACAAACCCGTTCACTTATTGCTGCGGCTTTCAACAAACCATCAAAAGAACTTGCCCCAGCTCTTTCCCTTTGGGCCGGAGAACAAAGTCAACAACTCGCTTCTTTAGGGCTCAATGATCTCGCCCAAGAAACTAACCAAATAGCAAACTGTTGGCCGCTGCACCCAATTGCTCTCGCTATTCTCCCAGAACTCTGCGAACGGTATGGGCAAAACGAACGGACACTCTTCTCTTTTCTCGCAAGTTCAGAGCCAGGGAGTGTCGCTACATATTTGCGAGAAACCTTGTGGGAGCCCAAAGAAGATCTTCCTGTCGTTCGCCTTGACAAGATTTATGATTATTTTCTTGAATCTGCTTCGAACCTTGTTGGGGTTTCTGATGCAGCATCTCGTTGGGTGGAAATCGATGTTCGGATACGAGATGCTCATGGGTTAGAAGAGCCACAAAGACGCGTCCTCAAAACTGTTGGGCTTCTAAACCTGATCTCTGTTGGGGGTTCGATCCGCGCCTCAAAACCTCTTCTCCAAGCAGTGTGTGCAGACAACCAGACGGGGACCAAAGATGCTGCACAGGTTGCCAAATGCCTCAAACAGATTGAAAAGAAAGGTCTCATCACCTACCGGGATTATGCGGACGAATACCGGGTCTGGAGCGGAAGCGACTTTGATCTAAAAGCGTCTATAGAAATTGCCAGACGACGAGTAAGCGACTACAGCCCTTCGGCTCTCCTGAACTCAATTCTTGAAATGGGACCGCTGGTAGCCGCTCGACACTCACACAAGACCGGGACTCTCCGCTCCTTCTCGCGGAAATGGATCGCTACTGATATTTCAAGTATTCAACCTCTCGGCATAACTGACAAAGAAGATGGCCTTGCTCTCTACGTTCTAGGTGCTGAAGCACCGTATAAAGCTATAGAGCGACACGATGGCTCCAAACCAGTTGCCTTTGTCACAAATGCAAGCCCAGGCCCTCTTATAGCTGCAGCAACTGAAGTGGCAGCCATTGACGAAATACTTGAGGATCCAGTATTGCTCGGCGACGACTGGGTCGCTCGGAGAGAACTCATTGAGCGAAAAGCAGAAGCGCGCGTAGAACTTGAGCAGATTGCCGAAGATCTCTACGGAACCACTTCAAAGTCAAGAGGGCCTTGGGCGTATCTCAATAAGTCTCAGAAACAACGGAGGTTGGTGTCTTTAGATGAAGCTACGGCTTCTCAAGCTATGTCACGGATAGCGGATGACTGGTACGACAAAGCCCTCATTGTCCGAAACGACCTTGTCAACCGTCACGACTTGTCCGGGCAACTATCTAAAGCTCGCAGAATGTTGCTTGAGGGCATGATTAACACCCCGGACGAAGAACAACTTGGTCTAACGGGCCACGGACCAGAGGTAACCCTTTACCGTTCGACACTTGATCAGTTCACCATGCATCAAAAATCTGATGAAGGTTGGGCCTTACAGCCTCCCCCTGATTCGGCTAAAAAGGGGAGCGCTTCTCCCATCTGGGAGCGTCTTATTGATTTACTCTCAAGTTCTACTTCTACCAGAGCACCCGTAAACGAGATCTACGCACAACTCGCTGCACCACCTTTTGGTCTTCGGTCAGGCATTGCTCCCATTTTCTTTATGGCCGCGCTCATCATCCACGCCGATGAAATCGCTCTATACGAACACGGAACCTTCAAACCCCGCTTTGACGATGCTCTCGTTGAACGCCTGCTACGCAACCCCCAAAACTTCGCCATAAAACACTTTGCCAGCCGAACCGGAGCCCGATCACTATTCCTTACCACTGCGAGCGAGCACTTAAACCTCCCAACCGGGAGAATAAGAAAAAACCAAAGAGTCGGTGGAGTCCTCACCGTCATTTCAAACCTTCTTTCAACGGTTACCACCATCCCCACCCATATTCAGAAAACAAAGCGGCTCAGCAAGGAGACACTTGCAATTCGCAAGGTTCTTCTTTCTGCTACCGAACCTGACGAATTACTTTTCTCTGCATTGCCGCAAATCCTCGGTTACAAGACCATCGCTGCTCGATCAAAGTACGAAAAAGAAGACATAGATTCTCTTTCGCAATCTCTCGCAGAAGCTATGACGGAGCTTCGTTTCGCTTACCCATCCTTGCTGGATTCCATCCGTACCGAGCTATCAAAAGCGCTTCATGCTCCTCTTGATGGCCTTCAAACACACCTCTCGAGCAGGGCTATCGCTCTTGGTGATCAGATACTTGATCCACGCGCAAAACGCCTTATTGTCGCTCTTCGAGCCGATCTTGACGAAGAAGGTTGGGTTGAATATGTTGCGATGAACGTTTCGGGGGGGACCGACCCTAAGAACTGGACAGACGAAGATCGTGACCGCTTCTCAACCGAGCTCAAAGATCTTGCAGGCACCTTTTTGCGAATCGAATGGCTTAACGCTGACTTGAGAACTCGCAGCGATGGGTTTTCCGCTCTTCGAATAGCAGTGACCCATCCAAGCGGGGAAGAACATGTAAGCGTCGTCGCTATTGGCAATGAAGAACAGCAAAAGATCGAGACGATTCTCCAAAAAGCACTCACTGAAGCTGAAGAACAAGGCCTAGATAGTTCGGTAGCCCGCGATGCTCTTCTTGCTATTCTCGCCAACCGTTCAGACACTGTTGGTTCAGTGCCAACTATTTCACCAGCAGACACTCGGTCAACTAGCGTAGAGTCTACAAAATCAACCACAGCAGCAGAAAATGACTGACAAAATCCGCCATGTATGCGGCATATCGGGGGGCAAAGACTCCAGCGCTCTTGCTGTCTACATGCGCGACGCTGTGCCGGACATGGAATACTTTTTTTGCGACACCGGCGCAGAACTGCCTGAAACTTACGACTACTTAAACAAGCTTGAAGTAGTCCTCGGCAAGCCAATCGCTCGTTTAAATTCAGAGAAAGGGTTTGACCATTGGTTCGAAGTTTTCCGTGGCGCCCTTCCTTCTCCGCAAATGCGCTGGTGTACCAAAAATATGAAAATCCTCCCAATGGAAGCTTGGCTTGGTGATACGCCAACTATTTCTTATGTAGCCATTCGTGCTGATGAAAGCAACCGAAAAGGTTATGTCTCAACCAAACCCAATATCCAAACTATTTTTCCCTTCATAGAAGACGACATTGATCATGATGGTGTCATGAGAATTCTTGAAGAGGCAGGTGTTGGCCTTCCAGATTACTACGAGTGGCGCACGAGGTCAGGTTGTTACTTCTGCTTTTACCAACGAAAAGCAGAGTGGGTAGGGCTCGCCGATCGCCATCCAGAGCTATTTGAGCGAGCAGTTGCCATTGAAAGCAAGGTTCTTCTTGGTGCTGGCGACGACGGAAGCGCCAACTATCAGGAAAATGCGATGCAGGAACGGGCTTATACCTGGTCTGGGGGAGAGTCGCTGACAGAACTTATTGGGCGTAGAGACGAAATTATGGCCAAACACGAAGTCGCTATGAAAAGAGAATTAAGCAACAGAAAAAATATCCCTCTCGTCGAAGCCCTTGCAGGAGCACTAGACCAAGACAACGGAGACGAATCCTGTGCTGTCTGTGACCTTTAATACGAGGAAATGAATGCCTGCTATTAAAAGCAACTGGGAGCGTACTGAAGGTTCAATGCTCCAGCAGGCCTCCGACGAAGGCATGGAAACGCTTAATGGCGTTGTCCCCGCTAGTAGCGGTATCTATATGTGGAAGCTTGCCACCCTTCCGCTCGACTATTTAAATATCTCAGCAAACGACTTCGTCAACTTCCTCAATAACCGCTGCAGCGCAACAATCAGCAAAAGCGGGTCCAGTCAGAGCGGACGCGTATTCATTAAAGACTACGAAATTCGTGGCACACCGATACCAAAAGAAAAAAGCGACAACCTAATCACCTTCCTTAAAGGCCCGAGGCAAAGGAAAATGAAAAAACAGCTTAGTAGCTTGCTTAGGGCCACTCAACTCCATACCCCCTCGCTCTATGTAGGGGAAGCACAAAACCTTCGATTAAGGCTCTTTCAACATCTTCAAGGATCTACACCATTCGGGAAAATGGTCCTAGATTCTGAAGACATGGACTTTACATTTTTTGATTTCTGGCACTATGAACTCTCCGATGGCCTAATTGAATTTCAATCCATTGAAGAAGAAACGCAGATTCGAAAAACCTACGAATACATCGTGACCATGCTGACCATTGGCGGGCATACGAAACGATCCGGCTAGCACACACTACAAATAGGAGAATACCATGCAAGGACCAAGCAACTTTAAACCAAATCCAGTAGACCAAACTTCAGATTTTTTGTTTATGTACGGGTACTTTTCTGGAAACAACTGGTCTATTCCTTATCTGACCATGACGATGGACTCCGAAGACGCCGCTGAAGTCTTTACTCTTGCTGCCGATCTACCTGAGGCGGAGCAGCAAGAATGGAGCATCGGAGAGCTTTTTCAGCGCGATGTAAATTGGAACAGGGTTGATAGAGAAATCGTTCCCTACATCCTTGCAGACCACAATCCCACATTTTTTGGCGGACTTACAATAGCTATTCTCCCTTACAACAACGTAGAGAATGAGATCTTAGATTCATTCTCCGATTGGAATGGGTTTAATGCTCCCGCAGCAAACGACGACCTTGCAAAGACTTTAGAGATCGGGCCAATGGTTCTTGGATGGTGGAATGACTGGGAAGAAATGACAGATCCTGGCGCCCAATTTGGAACCATAAGATGGAACAAGAGGCAGGTTCTTGCAGTCGCGATTGATGGACAACACCGGCTGTCTGCTTTCAAATCCATTGCAACATCAGCACAAAGGCCCCGATTGCGTAATTTCCGTATTCCTGTTCAAATTCTGATTTTTGATGAATCTCTCGGTTTCTCCGCACCGGACGATGCTGACGTTGGCGATATGCAACTATTAAGACGCTTTTTCATTGACCTAAATAAGCATGCGAAACAGGTGTCAAGGACTAGGCAAATACTCTTAGAGGACACGGAACCACATGCCCTTTGTGTTCGTAAAGTTATGGCTCCAGCAATATCGCCTTCCTGTGGGAGTCTCACCTCTGACGAACCAAACCTTCCTTTATCGCTTGTTGACTGGCACCGGGACAGCAGCAAATTCGAAACTGGTCCGTATCTAACAACAGTTATTACGCTTGACTGGGTAGTTGCAAAAGTAATTGGGCAAAAAAACGTTTCGGACTATATGAAGTACGACAGCGTGAGGAGAGAAATCAGAAACTTTCAAAACCAGCTTGATATATCACTTGAAAAGTCCACGGACCGCCTTGAGGCATGTCGAGAAAATGAATCGGTATTTTCCTATCCAGAAGAGGACTTAGAAACCATTGCTTCCGGATTTTCTAGTTTATGGGTTCCTCAAATATGCAAAATCTTTTCCACTTTTTTACCGTATGCCGACCTGATTTCAGTTCGCAAAGGAAACCAGAGTTTTGATCTTGCATTTCAACATTGGTTTCACCTAGAAGACCTATCTCATGGAGCTGGAGACAACCGGGCAGACGCTGACCTAGCAGCCTGGTTAGATCAGCAGGAACGCAAGCAAGGTGGGTGGATCAAATCTCAACTACATGAGGTTGCTGATGAAATTGACTCGTTAAAATCCGAAGAGCAAACAAAGTTAGCTTTCACGGTAGTTTTCCAAAAAGCCCTTTTCGTCGCTTGGCTTGAATTCGTTCGCTTCACAGTGACCGACCTCAAGGAAATCGAATTACAAGCAGACGATGACCTCGGTGAATTGGACCTTGAAAGTGACGAGGAGTCAATAGATGAGAAACCCTTTCCTGAACCTTCAGAGCCTCTGTCAAATGCAGAAAATATTTCTCAACGAACCACGCAATTTATAGACGTGATCAACCGCCTGGTTGAAGAGTGGCCAGAAATCCTTAATCCGAACTGTGAAATGCCTCCCATTGAAGTTAACTGTCGTCATGGGAACTTTTGGGCTGGCGCCTTAAGGAAGGTAGAAGAAAGCAATATTGATTACACCGAAGCAGCAGCTACGAGGTCTTCACAAATACTCTTCGTGGTCGCTTCTATGATCGTCTTCGATTCGTTGAACGACCCAAATCAAAACTCAGATTTTGAGGAATTTTGGCAAACCACTTGTTACTCCGAAAACAAAATGGGTTTCAACAAGAGAGTAAACACCTTTATACAAAAAATGATCAGTGACCAGGCCAAGAGAATTTTGAATGGGCTGCAAATAGACTCAGATAATTCAGATTTTAAAGAGATCGCTGAATTTGAAATAAAAGAGCGCTTGCGATTCATTTGGGAAAAACTAGAACTCTAAGTTTGCGAATGAGGGAATCTTGGGAGAAGCATGCTGAAGAACTACTCTCCGACATCGGGCATGATTCAATTAACTTTTCAGCTGTGCTTCACCCTGATACTCCTCAGTCAAGCGATTTGGTAGAAGAAACTTCAAAGTTACTCGTTAAATCCAGTCGACGTCCCGCACTCTTCAACTATCAAAAAGAGATCGTAGCAAAAGTTTTAGAGTCTCTACCACAAACTGGTGGCCTCCTAGCCTTGCCAACCGGTGCTGGCAAAACACGAGCAGCGCTAGCTATTTGCCTTGAAGGCATCTGCAATCAGAAGCTCAATAGAATCGTGTGGTTAGCCACCACGGGAGAGCTAATCGATCAGGCCTACGCATCTGCAATTTCTCTATATGAAATGCACGGGGGCATCGACAAACTATTCCTCAGCAAATCACTAACCGAGAACCCTCAAAACCCTGGTGTACCCACCATAATTTTTACTACCCCGCAAGCCGTCTACCAAAGAGCCCAAAGGGGGAAAGGGCTAAGCCAGAAGCCCAGTTTGGTTATTTTTGATGAGGCTCATCAACTAGGAGCAAGAACGTTCAATATCGCTGTTTCCAGCCTGGGCTGCTTAGACAAAAACAACCCAGTTCCGCTTTTAGGGCTATCTGCTACCCCTGGAAGAAGTAGTGAAACTGAGACAGAAGATTTAGTTAAGCTTTTCAATGGACGATTGCTGACCTCTGAAAGTCTAGGAACCAACCCAATCCAGTCTTTAGAACAGATGGGAGTCCTCTCAAAAATAGAGTTTAAAACTATCCCCACAAAAGTTGCACCGGGGCCCGACCTCCGACCACGGTTACAAATTACCTATAACCTCTGTAAACGGCTCGTTCAACGCCGCCAGTCGCATCCGCTTGTTTTTGCCCCAAGTGTCGATGCCGCAATTGCACTTGCGGCCGTCCTCAATGAAACAGGCTTTAGGGCAGACGCCATTCATTCTGGCCTTGATCCAGAAATTCGGAGAAATGCGATTGGCCGGTTTGCAGATGGGTCAACCGACGTCCTAACAAACCACCGAATTTTAGCAACCGGCTACGACTGCCCAGCTGTCTCCGACGTCATTTTCGTTAATGAAGTCGGTTCTGCAATACAATTTGAACAGATGGTCGGCCGCGCCTGTCGCGGGACTAAAACTGGGGGATCTTACAAGTCCACCGTTTGGGAATTCGATGACCACCGTCAACTCCACGGCCTTCCACAGTCCTACCGTCGGTACTCAGATTTTCGTTGGGAATAGCCTTGGTTACAGCATTCCTTTAAAACCATCAAGCAGTGCCTGAAGTGGCTTCTCTTCACCGTCGCTCGCCATTTCGAGTAGGCCCTCAGCTCCTATTGCAGCACAATCATTAAATAGCGAAGATACCCGTGACGGAGTTTTCACAATTTCAAGATCTCCGGTGACCCCAATTGCCGCTAATTGCATCATGTCGATTCGCCCACGGTTTTCAAGCAGCACTGTTCCGGCACCAAATTTCCATCCTTTTGCAGCCGCTCCGCCCACCTCTTGGGCCTCTCCGTTGTGTATAGCGAGGCAAGCCGAAAGAAACCAAAAATCAACTACCTTTCGTAAGGGTGTCCGTTCTACGCCCGCTTCAGAATCTTTGCGAGCGATCAGTGCTTTAATATCATCTTGAAAAACTTTTGGTAGGAACAACTCGCTGGTCTGGAAGGGGTTGTAATAGTTGTCAGACATCAGTATTAGTCTCCGAAATCGCTTTTAATGGCACAAACTTTGCACTCAGTGCTAATACCGCATTCACAGACCAAAATAGTCGGCTTTTCCTTAGGGCGGTTTATCACTGCATCGGAACCGGTATTTGTGATCGTCATCTGCAAACCAGCACTCTCTTTAATTAGGTCCTCGCAATCCATAATTTCCGATCGCGTTAAGAACATGATGAGCTGTGAAGAAGTCCCGTTAATTAACCGCCGAAGGATCTCTCTTTTCACTGGTCCTTCAGACATGCCGAGTGGAGTATCAACAACAATCGGAGCATTCACTCCACTTACACCTACTAGAGAGAGAATAAACGAAAAAGTCAAAGCCCTCTTCTGCGCCCCTGATAGTTCATTAGCCGGATTCAACATCCCATCTTGACTATGCACTTGGATGTCAAATTCCGGTGTTAACTCTGCGCTTTTTATAGCCGTTTCATCTTGGCTGCTTTGCCCAGTCATTTTTAAAAATTCTTTAGACAAGTTCTGCGACAGCTTCTCTACTTGAGTAGTTAGAACAATCTCTCTCGCTGCTTCAATTACTGAAATCAAATCATTTGAAATATCTATCTGCGTTCGGTACGCATTATTTTTAGAAAGAGCTTTCTTTAATACATCAGATTCCAGGGAACGCTCCTTCACTTGCTTTTCTAAGTCTTTTACCGAAGCCACAGACTTCGCTAAGGCTGCGATCGACAAATCCTTTTCTTTAAGCGCTTCAGAACGAGCTCGCCTAAGTTCTTCAACGTTTGATTCTTTTAGCAGCTCTAACTCCGCTTCCACCTCGGCTTCTTCGCCCCCCCAGCCATCTAACCGGCCTAAAATTTCTTGGTGATTTTTTTCTAAACTGTTTTTCTCTGCTTTCCACCCGGTGAGCAACTCTTTAAGGTTAAGGCGGTTAGAGACATGCCGGAGCCCATCAAAAAGGTCTTCTGCCTCATCCGCATCATCGTGATCTTTTATTCTAGATTCAATGTGTTTTCTGCAACCAGTTCCCTTCGCTATTGAACTACCACAGAAACATTTATCTTCCTCTAGTAGCCCTTTGAGGGTGGCGAGCGCTCGTGGAGAGGTTAACCCAGTAGTGCTTACTTCTTTAAGATGCGTACCTGCCTCTTTTAATGGCTTTGCTAAAAGCGAAGCAACTAAATCGTTTGAATGCAGCAATCCAACTATCCCCTTCAATGCATTTTCTTCTTCGGTTACTGCTTGTTTTTTTCCCCGTCGTATGCTCTCGAGGCGCTCTGCAACCTTAACTTTGTCTCCCTTCGCCACTTCTGCGATAAAAGCACTGTCGGCCGCAACATACGCTTTGTTGCTTTTATTAGTCTCTATTTTCTTCTCGGAAAGCAGTCCTTCTTCTATTTGCAAGAGGTCCCCTGCCTCCGCTTTTCTCTTGACAGCCTCAGAATACTTTTGAGTCGCAACATCAAGATTCTGTTCTGCCTTATTTGCTGAGATCAATGCAGACTTGACACGGTCAGCTGCATTCCTAAGAAGTGCTGTATCCAGCATTTCTGTCGCCGCTTTTTTGACCATCTGGCGACGTTCATCTGAATTCTCTGCGTCTACAAAAGTGAGAGCTTTGTCGCCATTTATAAAAAACACTTCAGACACGTTGGACGGCAGGAAACTCCGCAAAAGGATTTCAACTCCTTTTTCCTTTGGTACCCACCGCCCCTTCACTTTTTCATAAAGAGCTAATCCGTCTTTTCCTCTGCTTGCTTTCTTCGTCTCGGTTCTTTGTTCAGTGACCGTTCTCTTTATCCGATAGTCGATCTCAACTTGCTTACGCTTACCGCCCTTTGGCGAGATGCGAGTCTCATATCTCGAAAAACAAACTTCGACGCTGGCTTGAACGCTCTTTTGTGCACTCACTAAATTTTTATCAGCAATTTTATATTCCGGGGACAAAATTGTTGACCCGAAAAATACCCAGCGGAGAGCGTCAAGCATCGTTGTTTTACCGAAACCATTTGCTCCTCGAATAACGGTAAGGGGCTTTGTGTCACTAACTGAAAAGTCAATGGTGACGTCATGAAGGAGGCGGTAGTTTTTAAAAACTACTTTTTTAAAAATCATCTTTTCTCGCTCTTCGGCTTCGCCTTTTTAGCCAACTCAGCTATTTCATCATTAACTTGTTTCTTAATATCGATTCGTTTAATGGCATGCTTTCTCTCAGCTTCGACAATCCTGCTCGCTGTTTGTCGGAGGAACATACGATAACCATCAAATCTCTCTTCAACATTTTCAACAGCCTCCTTTAAGTAAGAGTCAACATGCTTATTCATAAGTAACCTCCATCATTTTTTCCTCTTCCACTTAACGCAACGCAAACGCATTGCTGGAAGTACCAATATTTATCACTTCCAGTGAGGCGGTGCTCGGGAACACAGACCCACAAAAATCCCCAAAACGACGAATCACTTCTCCACCAACCGCTCACCCAACCCAATAATCACGTGACCTATTTCAATTTCGTTGCGCCAGTCTTGGCGGAGGGCTTTAACCCCGTGCAGGGCGCCCAGTACGTTGCCGACCATGGCGCCGGTGGAGTCTGAATCACCGGAGTGGTTCACCGCTAACAGCAACGCTTTGTTTATGTCGTCTTCGGCCAGCACCACAGCAATAGTGATCGCTAGAGCTTCCTCCCCTACCCAGGCGCCGCCCAGTTTGTGAAGATCCCACCCGCCCAGCGGTGCTTCGGCTGACAGGGCGATGGCATCATCTATACAAGTCACAACTTCAGCACCTTGCGGGTCTTGTTCGGCCATTTCACGGCCCGCCAGTACAGCAGCAAACAAATCATCGCCTTCCATGATGCGGTGGATAATCACCGCCTGGACCCCGGCGGGAATCCAACCGTTGCAATGTGAATGCGTCAAAGCCGCCACATCGCAACCCAAGCGGTACGCCTCTTGGTCGCTGGTGGCCACCAAACCCACCGGAGCCACCCGCATAATGCCGCCGCAACCTTTGGAATTATTAAGCGACTTCGTAGTAGTGCCGGGCACGCCGCCGGCCATGGAGCC
>ENA-OREN01003014-OREN01003014.1-marine-metagenome-genome-assembly--contig:-NODE-3014-length-16217-cov-4.380855_pt1 | contig 16217 bp, 12 predicted proteins | sample MGYA00248624_ERZ508555 | MGnify/ENA primary metagenome ERZ508555 (study PRJEB26222, sample SAMN06267773) | marine metagenome | isolation source: Saanich Inlet, British Columbia, Canada | place...
GATATGGCGACAAGCACACCAGACCAGATGGTCGCAGCCGATGACTGGAGTGACCTCCGGCGCATTCGGGAAATGCCAGAGATTGATTTCGCCCGTATGTATGCCTATCGCATGGGCCGCCTTCGCGCTTGCCTGCAAGAGACCGGGGCCTCCATGTGTGTTCTGGTGAACCCTGTCAGTCTTCGATATGCTGTTGATTATCGCACTTACGGATTGTTCCAGTCCCATATCCCGACGACCTATCTGTTTGTGCCGGTCGATGGCCCTGTTGCCATTCATGGCGTTTATGGTCCACCACCGTCAGTGGATGAGGTTAGGCTGGCAAGGCCTATATCATTTTTCGATGGTGGGAACGAACTGCCGGAGGCGGCACGTTTACTGGCCGATGACCTTGACCGGTATTTAAGCGACATCGGTAGTAACAATCGCCGGATTGCCGTCGAGTACGTCAACCCGAGCCTGACACAGGCGCTCATGCAGCGCGGGTTTGATGTGATTGACGGCGTTACTGTCTCCGAATATGCCCGTGTCATCAAGAATGAGGACGAAGTCGCCTGTATCCGGTGGGCTTGCGCGGTTGCGGAACTAGGTATTTCCAAACTGAAGGAAGCCATGAAGCCGGGTGTATCGGAAATCCAGCTTTGGGCGCTACTGAACTACACCAATCTCGCCAACAATGGTGACTGGCATGACGGACGCATGTTGGCGTCCGGTCCCCGCACCAATCCCTGGTGCCAGGAAGCTTCAGAGAGGCGTATTGAATCCGGCGATCTCGTGGGGTTCGATACGGACATGATCGGTCCCTACGGGTATTTTGCCGACATCTCCCGTACTTTCCACTGTGGTCCGGACACGCCGACTAAAAGGCAAAAGCAGCTCTACCGTTACGCCGTGGAAGAGGTCGAACATAACCTGCTACTTGTTCGCCCCGGCAAGACATTCAAGGCATTTCAGGAAGAGGCAATCGTCATGCCAGAGGAATTCCATGAAAATGCCTATGTCTGTACGCTACACGGCGTCGGTATGTGTGATGAGTATCCGAAAATTGCGCAACTGTTCCGAGGGCCGACCTATTACGACGGTGTTATTGAACCCGGAATGATTCTCTGTATTGAAAGTTTTATCGGCGGCAATAATGACCGGGAAGGCGTAAAGTTGGAACAGCAGGTGCTGGTCACGGATGACGGATATGAGATGCTCTCAACCTATCCGTTGGAAAAGGAATTACTTGAGTAGGTTATCGATTTTCATTTTCCACAATGCAAAAAAACCAGTGAACTGCATGTTTGAATCAAATCTGACCTATCCATGAATTCCTATCTCTGTTTGGCAGTAAGATTTGGCTTTCTGGGTTGATGATTCCATCAGGTTAAATTCTCTACTACTGGCCGGTTGCAGTCATGTCTGCTTACCTTGATTCATTTCTGCATCAACCCCAATAGCTGAAGTGTTCACGTAATCGGCCATACATGCATGCTCCTTAGGTTTCCAACCAACTTAAGGAGTAAATTAATGTATACAGACAGAACGTTTCCAAAACCGACCTTTCTTCCATGGAACAAGGGAAAATTGATGGGTCAAAAACCACCACTGCAGCCCAAACACGTGTGGGCCATAAGAACACGATTGCAATTGGCTAGGCGTAATCGGGATTTGGCACTGTTCAACCTTGCCATCGACAGCAAATTGCGTGGTTGTGATCTAGTGAAGTTGAAAGTTGAGGATATTGCACCGCAAGGCTATGCAGTACACCGTGCAACGATCAGACAACAGAAGACAGGTACGCCTGTCAAATTCGAAGTCACCGACCACACCCGAGCGGCAGTGGATAGATATCTCCAAGGACTGTCAAAGGAACCAGGTGACTATCTATTTACAGGATATCGTGGTCCGGAGGTTTTTCTCACCACACGACAGTACGCGCGTCTGGTATCACAATGGGTCTCTGGAATTGGTTTGGATGCATCTCAATACGGTACCCATTCACTCCGGCGCACCAAAGCGGCATTGATTTACAAGCGAACGGGCAACCTCAGGGCTGTTCAATTGCTGTTAGGCCACACCAAGATTGAAAGCACTATCAAATACCTTGGCATTGAAGTGGACGATGCTTTGGATATTTCCGAGAAGGTAGATATCTGAACTCAGGGGCAGAGCAGAAATGTTCTGCCCTTTTCGGACATGTCCGAGTACGGCCATTAGCAGAATTTTCTCAATCATGCGTTCACGCCATGTGACGTGCAACCTTGTTACATTGTCTCAGTTGACCTAGGTTTAAGTAGATATTAGCGGCCCAGAATCTAATTGACTTGCATCAGTATTGGCGCGGCGTTCCCGTCCTTGACCAAAGCACGTCAATATCACAAAATTAGGGTCGACATCGTAACGGGGTGAATGTCCATGTTTGGTTCTGCTGCTCGAACAGCTGCTTTTTTATCAGCGATCGCCGTGATGGCGTCCGGCACCGCACACGCGGAGTCGGCAAAGCCTTGGTATGATCTAGAGGTTTTTCACGCCATGAGCGCGGCGGCGAGTGTGCGCCATTACATCCAATTGTCGACAGCCGACGACGATCTGTTGCTGGAAGACGAACTGCTGACGGATGAAGATGATCTGTTGTTGGAAGAAGACCCGGACGACGAATTGTTAACGGATGACGACGATTTGTTGTTGTACGACGGTTCTGATGACGAATTGCTAACGGACGACGAGTTGTTGCTTGAAGATGACTCCGATGAAGAACTACTGACCGATGATGACGACTTGCTGGACAGTGATGAGCTGGATGGTGAAGGCGATACAAAAGAAGCGTCGGATGACGGCGGAAACGCGACTTCAGAGAAAATCCATTCCGATTTGTTTATTGAGGAAAACTATCCATCAGCGAATACCTGCGCAACTTGTCACCCAAAACAATATGATGAATGGTCAGTGTCTCAACATGCGTATTCGCAACTCAGCCCCATTTACATGGCGATGCAGCGGACGATTAACAACATTACTAGCACCACTAACGGTGATTTCTGCATTCGGTGCCATAATCAAATCGGCATGAACCTGAATGAGTCGATGAATATCTCTAACCTGGAACGTCCCTCTGCATCCCGCGAAGGTATAACCTGCATCGTGTGCCACCGGGTGCCGAATTCCTATGGTAAAGTAACCGGCCGTTTCCCTGTGCAATCTGGTGATTTGTTTCAGCCCGTATATGGCCCAGAGGGCAACGAGGAACTGGAACGTGTTCTATCCTTGCCACAAGAATACCGTGTCGTCACGGATAAGGAACAACCCGGACGCCAGATCCACACCGAGGCAAAAAAATTCTTCGGCCTCACGACTTCAGGTTTCTGTGCCACATGTCACGATGTGACGCTGCTCAACGGGTTCAGACTGGAAGAAGCCTTTGCCGAGTACAAGCGATCCCCGGCGGCCAGAAACGGAGTGTCATGCCAGGATTGTCATATGGGCAAGGAGCAGGGCGTCAATGCCGGGTATGAGGAAGGGCCAGCTGCGATGGTCGGGGGCGTGCCGACGTCGACCCGTCGTTTGACCAACCACTTTTTTGCGGGACCGGACTACTCAGTTGTTCATCCTGGCATATTCCCACACAACGTGCGCGCTGCCGAGTTCAAGACATTGGGCGAATGGTTGCAATTCGATCACCTCGCAGGATGGGGCACGGACGCCTTTGAAGATACAGTCGCCGATGATCACGTATTTCCGGACACTTGGGATTCTGTCGATGACCGGTATGATGCTCGCGATATAATCGATGAGCAGATCGAGCGTTTGGCCTGGGCCGAGGAACGACGCCTTGAAGTCTTACGCAATGGATTCAAACTGGGCGACGTAGAGGTGCTTGAAGCATCTCGAGATGATGGCATTGCTTTTGATATCAAGGTGATGAATGGCACCGACGGCCACGGCGTACCCACGGGTTTTGACGCCGAGCGGCTGCTTTATCTGGAAGTTACCGTGACAGACCCCGCAGGCGACGTTGTGTATCAGTCGGGTGATCGTGATCCCAATGGCGATGTCCGTGATGCGCATTCACTGTTTGTCCATAATGGTGATCTGCCGTTGGACGAAGACCTGTTCAATTTGCAGAGCAAGTTCATCGTGCGTTTGGCGCGTGGTGGTGAACGCGAACAGGTGTTGGCTATCAATACATCTATCGCGGCCCAACCCTTCGTTCGACCAGAGCGTCGGGCAACGACGATCTATGGCAGACCGCGAGGTGCTCGGAAGCATAAACAAACAATCGAACCGTTGGGCACGCGCACGGCCGAATACGAAGTAGACGAAGATTTACTGACCACGGATGGTGAGTATCGCATCGGTGTCCGCATGATATCCCAGATGGTGCCGGTCAATTTGCTGGCGGCCATTCAGGGCGTCGGTTTTGATTATGGGATGAGTCCCGCTGAAATTGGACGCCGCATTGTTGACGGTGCTTCGGTACTGTGGGAACGTGAAACCATTGTCACGATAGGGACGAACACAGAGGCGACCCACTTGGAGAGCTCAGGTATTGTGGTCGGAGAGAACAACAGGCAAAACTCAACAACGTTGATTGAATAACAATACAGAATGAAGTGAGGATACAGGGGTGATTCCACACAAGCGTCAACCGTCTTGGTTGCGGGCCACAATTCGATCCGCACTGTTTGGCGCGGTGCTGTTCGTCGTTGGCGTTGCGCAGGGATACACTGTGTACGCTGCCGATGGGGCACTGGTCGAAGAACCATTGCCGTATCTGACCGACGGGGATTTGCCTGAGCGGACGCCCCCAATCGTTGAAATAGGCCCCCGTTTCCTGGGAACAGGCAACATTTCAGAGGGGTTTGAACTGCCCACAGGTGCTGTGTGGCAACCGGCTCTTTGGGTGTTTGGTGATTATCGCACGGCTCTCAATTATGTAGCCGATGATGATTCCGGTGACATCGAGGAGTGGGCCAACAGTCTTGATTTGTTTGCGAATTTGCAATTGTCAGGGACAGAACGTGTGCTTTTGGGCATTAATCCATTGCAAGAGAATGGAAATTCATCAGGGTACATTGGCAAACCTGAAGGCGATACAAACGGAACTCAGAACCATCTGAATGGGCGTATTACGACGCTATTCTTCGAAGGGGAATTCGGTGAAATCTTCCCTCGCCTAGATCCAGAAGACAGAGGTGCTTACGACTTGGGATTTGCTATTGGTCGACAGCCTGTTTTCTTTCAGGAAGGCGTCATGCTCAATGACACCATTGACGCAATCGGGATCAATCGGGATACCTTGCAATTTGAAGGTATTGTCGACAGCCGTCTGACGGCTTTGTTTGGATGGGGTGAGGTCAATCGGGATGACAACATCGAAGATAAGGAGGCTCTGTTGTATGGCCTGTTCAGTGAGACCGATTTCCGGACATCGACGGTCAACGTGGACATTGCCTATATTGATAGCGATGAAGCATCCGGTGGCCAGGGTGATGGCTTTTACGCTGGTGCATCAGCGACACAACGTATCGGTCAAATCAATACGTCATTCCGCGTGAATTCGTCTCATGCTCAAGAAACGCCGAACAATGCCGTTTCTGACGGTGTGGTGTTCATGGCTGAAACGTCTTTTACCCCGGCAAAAACGGATGATGTCGCGTATTTCAATGGATTTGCGGGCATCGACCATTACTCGTCGGCATCGCGCAGCCCAACCAGCGGTGGCCCCCTGGGGCGCATCGGTATTTTGTTCGCCTTGCCTGGCATCGGTGAGGTGGGCGCGCCGATTTCAAATCGGGCAGACGAAGTCGCCGGCGGCGCCGTGGGTTATCAAATGTTTTTCGACAATGCGCGACGGCAGGTTATTGCAGAAATCGGTGGTCGTATTGCCTACGACGCGGCTGCCAGCGACCAAGGCGGCGTCGGTGCTCGTTTCCAGCAAGCGATTGGACAACGGCACGTGTTCCAAGTCGATGTTTTTGCGGTAGCGAAACAGAACGAAAGTGATAATTTTGGCATAAGAACCGAATGGATTGTTCGATTCTAGGTTAAACAAAAGTTTTATACCTGCTATAGTCTACGAAAGAACAAGCTTTGGGGTGGCGTAAAACAAGAACAAACGTTCGGGGCGCCTCGAAGAGTACCAGGGGAGTGCGCTCGTGCAATCAATGTTGGAATTGGCCGGTTATGCGACGGTTGCTGCTGCATTGCTGTATGCTTTCTTCGGGAGCGCCCGGGCATACGGTGAGTGGCGTCAATCAGTTCGGCAAGGCTTAGAAGAACAGGAATTTTTTCGCAAACGCTCAAAAACCATCTTGCAAGCGGCCATCGGTCATCGTGAACGTGAACACCACACATGGAATGGTGATCGAAAATTCACGGTCGACAAGAAATTTCACGAGTCCGCCAATAAAGATATCTGTTCCTTCTATTTGAAACCCCATGATGGCAAACCGATCCCACCATTTGAGCCCGGTCAGTTCCTGACGTTCCGTCTGCGTATCAAAGATCAGCAAAAAGATGTTATTCGGTGTTACTCCTTGTCTGACTCACCACTGCATCGCGAATACTACCGAGTGTCAATCAAGCGCGTCCCCCCCCCTCGTGACCGAGACGATGTGCCACCTGGCTTATCTTCAAATTACTTCCATGATCACTTGAATGAGGGTGATATCCTGGATGTGGCGGCGCCAAACGGCAAATTTTACTTGAAACAGGACAGTATGCGTCCGGTGGTGCTCATTGGTGGTGGTATTGGCCTGACGCCGACCCTTTCCATGTTCAACACCTTGGCCTTAGCTGAATCAAAACGTGAGGTCTGGTTCTTTTACGGTGTTATAAACAGCCAGGACGCGGCTATGACGGACCACCTGCGCGCCATCGAAAAGGAACACGATAACCTGCACGTCGTAATTTGCTACTCCAATGCTACGGAAGAGTGCCGCAAAGGATATGACTACGACTACGAAGAGCACGTAAGCGTGGATTTGTTCAAACGACTGTTGGAGTCCAACAATTACGAGTTCTATATCTGCGGGCCGCCCCCCATGATGTCGGCCATCACGTCGCAACTGGAAGATTGGGGCGTTCCTGAATCCGATGTCCACTTTGAAGCCTTTGGCCCGGCAACGGTCAAAAAGGCCCCGGCTGCCAGCGAGGAAAAAGCGCAGGCTGTCGGCGCAAAAGTTACGTTGGCATCCAGCGGAAAAACACTGGAGTGGACGGACGATGCAGATTCTATCCTGCAGCTTGCATCTGATAACGGCGTGGACATTCCGTTCGGTTGTGGTGCGGGAAATTGTGGCACCTGTGTCACAGCGATCAAGAGCGGTAAGGTTTCCTATTTGTCCGAACCTGCCAGCACACCTGAAGAAGGGACCTGCCTCGTATGTATCAGCGCGCCCGATGGGGATCTAGTGCTGGATGCTTAACACCGAATAATAAATCTTACTGACAGGTACTGTCGGCGTAAAACAAGGGAATAAAGAAGATGGATGACTCAAAATCATACTGGAAACCAGTTCGCGTAATTCGAGCACTTTGCATGGTGACCATACTGTTTTTGATAATGGGGGTCGCCCCCACTCAATCCAGTGCCAACAGTGATGTGCTCGGCGTCACCAAATGCACAGAATGCCATAAAACATCGGGTGCGGTATGGGAAGGGACCCATCACTTCAGTACTTTCCGGGATATGCCACGTTCGGACAAGGCCAAAGAAATCGCCAAAAAGATGGGTTTTAAACGCATCAAGGCGGGCAGTTTGTGCCTCACCTGTCACTTTACGTCTGTGATTGAAGGCGACGAGCCCAAACCCGTTTCTGGAATCAGTTGCGAGTCATGCCATAGCGGCGGCAAGAACTACTTGAAAGTTCACAGTGAGTTTAGCGGCAAGAAAAAAGAGAACGAGTCTGCCGACGAAGCGAAAGCCCGTTGGGAGATGGCAGAAGTCGGAGGCATGATCCGACCCAAAGCCATGTATGAGTGGGCAACTAACTGTTACAGTTGCCACACCGTTCCAAACGAAAAACTGGTCAATGAGGGAGGCCACCCCGCAGGAAGCGCATTTGAACTTGTTGCTTGGTCCCAGGGTGAAATCCGCCATAACCTTTGGTACACAAAAACCAATGATGCAGCGACAGGAGACCGCAAGCGGTTGATGTATGTGGTGGGGCAAGCCATCGAGCTGGAAATTTCGTTACGGGCCGTTGGCAAAGCCACAGTAAAAGCAACCTACGCCGTCAAGATGGCGAAACGAGCCGCCGCAGCACGCAAACGATTTAGTAAAATCGCCGGTGTCGTAGATTTGCCCGAAATCAAGGAAATCGCTGCACTGGCAAAGACCGCCAAGTTGAAGCTCAACAATGGGGATCAATTGACACCAATCGCGGAGAGCATCCAGGTACAAACCAAGGCAATTGTCGCAAACTACGACGGTAGCCAGATGGCGGGTGTCGATGGGTTGCTACCATCAGAAGACAAATACAAGGGAAAACCGGCTCTGTAATTGATGGACAACGGGTTACTAGGGGAGAAGCGCAAGTATGGCGTTAGCCGCATCCATGGCACGGCCCAAACGGTGGGATAGACCGTTTGGCGGAGATATGACGGACGACGACGTGGATCGGGCTTTGGCTCTTCCGCTGCTATCAACCATCGATGCAGATGCTTTTCCAAAGTCACAGCGATTGCGGGATATCATTCGCTTTGATTCGCGTATTTCTGAATACAAACGTGGTGATATCGTTGTTCGGCAGGGTGATTACGGTCATTCTGTGTTCATCCCCATATCTGGTGCCATGCGGGTTCTTATCGAAACGCCGCCTGAAATCCAGCGCGCCGAACCCGCGTTGTCTGCTGACTCCAGCAGAAACCATGGTCTTGGCTTCTGGGAGGCCCTCAAACAAGGGTGGAGCAAACCTAAGTTTCCCGAGGTTCGAGACGTATCCCTTTATCAACAAACGAACACCTCCGTTCGGAGTGTGGGCTCGTCAGGCGAAGCTGAGTCGCGCTCGTACATCAAGGATGTCGACAAAGTCAACGCAGCCTGCAAAACCGTTCAAATCAAAGTCGGCGATGATGATATGGTCGGGGAGATTGCGGCCCTTACGCGCGGTATTCGCACCGCGACCATCTATGCTGATGAAGATTCCGTGCTGCTCGAGATGCGCTGGCAAGGTTTACGTGACGTCCGCAACCGTGACGCAGGTTTTCGCGCTTTCATTGATGAACGATACCGACAACGGGCTCTGATTAGCCAACTGCGGAGCCTCCCGCTATTTGTGAACCTGTCAGACGACGTATTAGAGGAAATAAGTAAGCAAACGAAGTACGAGACCTACGGTGATTTCGAATGGAACCGAACATTTCAAAAAACTGACTCGCGAGATTCAGATAGCGTCATCGACAAAGAACCCATTCTCGCGCAACAAGGTCATTATCCAAACGACCTGATTGTGATCTCGTCCGGATTTGGTCGCGTCAGCGAGTTGCTGGATAACAAGGAACGAACGATCGATTATCTTGACCAGAGTGCACTATTCGGTCTTGAGGAGATTACTGCCAACTGGCGGCGCGATGAAAATGTGCCGTTCCAACGCACATTGCGGGCGATTGGATATCTCGATGTGCTAAGGATTCCCGTGCCATTAGTTGAAAAATACGTACTGCCGACGATCCCGGAAGAGCACTTGCCGGAGCTTGTCATCGACGACGAAAACCCCTGGTTGCAATCGGTTGAAGGGGAACGGATAGACCAAGAACTGGTGGATTTCTTTATTGATAATCGTACCATCAATGGCACACGAACCATGTTGGTCAACACAGACCGGTGCGTGAACTGCGATGATTGTGTTCGAGGATGCGCAGCAGCTCATGACAACAATCCTCGTTTCCTGCGTCATGGCCCGAAAAAAGACAACATCATGGTTGCTAATGCATGCATGCATTGTGTTGATCCCGTGTGCCTTATCGGATGCCCGACAGGTGCAATTGGTCGACATCAGAGCACAGGCAATGTCATCATCAATGATCTGTCGTGTATTGGTTGCGGGACCTGCGCTGCGTCTTGCCCCTACGACAATATTCGCCTGGTTGAAGTTCGTGATGAAAGTGGTGCGTTCATTGTAGATGAAGGCACCCAGGAGCCGATCGTAAAGGCGACCAAGTGTGATCTGTGTCAGGACCAACTGACAGGCCCCGCTTGTCAACAGGCGTGCCCCCATGATGCTCTGATCCGCATGGATATGCGGGACCGCGACAGTTTGACGGAGTGGCTATGCCGACAATGAATGGTTACTTCGCCGCCCGGCGCTTCCGCAATACTGGAATTCTACTGGTTGTCGTCAGTGCTACTCTGGCATTGTCGTGGGCATATTCTGCAATGTTGTACGCCCTTCCGTATGCCACGGGATGGGCATTGTTTGCCCTGGTTCTTTTCCTGACATTTTTTAATTTGCGGAAACGTATGCCGTATCTGCCGTTGTTGAGAGTTTCTACATGGATGCAAATGCACGCCTACGCAGGGGCATTCACTTTTTTAGTTTTTTTTCTACACACCGGGTGGAGTCTTCCAAACGGTCGGTTTGAAACAATGTTATGGACAATGTTCGTTGTTGTTGGCGCCAGTGGCGTCATAGGATTGGGGATCAATCGCATCATACCCATCAGACAAAAACAGTACGGAGAGCCAATTTTTCGAGACCGATTGAGTGTGTTTCGGGGGCAATTGGCGAACGAAGTCGAGGAACTGATCATCAGTTCTATGTACGACAGTCAAACCCGAACGTTGGCGCGTTTTTACACGGCACGCCTGCGTCATTTTTTCGCTGCTCCTCGCAACGTTTTAGAACATCTCATGGGGCAACGCATCAGTATTGATAAACTGATGAGAGAGCTAGAGTCCGCCGATCGATATCTTGATACCGATGGCAAGGAAGTCATGGCGAGGATCAGGGAAAAAGTCGTACAGAAAGATGGTCTTGATTTTCAATATGCTCATTATCTGATGTTGCGTGCTTGGCTGTTCATTCATATCCCGGCGACCTATAGTCTGCTTGTTCTGGTTGTTGTGCATTTGTCCCTGACCTATGGTTATGGAATGGGTACGCCATGAGCCGCCTGAACATTCCAAAACTCCAAAAGTTCGGTTTCCGTGACAGCGGGTATCAACGCCCGAATGACCTCTGGGTTTGCGGCCGTGGCAGCACGGGTAAACCCTGCCGACAAGGTCCGTTTACCAGCGGGAAATGCGGCGCGAGGGCGGAGTGCCAACCACGCAAAGAAGGTGATCGCTGGGTTTGTGCGCGCTCGAAAAGTGCAGGCGGTGAATGCCCGTGCGGTCCAACGTCGTCCGGGGTCTGTAGTTTTCCGGTAGTAACATGCACCCCTAAGCGCGCATTGCGCAATTTCCGCGGTGTGGTGAGTAAATGGTTGGCAGTCGTTACGATTGGCATCGTTGCAATCCTGCTAACTGCTCCGTACGGACTGGACTGGTTGTCACCGGGTCCGCTAACGGCGCAGCACGCCGGGATTGGTGACTGCGCCTCGTGCCATGTGCATCAGGACAAGTCCATGTCTCACGCCCTCATCAAGGTCGTGACGCCCGATGATCCGAAGGGCGGTAGCGCTGGATGTGTGCGGTGCCATGAGATGGGGCAAGCACCGTTACTGGCACACAATGTTTCACCACAGGCTCTGGCTGATATGATCATGAGCCCGGTTTCCACCAACTCAACACCCCTAAGCCTTTCCTTTTCTCGCGCGGTGTTCAAAGGACCAACAACACCCGGGGAATCGATTGCCTGTGCAACCTGCCACCAGGAGCATCAAGGTGCTTTGATCGACATTACAACCATGGGCTCTGATCAATGCCAGGCCTGTCACACCTCAAGTTTCCAGAGTTTCGAGAACGGCCATCCTGAATTTTCGTCTTATCCGTACCGACGCCAAACGCGGATTAACTTCAATCATCAATCTCATTTTGTCCGCCATTTTCCCAAGTCTGATACGACAATTCGCCCAACAGATTGTCAGGACTGCCACGAAACAGGCCCTCGCGATCAATTGATGACCACAAAACCTTTCGAGGTGGTCTGCAGTGATTGTCACTTGGGTGATATTACAGGTCGGGTGGGCTCGGGAACACGGAACATGGCCTTTCTGACCGTGCCCGGACTAGACATCGAAACCTTGCAAGACCGTGGTGTGGGCATCGGGTACTGGCCAGAATATGCCGAAAACCCCATAACTCCGTTCATGAAGCTTTTGTTGTCCGCTGATGAAGGGCTACGTGCGGACATCAGCGTGGTCGAGTCGATGGATCTTCTGGATCTGGGTGATGCGGACGATCAAACCCTTGCTGCGGTTGAGCGAGTTGCATGGGGTGTCAAAAGCATGATGCAGGGGCTGTTATACGAAGGGCCGGAAATGCTCATTGAGAAGATCACCATGGATCGAACTCTCAGCCATTCCTTGGTGACTGATATGGTGGCGGCCTTGCCGTTTGATGTGGTGCAACGCACTGTTGACACTTGGTTCCCTGTATTAATGCAGGAAATATCCCAACATAACCAGGGAGCGACCGTCCCTACTCGTTTGTCTCTGGATGAGAATGTGGGCGCAGACGATGCGAGTTTGACCGCCGTTGACATGACTGTACCTGAGTTATCTGACACGGGGAATGACGATATTCTCAGTGAGGATGACATTCTGTCAGATGACGAAGACATCCTGGCCGACGACGAGGACATACTTGGCGCTGAGGACATCTTGTCAAATGACGAAAATATTCTCAGTGACAATGGCATTTTGGCCGAAGACGACATCCTCAGTGACGGTGATGGCGATATTCTTGGTGACGACGATGATATCCTGGGTGACGAAACAGACGCACAAACGGCAGTGGTCGAAACCGTTGAGATGCCGACACTGGACATGAAAACCTGGATGCAATACGGCGGTTGGCACGAGCAGGATTTCAGCCTTGTTTATCGACCCACAAAACATAGTGATCCGTTTTTCTCTAGCTGGATTTCAGCCAGCGGTCACGCCTCGTCAGGGGAGCTTGCCGGACTAGCTCGGCCCGTGTTTGATTTATTGACGACGGCAAACTCGGCAGGTCGGTGCGGCAAATGTCACAGCATAGACTCAAATGAAAACGGCGATTTAGATGTTAACTGGTTGGCATTTTTCCCAAACAAGCACATGCGGCCATCGACCACGTTCTCACATGAACAACATTCAGCCGTGTTACGCGATGATGGGTGTCAAAATTGTCACAAGATCGATGCGGAAGCAGACTACGCCAGTTCGTACAAAGACCATGATCCGAAGACCTTTGCCTCAAACTTCAAGCAAATGGAAAAGGTAATTTGCGTCGAATGTCATAACGCCAAAACCGGCGTGCAACAGTGCACCGATTGCCACAACTATCATCTCGGCAGGGTAACATTGTCCGACATGGTCGCGCCCATAAAGTAGCCACGGGCCTAGTGCTTGTTCGCAGTATGGGTTAACTACACTCACACAGTTGTCAGTTACCGCTCCAACTCAGATGGCGTGCAAGTAGTTGGATGAACTTCTGTTCAGGGGCGTTAGCAGACATGTTCGACCTTTAATTTTGACCAATCCTGACTTCCGGTTGCGGCTATCAGCGGAAATGATTAACGCGCCCGAAATACTTCCGCAATTGGGGCTGAAGCAGACGTAAATCGCCAAGGCTTCCAATTATGGAGGCAGACCATTTGTTGCCAGATTCAATTCGATTAAGCCCGTAAGAAATTTTATCAAATTAGGTACGGGTCCAGTACTAACTGGATGACCTCGTAAATCTAAAACCTCCCCCCCCCCCCTATCAAACCCTATGGGTGTCTTTTACACACACCACTCTGCCTAACGGCAGTCAGGTGTACCATAACCTATAGGAGTACATACCAATGAAAACCATTAACGATTTAGCCACTGGCATCCAGGAGATCATCGCTATGTTTAGCGTATTCATCCATGGCTGTAAGCAAGGCGCTCATATGTTCGACGATGCAATGAACATTGCTCGTGAACAACAGCTAGCGGAGGCAGCAAAGCTCCTCGAATCCAAGTAAATCTAGGGGCCTTCGGGTCCCTAGTTCGTTTATAAACCCCGCAAAGAAGGAGAGTGGCGACATAACATCATAAACACAGCTCCATCCCTGCGGGATTAAGGCAATTAAGCCATTGAGCAAACCGGAGGGAGCTATGAACACCACCGATCTATACAGTAAAATAACATCCCAGATCACTGAGCTCATGCAACAGCATGGTTCAGACTGGACCAGACCGTGGACAAGTACAGCAGGCGGTCCATCAAATGCCCTAACAGGGGACAATTACAAGGGCATCAATACTCTGTTACTCAACCTGGAAGCCAATGATAAAGGCTATAGCCAGCCCTGCTGGGCCACATTCAAGCAATGGCGCATGAAGGGTGGCAAGGTACGCAAAGGTCAGAAGGGAACGCTCTGTGTCTTCTATAAGCCTGTTGCCATCAACCAACCTGATGAAGACTTCAAGACTGTACCAGTGATGAGACACTTCTTTCTCTTCAATGCTGATCAGATTGAGGGCGTTGAGCTACCAGAGACAGAAGAACCTGCAGCCATAGAAGGCAGGAACCACGAAGTTGATGAGTTCCTTACCAGTACAGGTGCGACCATCATTGAAACAGGAGCCAGGGCCTATTACCGCCCTTCAAACGATCATATCTGTATCCCGCCATTCTCGGCCTTCTCAAGCTCTGAGATGTTCTACAGCACGCTCCTACATGAGCTATCCCACTGGTCAGGTCATCCTACAAGGCTTGACCGTAAAGAAGGCATGCAAGGCCGTTTTGGAAGCAGTGGATATGCAATGGAAGAGCTAGTGGCAGAGCTGGCATCTGCATTTCTATCCATACAGTTACGAGTAAGCCACGAGCCAAGGAAGGACCATGCTCAATATCTTAATTCTTGGCTCAAGGTTTTAAATCAGGATCCTAAGGCATTCAGCTCAGCTGCCAGTAAAGCGCAGCAGGTTACGGATTACCTATTGGAACTATATGCAAGAAAGCAGGCTGCTTGAACTAAATATGTACCCGCCATTATGGTGGGTACATTCTTTTCTCATAACTCTTTACATTCTGATCCAGTGCAGGTTACCAATATCAACATTCATACACAGCTTGCTTCCCCTTCTAACTAGGACACCCATCATGGAAATTACCGGTAAGATTATTCAACTCCTCCCAGAGGTATCAGGTGAATCTGCTAAAGGGCCATGGCGTAAGCAGGAGTATATACTGCAAACAGAGGGTCAGTATCCCAAGAAGGTTTGCTTCATGCTCTGGAGTGACAAAATAGATGAGTTCGCTATCAAGGAAGGCGAGAGCCTTGTCGCCTCAATAGATATTGAAAGCCGGGAATATAACGGACGTTGGTACACTGACGTAAAGGCTTGGAAGGTTACACGAGGTGATAGCTCAGCAGATAACATCCCATTCTCTGAACCTGAAGAATTTAATACGACACCGTATGATAGCCCATCCATATTAGATGATGATGTAATACCGTTCTGATTACCAAAGCTATCTACAGCCTCCTCAGAGAGGTTTGCTGTCCAACACAACTCCTTAGATAATCTACAGTGGAAGCTCCCAGAAGTATCCACAGAGACTCCTGCCAAGGTTTCGTTTACGCTACTTGTAGGAGGCAACAACCATGACACCAGCAGACTTCAACGTAGAGAAGACTACCATTGGTATACAGTACGTCATTCCCGGTACGGAGCAGGCTGTTAAGCCTAAACGCCGTGCTTATAAGAGGGATGGATTGCAGTATGTGATACCAGGGGCAGAGCGCATATCAACGAAGGAATATATAGCGCGAATGACTGAGAAGCCGATAACACCTCGTAGAGGTCAGATCGGACTAAAGGGGACAGAACTGTTTGGTCGACTTCTTTAACGCAAGATACACAGAGCCTCTACAGCCGCCTCAGAGAGTCACACAGAGTCGTTAGCTGTAAACCCAACACATGCACTGCAGATTCACAGATGACCCTCAGTGGACACTAAACAGACTCACAGAATCATTTAGCAAAACAGCCCCTACTGCACCATCAGTAAATTACCATATCTGGATATTTAAAGGCTAAGGGGCTTTGCCCCTCGCGCCTACAAGAATGTTCCGTGCCAACCTTACCTGTATCAACATAGTCGCCATGCT
>ENA-OREN01003015-OREN01003015.1-marine-metagenome-genome-assembly--contig:-NODE-3015-length-16215-cov-5.413930_pt1 | contig 16215 bp, 15 predicted proteins | sample MGYA00248624_ERZ508555 | MGnify/ENA primary metagenome ERZ508555 (study PRJEB26222, sample SAMN06267773) | marine metagenome | isolation source: Saanich Inlet, British Columbia, Canada | place...
TTTGCAGCCAAAGGGATAACCAAGCGCCTTTAAAACCAGTATGTCCAGTAATTAGAACTTTTTTATTCTTCCAAAAATTTTGATCTATCACTAATGACTACCAGGTTTTCCATGGGGCATTGCCCTTATCCCAAAGACTCTGTAGATACACCTTATCTCTCAGGGTATCCATTGGTTGCCAAAAACCATTATGTTCAAAAGCTGACATTTGACCCTGTAGTGCCAAAGCCTCCATAGGATCTTGTTCCCATACTGTAGAATCGTCCTTTATTAATTCTATCACTTTTGGTGAAAGAACAAAAAAACCTCCATTAATTCTATTACCATCACCTTTTGGTTTTTCTTTAAATGTATGTACCTTCTTATTGTCTATATCGAGCGCACCAAAGCGTCCGGGAGGATAAACTGCTGTTAGTGTAGCAAGAGTTTTTTGCTGTTTATGAAACTTAATTAACCTACTAATATCCACATCGCTCACTCCATCGCCATAGGTAAGGCAAAAAACTTCATCATCCTTTATGTATTTTTCTACTCTTTTTATTCTACCACCAGTCATTGAATTATCGCCAGTATCAACCAAAGTAACAGTCCATGGTTCCACTCTTTCCTGGTGAACTTCCATAGAATTAGCTTTCATATTAAATGTGACATCAGATTGATGCAAAAAATAATTTGCAAAGTATTCTTTAATCATATAACCTTTGTAACCACAACATATTACAAAATCATTGACACCGTGTGAGGAGTACATTTTCATAATATGCCATAGAATTGGCTTACCACCAACTTCCACCATTGGTTTTGGCTTTAGACTTGTCTCTTCACTAATACGGGTACCTAAACCACCTGCTAAAATTACTACTTTCATAAATAAAACTCTTAAACCTCTAACAACTATTTGTCTTTTCTAGTTTAATTTTATACTTTATTAGCGCACATTCATTGGTTTTTTGCACCCAGAACTATCATAAAATATTTTGTAATTATAAAGTTCAATATGGTCATACACATCTATTATTAATTCAAATATGTCGTCTTACTCTAAAAGCACTCAATACAGATATTATCTATAGTTCTAAATTACCATTCATTGATATGGCAATGTCTATATTTTTAAGATACTGAGTATTCTTCTCGCTGGTGTATTAACTAGCCTAGTCCATGTTAAAGATAAGGCTTTACCAGTACATAATTGATGTACCCATGGTATTAGGTGTTTTACATGATATCAATATATATTAATACCATCTCTCAACTAATTGCATAATCGTATCACTACACAATATTCTGTGTATTATTTGAATGCTTGGAAGCAGATTGAGTGATGCTTACGATCACCGCCCTTTAAATCAATATCTTCGTCATAATCACATATAGATATATTATCAAATCCAATATTGGTTAATATCTTTGTCATATATTCAGCATCATACAGCATAACATGCTCACCATATTGATGCACAAACCAGTCTACCACTTCTATATTTGTACTATACTTCCTAACACGTCTTGACACTCTTTTCCTTTCATTGGGATTATTGCTAGTATGCCATTCAGGTGGAGGTGAAGATATTCTGGAATTTAAAACAGATTCCGGGTCATCCATTAACGACTTATAATACGGATAATCAACATTATTTAAGTGCTCCTTATATGAATAAAAAAAATCATCATCTCCATCTACATATGCTCTGAAAATTTTCCTGTAATCAGGAAATAAAAACCTTATAAAACCACCCTTTTCTAAACACCTGAAGCACTCTTTAAGTAATTCTATTCCATCATTCCAGTATAAATGCTCAATTAAATGCGCAGAATAGATAAAATTAACTGAATTATCGGACAATGGTATTTCTTTTGTTAAGTCAGCTACTATATCTACTTTAGCATTATCTCTTCTTTCAAAATCTATATTTATATAACCAGACCTAATATCCTTGCCACAGCCTAAATTAACCTTTAATTTATCATTCATAATTTCAATTTAACTTTATTTTAATAATTATATAGTGGCACATTTAAACACATATCAACCATTAGACACATCTAAAGCATTTGTACGCACATCTGGTATTTATTTTAAAATACATACACTTAAGCAACTCTTTTATTCTAATTATAAAGTGAATTAATAACATCATCATAAAGCTCTCCTTCTAAAAGTATATTATTTATAATTTCTGCATCCAGCGGCCAAGAAAGTGACCGCTTATCAGTTGGATAAACATCAAAAAGGCTTTTATTGCTAGTAAAAATACTAAAATTTATAGGTATGACTCCAAAATCTAGAGCTTCACAAATTGTTGTACTACCCCACTGCCCTACAATAAAGCTAGGACCCAGCCTATTTATTCCATTTGAGTCGTTCAAATAATAGACATTATAGTCTGATAATTTTTCTTTCCAATTTGTTAAACTTAACTTGTGCTTCTTTATAAATTTCGCAGATAATATACTTAAAGGATGCGTTTTTACATAAATCTTATAAGATTTTGAATTAAAAAAATTGATAATTCTATCCATTTCAACCATAACCCTGTCCATAGAAAAACTAATGTCGCAAATACTTAATGGCATATAGAAAATTACTACTTTATTTCTGCACTTTAGTTTAGTGCTTTTGTAAACAAATATATTTGAGTCAACCCCTAGATTGAGTAAGTATTCTTTCTCATCCTTACTATAAACATATATTGAGTCGTACTCTGGGAAGCAGTTTATATGCACTTTTTCAATCAAGCCATGATAAGCGCAAACAGTCCTTATGCCAGCTGATATTGATGCATGCGATTGCAATGTACCAGCATCAATATACGTGGTGTAATTTGAATTATCATTAAACGTGTGAAAATATGTTCTTAAGTATGAGTAAACAGATATGCTTGACAATCCATTTTTTAATAACAAAAAAACAACTTTTTTTGAAGTATCAATCTGCAGTGCTTTAAAATAGCAAAAAATAGAGTCTACAACATTACTAAGTAGCAAAAATAACCCAACTCTACTGTACGTCATAAAGCTATCAATATTAAATGACTCTATTTCTATACTATTATCAATATTTACATTTATTTTATTGTAAATATTATTTACTCCATAGCCTCTACCAGAATCCAGAACAATTGAATCTATATTGTGATTAGTATTATTTAAATTAACTGAAAACTGCTTGAAATAGAAAAACAACACTCTGAATATGGCAAGAATGCATATTAACAATGCCACGATATTTCTAATTTTATGAAAGAAGGCATCTATCCATAAAATATTATTTCTGTCACACCCGTTAATAAAAATAATTTCAATATCTCTATTTGCAAAAACCCACTTTTGGTCATTTGGAACTGAATTCATAAAGTGCCCTCTATTTAAAAAATAAAGATCTTTTGCTAAAAAACAATCTAATTTTTTTCTATTTGTAATTTAAATCGCTATGATTTGGATCCATAAAAATCTTCATATTTTTCTGTATCTGCTAGATACGCTTCACTTCCAACACCTGAATCTCCAGGCCTAGGTGATATGCTTGCTGTGACCTCATTAAGATAACCAATTCTTACTCCAGATTTATATATTCTATATCTAAAATCAGCATCATTTGGCCTGTCATACAGCTTTCTCCATGAATGAATACTATATTTAAACTCATTCAAATACCCTCTATAAAACCAAGTTAAGTTTGAACCAATACCTGTTGGATTCCTTATATCATCTTTATGTGTTGTAATATTTTTATTTCCAGGCAAGTCAACAAGAAGATGGCTAGAAACAAACTCATAGTCATCTTTTTGCGCCAAATCTAATAATTTTTCAAGATGATCATTGGTCCAAGTACAGTCGTCGTCAATTCTTGCTGACCAAGCTCCATTGCATTTATCTAATGCAGCATTTGATGCCGTTACAGAGCCAGAAAACCAGTGATAAAAACTTTTATTTGGATACCTGTATTTATCTCTTGAAATCTTAATATATTTTATTCTGGGATCATTGAACGATTTAACAACAGCTTCTGTATCGTCTGTTGAGCCATCATCGCAAATTACTAATTCAAAGTTTTTATGAGTTTGAGATAAAACCGTTGGTATAGCCCTGTCTCTAAGTATTTTACATCGATTATATGTTGGGAGATAAACTGATATCAAAGGATTGTTAGTATTAAGAATCTCATTTGATCTATCATTTCTACCGTACAGTAGTTTTCTTTTGTCGGTATATCTATAAAAAGCATTAACTAAAAATGAAATTACTAAATTCACTATATAATTATCTGGTGCTTTTCTTATAATCGCTTTCAATCTTTCTATCATTTGGTCGAATCCTTTAAAAAAAATTCTAATCATCTGTTAATAATACTAAATTAAACTTACTAACTAGCTTTCCACATATCCCAATACAAATGACTAGTATTGTCTCTAAAAAATATCTGTCGAGACATTTTAACATCCTTATTTATACCAAAATATTTTTTAAAAACACTTGCAACTTCTCTATTTAAATAAACTTTATACTTATAATTTCCACAATACTCTGATAGGTGTTTTTGATTGGCAGATTCAAACCATGTGGGAACATCATATTGCAATACACTTTCATAATCAAGTTTTTTATAATCCTGCTTCATTCTCTCTACTATATTTCTCGAACCAACATACTCTCTAACATCTTCAACCATTTTCTTTTCATGGATAAATTCCATAGTATTATCTGACACAACATCTAATAAAGTATCAAAATTAGACATTAATGACTGAGCATGGTACTTATTAATTAAATTAGCTCCTGCCTCTCCATCAAGTAGTTTTTTATAGTTTTCTTTGCGTGAATAAAACTCAAAAAGCAATTCTCTCGACTCAAAAAGCTCATCTTTTGTCTCTGATATAAATGATTCATATAGGTCATCCAACCTTGGATCTTTAATACATTTTTCGTGTAAAGCAAACAACCATTCTGAGGTTGAAAATTTACCTTCCTCTATTAACATTTTAAATGGCAAAAATTCTGCAGCTGTAATAAAAATAGTTATAGTTAACGTTAATAGCCTAATATCCAGATATTCATCAAAACTAAAAGTATTGGTAGCAACTATAACCTGCTCTGTGTCAGTAACTAACTCGCCATCAATCATACTAAATTGTCCTGGAACTATTCTGTGTCTAACATCATATTTATATTTCTTGACCGACTCAATAGAGTCAATTGGCGTCCCTTTTAATTTCATTAAAGTGTAAATGACAATGCGCTTTATGCTGGAATCTATAACTTTTTTTATTGTAACAATAAATGAATCTATAGTTTCTCCTGGGAGACACATTATTAGTTCTGTTGAAGAAATAACTCCTGTTTTCTTAGATACTGTTTTTTGAAAACTTTCAAATTTCTCCAGTCCAATATTTTTTCTTTTAATAGTATCAAGAACAGAGTCTGTCAATGTTTGTACTGCAATAGCAGGCCTTATGTTTATTATGTCTATCATTTTCAAAAGTTTATCAGTATCTTTTCCAGAATTAACATCAATAAATTTAGGCCAATTATATTTTTCTTGTATATCTTTAATTATATAGGCAATATCAAAATCCTCTTTAAACATGCTCATATTAGTATTTGCAATGTACAACTTAACATCGTCCTTATTTGCAAATCGCTTACCTAAATACTCCATATCCTTTCTAAATAACTCAGTCGATTGAAATCTCATCTTATTGTAATATTTATCGGCAGTATGGCAAAAAGTACACAGAAAAGGACACCCTCTATGTGTTTGCACAAAAGGATGGAAGCCATCATCAAGAAATTGATCAAACCTACCTTCTGGGTACATTGCGCCAAATACATCTAATGTATCAATTCTTGGGGCAGGTTTCCTTTCAACACCTGCAATTTTTCTAAATTCAACATGGCCTAGAATACTTGAATCACTCTTAATATTAAGGACCTTCTGTTCAGGCGCTTTAAAGTTTTCTGAAAGCTTGGAGTTATCCACTAAATCTAGAGCAAATGTGCCGCGTACTAAGTTACTGATTAAATCAACCCTATTTTCACCATAAGCGACTCTATTTACTATTTCCGCAAATGGATTTTCTCCATCATACTGGACACATATATCAAGAACTTTATACTCATGAAGATAGGTAACTCTTTTTTCTGTATCATGATCTAAATTTGGACCACCTGCAACATTAATTACTTCTGGATTTAACTCTTTAATCTTTCTAGAAAAAAAATAATTAAGCTCACTATTCCAGCAATATTGCGCCAAACCGACAATATCTGGAATCCATTCTTCCAGGTCAGACAATAATTTTCCATGGTCTTTATACAGTCTTATGTTGTGAGTTATTTCTGATGTCTTATGAATGTACTCAGCAATAAGGCCAATTCCTAGTGGGACTGTATTTGTATGTATACCTCTTGTCATATGATTTAGATCAAGTAGTGCTATATTTAAAGATTTTTTTATTTTAGCTACCATACTGACCAGCCTCCGTCAATTATCAAATTTTGCCCAGTGACATACTTTGACATGTCAGATGCTAAGTACGCAATAACTCCCTTAAAATCCTCTTCAGAGGCCATTCCCCCTAATGGCGTCCTTTTTTCATATTGCTTTACAAAACTATCTGGTTGATTACGAAACACTCCTCCCGGAGAAACGGCATTAACCCTCACATCTGGTGAAATTGTAGTTGCCAACCATCGTGTTAACTGTATCAGTCCACCTTTAGATGCCGAATAAGCCGCAGGATTTCCCATTTCTGTTCCATCATACATTGAATGCACTGGACCATTAACACCATAAATTGACGCAATGTTAATTATAGACCCGTTACCACTTTTTCTCAACAAAGGAGTAAACGCCTGTGACAGATGAAAGGGTGCAGTAAGATTAACTTCTATAGCTCTTCTCCAGGTTCCAATAGTTTGCTTTTCAAAATCCTCAACCCATCCTTCAAGGTTAGACTCTCCAACAAAAGCGGCATTATTGATCAATATATCTAGATTTTCATTACTTTGAATTACTAATTTAATAAGACTAAGCCTTGACTTTTCATGCTCTAAATCACAATCAATACATTCAATGCCAACATTCCAATTATCAAGTATTTTTTGCTTAATATGGTCATAATTAGAATTAGGACGATCTACTAATATTAGATTTCCACCTAGCTCTGCAATAGTGAGTGCAATTTCTTGACCAATACCACCTATAGCGCCCGTAATCAATGCGGTTCTATCGTTTAAATCCATTAATACTGGGATCGTTTTCATTCTGCTTTTTCCTTTTGATTTAATAAGCACTCCGCAACCTTGAAATCAATTAAATTGTCAATATCAATTGCTCTCTCCTGGGGAATGACCACACTTTTAACTCTACCTTCAAACATTCCATTGTGCTTAATAATAAAATTAGCATCAACAATGTAAGCAACTGTTGTCATGTCAAAAACCTTTGGAGCATCTTGACGTCTTATTATTTGACTTTCAGGCTGAATCACTAACGAAGCATAGTCATTATTATTAATAATCATATTAAAATACGGACTTCTACTTGCTTCACTAACAGTAATTATAGAGTCTACTTTTGAGCTTTCAAATTTTTCAATACAGGTGTCAATATCGCCAATAGATCTTAGTGGGGAAGTTGCAGGTAAAACTATCAAAGCATCCACACCCTCTTCATCATTTTCTTTTAAATAATTGACTGTATGCCTCCAAACCAGCCATTCAGAACTACCATCTTGAGCTAAGTAATCTGGTCTTATAAACGGAACTTCAGCACCAAATTCTTTAGCTATCTGTGCTATATCTATAGAATCTGTTGATACTATAATTCTAGAAACATTGTTCATTTGTTTGGCGATATTAATTGACCAACCAATAAGTGGAATACCATTCAATAGCTTAATATTCTTACCAGGCAGTCCCTTTGAGCCCCCTCTTGCACAAATTAATACTACATACCTCATTATTGTAACACGACCTTTGAGTTAGTAAAACTTGAATATTCAATCGCTTCAATCGCTAAAACTGTCTCCAAGGCATCTTTCCCGGTAATAAGAGGAGGTGTTCTAGACTCCACAGAATAGAAAAAAGATTTTATTTCTTCTGAATATGTATGATCTCTTTCTGATGATGAATTAAATACCTCTACCCAATGATTATCTGCATCTGAAAACAATTTAACTTTGCCAGTGATGCCATCCCAAAACAAAGTTCCTTTTTCGCCGATTATGTAACACTTTCTCGTTGTATCGTGACGAATAAAGTCCATATTTAAAGAAGACACCACCTCTCTACCATCTTCGCCTTTAAAAGCCAAAATTATACTTGCACTATCATCAACATCTACCTCTAAATCACTTTGTTTGGATGTGTGAGATTTGATCCATGTAATTGACCCAAAAATCCATTTCAGATAATCAATTTCATGGCTTAACTCCAACAAAACACCACCACCTAAAGATTTTTTAGCAGATACACCATGTCTATAATCAGACCCTGACCTCCAATTTGGTAAGTATTGTCCAATTTCCGACCTTATTGAGTATATCTTTCCAATCAAATTTGATTGAATGTATTGTTTAAAATGCATCAATGATGGTAAAAATCTTAAGTTATAAGCCACCATAAGAATGACATTATTTTTCTCACAAATTTTGACTAACTCTTCAGCATCTTTAGAATTAGTGGAGATTGGCTTTTCAACTAGTATATCAATTCCGTTATATGCTAAATATTTAGCAATTTCAACATGTTTAGTTGCTGGATTAGCAATAATTGCCGCTTGAGGTTTGGTTTTAATAGCATCATTCAGCGTAGTAACACACTGGTTTATTCTTAGTGACCCGTATTCCTTTTCACTGCATTTTTTATGCCTCAATAGTACAATATTCACATCTGGAAAGATATTGTTAATAATACCAATATGCCTCCTTCCAATACTTCCCAAACCCACAACTAAAACTGTACTAACGTTCTTCTTCATAGCGGGCTAGAATATTGTATGAATATCACGATTAGCTTTTTCATACTCACCTATTTGCCCAATATCAAGCCAATATTCATGAATAGGGAAAGCGCTTACCCTACCTAAATCCAATTCACTCTCTAAAAAATCTGTCATATCTAAGTATGAATTACCATCAATTTTTTGAATAAGATTATGATTCAAAACATAAATCCCTGCATTTACAAAAAACTTATGCACTGGTTTTTCTTCAATCTTTTTGATTCTATGGTCTTTAGTTTCAATAACGCCATAAGGAACTTGAAAATCATACTCCCTAATGCACATTGTTGCTTCGGATTTATTTTCTTTATGAAAATCTAATAAATACCCAAAATCTACTTTTGTTAAAATATCTCCATTCATGACGACTATTGGAAGTTTTGAGATATTTTCTGGTAACAGCCCAAGAGGACCAGCTGTACCAAGAGGATTCTCTTCATGTATAAACTCAATATTTATATTACCCAAGTCTCTATCTGAAAAATTATTTATAATTTTTTCGTGCATATAATGCGTGGAAATATAAAAATTACTGAACCCAAAGTCAATAAATTGTTCAATAATAGTGTCCAAAATAGGCCTATCACCAACTTTTAACAAGGGTTTGGGTATTTCTTTTGTTAATGGATGTAATCTTTTTCCAAATCCACCCGCCATAATAAATACAGGATTTTCATATATTGGATTTTTATGTAACTGCTGCAATGTTATCAAATCACATAGTTCGCTATTCTCATTTAAAACTGGCATGTGTAATAAATCATTGCTTTCCATTAAAGCAATGATTTCTTTTTTTTGAATATTAGTACTTACTGTAGTTGGATGCGCATTCATTACTGATGTAATTACAGTATCCATGGGCATGTTTTTAATTAATGCGCGTCTAACATCTCCATCTGTCAATGTTCCTAATAATTTCTTATCTTGGCCAACCACTAGCGCTATTCGTAGGGCACCATCATGCAAAACTTTAATGCCTTTGCTTAGACTATCTGTTGACTTGGTAACGACATTACGCCAATCTTTTGTTTTCTCCATTCCGGTATATTTCCTTCATTTAATGCAATCTTATGTTTAGTATGGAAGTTATCCGCCTAAAAAATGAACAAGCTAGCAGTGAATACAACAACTATATCGTCGTTCATTATCACATTTTTCAATTATTTGCTATTTCTTATAGTAATCTAATCTTGATACATTAATAATCATAAAAAGTTTTCTTAAGTATATTATTGAAATTACAGTTTTTGATTATGTTAACAATAGATTTACTAGCTCCGCCTTTTCCATATGGATTTTTAACATTTTTAACTATATTTTTAAATTTTTTAGAATATAATTTTTTTAGTGCACTATTAATACTTTTTTTATCTGGCGGACAGCTTATAACGCTGTCCGCCTTAATACGACCCCTTTGCCTATCTCCTATATCAATCGTTCCAATTTTAAAATTTGGCGCCTCAAGCAGACCACTAGAGCTATTACCAACAACAGCATCTACAAATTGTAAGGCGCTAAGATAATTAAGTTGACCCATTGATATAAAAGCAATTGTATTATCATGACTATAGACATAATTATCAATCATGCTATTAATAACCCTGCCATCAGTGTCACTGTTAGCTTTTGTAAATATTATTTTTGTATCTTGTAGCCCATCGAGAGAGCCTAATAGTTCTTTAAATTGTATTTCAGCTGTAGAATTTTCAAGTGTTACGGGGTGAAAAGTCACTATGATATTTTTTTTTCCAAGATTAAACTTAATAGCTTTTTCAAAATCAACTTTAGAGAGCAGATTTAATTTATTAATATTATCAATCCCCAAACCACCAACATTAAATACTCTATCTGGATGCTCGCCTAGTTGGATCACTCTGTTTTTATACTCTTTAGTAGCCGTAAAGTGTAATTGGCTCATTTTGGTTATTGAATGCCTAATCGGTTCATCTATCGAGCCTTCTGTAGCCTCTCCACCATGCAGGTGTGCAACAGGAATACGTGCGATCATTGCCGCGCTCACAGCACTAAATATCTCATACCTATCACCAAGAACTATTAGCAAATCAGGTTGCAAATCCTCATAACTTTCTGAAAACGAAATTTGAGCCAATCCCATTGATTTTGAAATTCCAACAGAAGTGTCAGAAGATAAAAGCATTTCTATCTTTTTATCAATTTTAAAATCTTTTTCTATTTCTTGGTATGTCAATCCAAATTCTGGACTTAGGTGCATACCTGTTACTATCAACTGAAGTTGCAACTCTTTATCAGACTCTATCTCTTTCATCAGCCAGTATAAAAGGCCGTATTCTGCTCGTGTTCCAGTTACAACACATATTTTTCTCCTGTTCATATCAAATCATCCATCTGATAATCCTTACTAGCAACTGTACCAATTACTTTATCCCATTTCATTGGACTTATACCGGCACCTGGGCGTTTGGCAGTGACATTATTGTCAGATAGAATTTCACCTTTTTTAATAGATGCACTAGCAATAATAGATTTTCTAACAACATCTATATTAACGCTTTCACTTGGTGATGGCTTTTTCTCACTACTGCCTAATGCTTTCTCAATATTTCGAATAGCACTTACCATTGCTTTAAGCTCTTCTGGTTCTAATGATGCTTTATGATCAGGTCCTTCCATAGATTTATCCAAAGTAAAGTGTTTTTCAATCACACTTGCGCCTATTGCTACAGCTGCAATATCTACTTCGAGACCTAATGTGTGGTCGCTATAACCTACATCAACACCAAACTTTCTTTGTATTGTTAACATGGCATTAAGATTTACATCCTCCATCGGCGTTGGATACATCGTATTTGCGTGCAACACAGTAATATCTTCTTTTTTCGTTCCAGCATTGATTAAAATAGTTAATGCATCTCCTACCTCTTGAAGATTTGACATTCCTGTTGATAAGAGCACTTTTTTATTTAATGAGCCAATATGCCTTAGGTAAGGCAGATTAGTAATTTCACCACTTGGAATTTTGAAGATCTGAAGTTGTAATTCATTTAATAGATCAATGCTTTCATGATCAAATGGTGAAGATAAAAATATAATGTTTTTTTCATTACAATATTTGATCAATTTTTTATGCGCATCAACACTTAATTCTAACCTTTTGATCATCTCAAATTGAGATTCTGATTCATTTGTAGTTTGTTTTTGATAATTTGCTTTATCTACGTTTTTTAACACTAAACTTTCTGCTTTAAAAGTTTGAAATTTAATTGCATCAGCACCAGCTTCAACAGCTGCATCAATTAATCTATAAGCATTGTCAATTGATCCATCATGATTGACGCCAGCTTCAGCGATTATAAAAACGCTCACTTAACAATACTCCCGGCCTTTATAAAACTATTATCATCAATAATAATGCCTTCCTTGGTAACAGACCCACTACCAATAAAGCTTTCTTGGCCTACCAGAACACTTCCATTAATAACTACATTAGTTGCAATATGACAATGATTACCTATATTACTATCATGCTCTATCAAAGCATTTGTATTGATAATGCAATTGTATCCCACTTTTGCATTCGCATTAACTAATGCATTATGCATTATCACAGTGCCTTTACCAATATTGGCATATTTGGAGACATAAGCCCTTGGAGAGATAACATTAGGTAAAATAAACCCAGCGTTTAATGCCAAATTGAATAACTTTATTCTCAAATCTACAGATTTAGTCTGCCCAACTGTCACTATAGCGTGGGTGTGGATTTTTGCCAGGCTTTCCAAATCAGAATCACTACCAATAACTGAATAGCCTAGGACATTAGAACCTAAAAACTCTGGCTTATCAACTATTCCTACAATTTTAAACAGACCTTCCTGCTCAATAACATCAATCACTGATTTACAGTGTCCGCCTCCACTGATTAATACAATATCATTCATATAAACACACTATTAACTATACTCATTATTTTGTTAATTAAAAAATTGGCTCATAAATAAAATGCGATTCATTATGCCTTTTTCATCGCACTTATATATTTTTTGACCCCGCTCTCTATGCTTGACGGGTTAAAATCCAGCTTCTTCTTTGCCTTTGAAATATCGACGATCCCATCAAAACTTGAATCAAGATGCTCATTAATTTTATATACTTTAGACTTGCTATTAAGTTGATCGACTAAAGTTTCAGCAATATATCCAACTTTTAAATAATTGTTACTGCCTGCCATAAATATTTCAAATTTATTTAAAGAATTTATATTGGCATATACTCTGAAAAGAATATCTATCGCATCATCTATATAAATTAAACTCCTAAACTTTTCGCCATTATCATAAACATAAATATCATCATTTCTCGCTGCCAACTTATAAAATGCTTTAATTATTCCGCAACTATTATTTAATCCAAAAATGGAGGGAAATCGTATTATTGAAATCTGAACACCTGAAGATCTCAGCTCCATTTGAATGTTTTTTTCAGCAATATATTTTGTTAAACCGTAATTAGTTTGTGGATTTACGCACGTATTTTCGCTGAATATATTATTATCAGATTTAAAAAAAACACTCCCAGTAGAAGCAAAAACAAACTGTCTAATATTTATTTTTTTTGCAATATTTATTACTTTTTTTGTTAACTCAACATTTGAATCGTAATGATAGCCATAGGACGAATGATCATTAGATGGAATACTCGAGGCTAAATGGTATATTGTTTTTATATTTAAAGTGGACAACTTAGATACATCAAAACTATTAATAAATACTAGGTTAGAATCATTTACACCGCTCAAAAAACCATGTCTTCCTCTATACAAAGCAATAACCTTAAATCTATCTAACAATAAGCGCTTTACTAAAGAACTTCCAAGAAAACCGGTTGCTCCAGTGACCAATATTGCATTCATTGTATTAAACAGGCCCACTAGGAACATTGACCAGCCTATCATATAAAAAATTTGTATTTTTCATTTCATTAACTTGACAGTCTTTATTAATCTCTAATTTATGCATTGGAACCCACGCAGGCCTAGTCATTACATTGTTGTAATTTGTTTCTTTTAGGAATTCATCTCTATGCTTTTTATTGTCTAAAATCAGTGTATTGAGCCAATAATTCGATTGAGTATTGCAGGATTCTATTACAAATTCTATACCATTCTCTTTGCCCCAATTGTAGTATTTTTCAGCAAGTATTCGTTTACTTTTAACATATTTATCTAACTTCTTAATTTGTGCTAAACCCAAAGCAGCATTTAAATTTGGCATTCTATAATTAAATCCTACTTCATCATGTAGAAACTTCCAGTTGTTTTTGACTTTAGATGTGGTCGTTATATGTTTAGCACGATCAGCTAGACTTTTATCATTGGTAATAATCATGCCTCCGCCGCCAGTGGTAATAATCTTATTTCCATTAAAGCTAATTGCAGATATTTTTCCAATAGTACCAGTATGCCTACCCTTATATAGACTACCAAGTGATTCCGCTGCATCCTCTATTAATACAATATTGTAATTATTACAAATCTCATTTATTTCATCCAATTTTGCTGGAAACCCAAATATATGGACTGGCAAACATGCTACAACTTTGCGACTACTTAGTTTATTCCAACAAAACCCATCATCACGTAACTCACAGAACTCTTCGATAAAATTTTTAAGACTAACTGGAGAAAGCCCAAGTGTGTCTCTATCAACATCAACTAATACTGGTGTTGCTCCACAATAACGAATAGCATTTAGAGTTGCTACAAATGTAAGTGATTGAGTTATCACTTCTGTATCATAATCAACGCCCGATAATTTTAACGATACGTGAAGTGCAGCTGTTCCATTGACTGTGGCAATAGCATAGTTTGCACCAGTACTTTCAGACACTGAGTCTTCAAACTTATTAACAAATGTACCAGCACTAGAAACAAAAGTTGAATCTAGTGCCTCTAATAAATATTTTCTTTCATTATTGCCAAACTTTGGAGCATGTAAAGGAATAAAGCTTCTTGTACCATAAAGATCTTGAACAAATCTTACAAATTCTTCAAACATTATAAATTTTAGACTTATATAACTTAAGGTTGTTGGGTTGAATTGTCCAATCAATAGTTCTTTGCAGGCCTTCTCTAATTCCAACTTTAGGCCTAAAACCAGTTAGTTTCTCAATTTTCTTATTATCACACCACAACCTAAAAACTTCAGATTTTGATGGCCGTATCCTCTTCTTATCAGTGGTAAATTGAACATCACTATTCATCAATTCTTTTATTATATTCAAGGTGTTGCCAATACTAATTTCAAAATTAGAGCCAATATTTACAGTTTCTCCAATTGAATCATCGCACTCTGCAAGAGCAATAAACCCACGGCAAGTATCATCTACATAATTGAAATCTCTAGTTGGAGTTGTATCGCCCAACTTAATTTTTTTTGCTCCATTTGCAATTTGAGTAATGATAGTTGGGATAACTGCTCTTGCCGATTGCCTTGGGCCATAAGTATTAAATGGTCTAGCAATTGTTACTGGCAGTTCAAATGAATTATAAAAACTAATTGCCATTGAATCTGCTGCTATCTTAGTTGCACTATATGGAGACTGTGGCTGTAATGGGTGTTTTTCATCTATAGGGACATATTGAGCTGTACCATAAACTTCACTAGTAGACGTATGAATTACTCGTATATTGCCGTTTTCTCTCGCTGCCTGACAAATGTTAAGTGTGCCTTTTATATTGGTATCTACATAGCTATCTGGTGCAGTGTAAGAGTATGGAATAGCAATTAAAGCTGCAAGATGAAAGACTATATCAACACCTTTAGTTATGTGTCTACAATAGTTCGGATCACGAATATCTCCTACCAATACTTCAACTTGATCCTTACAGGATATATCCTCCAACCAACCCCAATTATTAAAAGAATTATATTGAGATAGTGCTTTTACTTGATATCCTTTGTCCACAAGCATTTCAGTTAAATGTGACCCTATAAATCCACCAGCGCCAGTGACCAATACTTTTGTTTTTTTTAAGGTATGTTTCATATAATAATTAATCTGATATGTTTATTTCTAAACGCATCTTTCCACGTGGTTCTAATAATACCTCATGCAAACATAATTTTGAGTATTTAACCCAACTATTACTTAGAGACCTTTGCATAAATCAACCCAAATTATACCAATCATAACCCCAATCCAGTAAAATAAAAACCATCTAAAAACAA